>Ga0164290_1000107_pt1 | contig 309478 bp, 274 predicted proteins | sample Micstemetagenome_FD_108782 | JGI IMG/M metagenome (GOLD analysis project Ga0164290, IMG submission 108782) | Contaminated culture microbial community from soil near Moab, Utah, USA - Microcoleus steenstrupii SON62 (Illumina Assembly) | ecosystem: Environmental > Terrestrial > Soil > Soil crust... | reverse complement strand
TCACGCAACGACAACTGGAAGGAAGTGAGCACCGATGAAGCGTCGCTCGTGCTCAACGGACTCAAGGAAGGAGGTACGTATGAATACCGCATCGGAAGTATTTGTCAGGGAGGACAACCCGTTTTCAGCGAGCCCTTCAAGGCCACACTGCCGAAGGTAGACAGCATCCGGCAGGCGCGGTGCGGGATGATGCCCATGGTGAATTTGTCCAACAGAGAGCCATTGAAGGAGTTCATCATCGGAGAGTCGTTCATGGCCGGCGACTTCCCAATCTACGTGACGAGTCTGGAGAGCACGCGCTCCGACAACGGAGTCTATACCGGTCGCGGGTGGACGACACTGCCGTGGCTGGTGAATACGCGCATCGCGGTAGAGTTCAGGAACATCACCATCAACAGCGATGGGCAGATGATTGAAGGCTTTGTGGAGGCGATGTACGACAAGGACGAAGGCAACATCGCCAACCTTGATGCCCTGACCCACGGCGGGACAGGCGTGGGCGAAGTCAAAGACGGACGGGCATCCGCAGAATACACGGTAGAATACACCATCAAAGGCACAGATGCCTTCACCCTGAATGCGGAAGAGGATTTGGTGATTACCGATTCCGAAGGCGTGGCGCATACGCTGCAGATAGAGGAGCGCACCGGCAATGAGGGCAACAAGTTCAAGGTGTTCCCGGTGACGGTGAAAGACAAAGACGGGAAGATCTATAAAGTCGAAGAAGTTGTAGAGCGCGATGCTGCAGGCAATGAGAAGAAGACCGCGAAGGCGACGTTGATAGGAGAACAGCTGGCAGGATTTGATCCTTCGCAGATACGAACCACGCAACTGGACGGAGATGTGGCGCTGGTCACGTTCAAGAAAGGCAAGGGCAAATACGCCTTCGACACGTGGGATGAACGGTTCTCCACCTCTACACTGATAGCACCGAAATACGAGCGCGTCTTCCGGGAGTACTACACGCCCTTCAAGCTCGTGCCCACGGGCAAGACCGATGTGGTTGAGGCATCACTTGAGATTAAAGATACGGCGATAGTCGCCTCGAAGATCAAGTTCGTAACGAAGCAGGGCACGGCGTATCAATCGACGTGGAATGAAAACACGAAGACATTTGAGATACAATTAACCGGCGGAGCCGCGGGCGACGGACAGGAGTTGTTTGCGATACATCCTAAGAAAAGCAACAATACCGGCAACAACAATAGCAATTCCAACAGCAGCAACAACAACACCATCACCTACTACACCCTCGGCAAGCTGAAGGTGATGTCGTATGGAGAGAAGAGCTACAAGCTTAATCTGGTGACGGTCAACAACGCAAAAGCTGATGTGAATGCTTATGCCACAAAGCTCAATGAGATTTACGGACCACTGGGCATCACCTGGCAGGTGAGCAGCGAGAACATCAGCTTCACGGGGCAGCTGAAAGAATTATCCAACCGCACGGGGCTCTCCACTTACAATGAAACGATGCGCGCACTCAATGCCGCATACCGCGAGAAGAAGGGAGAGAGTTTTGATAAGTCAGCGAGCGTCTTATTTATCATTCCTGAATCCGTATCCGGAAGTGATGAAGATCGACGAGGTTTTATGCCCAGGCGATCACAGTTCGGCTACCTGATGGACGGCGAGCTCAGCGCGTCACAAGCACCCATCCGCGCGGCACACGAACTCGGTCACGGACGCTTCACGCTCTACCCTTCGACTTCGCTCAGGGCATCGCCTTCGACTTCGCTCAGGGCATCGCCTTCGACGACACCTACGGCGTGACGCGAACGATGGGTGAGACGAGCAACCTGATGGACTACAATGGCGGCACCCACCTGGCCAAATGGCAATGGGACGTTGTGCATGATCCAGCGCTAATTCCCGGAGTGTTTGAGGGGGATGGGAGGAGTGAATACTCATCGGAGGAACTTTCTCGACTCATGCCCGACTACTTTGGACAAAGGATCACCAATCCTTCGGGGAGGACGGAATTTACCCATCAGGAGGCTCTATTAATTCAGAATGACGATGATCAAACTGTCGCGTATCTCCTTCCAGATGAAAAGGTTTTCATTTGGGTAAACGATGGTCCTTGGAAGGGCTATTTTGAAAACGGGGTCAAAGAGCAAGAGGCCACGTATATATTTTACGTTGGAGACAAGTATAGTCGAAAGACTGAACCTGTCTCGTGGGGTATACATTTGGCGGCGCAAGACCTTGGCGGCTTCGCCATTGATCTCGTACAATCGCCTTCAGAGACAACCTCCAGTCTTGCGAATGGGCTGGTCAAAATTGCCACCCTGCAGTTTGATATTGAAAAGACTTGGGATAGAATTGTTTCTGCTGATCGAACCGATGGAGCATATGTAGTAGCAACAATTTTAATGGGCTATCTTTCAGGACCGAAAGGTAAAGCCGTAGTAGCCGCTGAAGATTCACCGCGATTTGGTGAAATGTTGGGCGAATTTGCTTCGAAATTAAGACCCGCAAGGCTTACATGGCCCCAACTTCTTGAGTTTTTTAGAAAAGCAAAACAGTTCGAAGCCCAGGTAACATCCCATCTAAAAACTCTTTACCCCATTGATCAGGGGTTCACAATGGTGAATCAAGTATATTTGAAAGTCAATGGCATTACTTCAATTGCCGATAATATCATTTACAACTCGAAAACGGGACAATTTATTTTGAACGAAACAAAGTATGGCGTCACAAACCTCCTTCGAAAGAATCAAAGGTTATTACAAGATGCAATAAAATCCGGGAAGAAGATTGAAGTAAGGTCTGTTAATGGTATACCTGCCGCAAGAGTTCTCCAAGGTAGTCAGATTACGATCTCAAAGATTCTCAGATCAAATAGCATTGACGGGACAATTACAGCAAATACAGTAAAGACCATATGGCCATAATGGGGAAGAGAGATATATGTAATCGGGTCTTGAATTACCTCGCGTCTAATCTAGAGAATGTTGGGTTCAAATTTATTAAAAAGAAAGAAAGGATTTTAAGGTATCACCATTTAGGATTTGATGTAATTATCTTTAATGTGGTTGATTATAATTCAGTTTTTGAGGTCGATTTCTCGCTGAGAACAAGAATTGATGACGTTGAGAATATTGTAAATCAATTTATGTTAGACTGTATGAACCCTAAGTTCATGGCATTGACCGAAACGGTTGCAATTTCTTTTCAAGAACTTTCTAATTCAACCAATGAAGTTATCAAAGTGACTAATGAGGCACAATTAGAGCAAGCGTCCTTAGATATTCTTTTATTGATACAAGAAAAAGGAATGCGTTTTTACGAACAGAATAGAGATTTAAAAAAGTTAAATGAATTTTTGAAAATCCAAATACTTGAAAAACACGGAGGTATTGGGTTACATCATGACCGCAGAACTTTAATGCAATCACTTACGGCAATGCGTTTATGCGATGACCCGGAGTTTTTAAGGCTAGAAGATAAGTACAAGGAATTATACGTTCCATTTGCTGGCGAAGAGGAAATCGGTCGAAAAGCTATTGATGATTTGATTAGATTTTTGAAAGCGTTGAGACCAAAGTGACACCAAGCGTTTGAATGAGTACTTCAGCAAAATAGCCAATGAAAATACTGGAGTGCCTGGATACTAATACCATGACTTACTTTACTTTGTCTGCATCAAGAGATGAAAAGGAAATAGGCTTCTACCCCCAAACTACTTTAGCTAAAGATTATAATCCTACGTTAGATAATTCTCATAGAAAAGTATTTTAGAGTAAGTTTCCGAATTTTAATCCTGTCTATAATTTGGAGTTGAACGCTAATGCGCTCCGCACAGATTATTTAGATGCAATAGATATTACTACCGGCTTTGTCATAAGCCCCCGTTTCAAAGCCGTTCTTGAAACGTGTCATTTACCACCCCACCGCTTTTATCAGATAAAGGTTGAGCATAAAGGAATGACCTTGGACTACTTCTGGTTCCATCACATAGCTGATATTTATCAACATATTGATTTGATGGCATCGAGCGTGACCATTTTCCACAAGTTCAATTTTAAGATTATTGAAAACCTTAAAATCGAATCACTTGAGAAGGTTAAGAAACTGAAATCTTCACTGCCTTTTGATCAAGGCATGAGATTTAATGAAATAGTTTTGAAAAGGGATTTTCCGGATTATGATGTGTTCGACCTTACAGGTATTCAGTTTGTATCGCTGATCTCTGAGCGACTCTTGGACAAATTACAATCTGCCAAACTCACTGGCTATGAGGCCAAATTTTATGAAGCCATAAAGAGTAATATGTAACAGAGTACGCTTCTGAACAGTGCATCATCAAAAAGTTGAGCCTATGTTCGCCGGTATCCCAATTAAGCCGATTTCGGCCGATTGATGTTCTCCCGTTCTCCCGCGAGGGACAGCAGTGGAAATACTGCCTGCAACTTTACAGGTAAATTAATACTTCGCGTTATTGCAGGCAGTATTGCAACGAATGGCCCGACCCGGAGTGCTGCCCTTCACACGCTATAAAAATCTTACGACCTTGCAGCACGGAGGGACGCGCCCAATTCCTACTCGTGTAAATTGAACCGATTCCTTAATTCCCGCAAACTAGCCCTGTTGTATTTTTAAACATACCGCACTGAAGCCGCATACCGCGAGAAGAAGGGAGAGAGTTTTGACAAGGCAGCGAGCGTCTTATTCATCATTCCTGAATCCGTATCCGGAAGTGACGAAGATCGACGGGGTTTCATGCCCAGGCGATCACAGTTCGGCTACCTGATGGACGGCGAGCTCAGCGCCACACAAGCGCCCATCCGCGCGGCACACGAACTCGGTCACGGACGCTTCACGCTCTACCCTTCGACTCCGCTCAGGGCATGGCCTTCTACTCCGTTTAGGGCATTACCTTTGACGATACCTACGGCGCGAAGCACACCCGCGGTGAGACGAGCCCACCTGATGCACCACCACGGCGATACTCACCTTGCGATATGGCGACGAGAAGCGGATCGATGAAAGTTCAAGGATTATAGACGCGACACGCTAAGGTGGCTTGGGAATCACTGCATTTCAGCGATATAGGTCATGAAAGAATTTGGGCTGCTTTTCGTTTGGGAGATGTCTCATGAAAAGGAAAGGTAGCTGTGCTTTAGGACTTGCAGCATCTGGTGAGACTTCCGGAGCGAGGAATTTGCCTGAATTAATGAGACTTACTTTGGGGACATTTTTTTTCTTAGTGCCCCTCCTCGACGGGTACATGATAAAAAAAACAAACCCCGGACGTCTTCCAGGGTTTTGTCAGTAAACCCGGTACTAGGATGTACCTGAGGCAACTTAGTCATCTCCTGTACTGCAGTCAAGCGTTGTAACACGCAGTTCCGGGTCGCGTGAGCGGCTGACATAAAATGCTGTGCTTATCAATTAGGCATATCTCATGCTGACTGTATTCCGCTTGCGACTTTCGGATATAATAATCATAGATTGCGGAATTTCATTTTTGCACCATAAATCATGAAGGAGGCTCATTTCTCCTCCTAAAATGCCTACTTAACCTTCTTTGTGCGAGTTGTATGGAGTGGATTTACACATGAAGAATTTCATCGTACCATTTTGTCCTGATGAATTATTTTCGGTGACGCCGTGCCAATGGGTCAAGTGTTGTACGCTCTAAATTGTATTAATTTTTGTTGTGCTTTTTCCTTGCGCAAATCGGCGTGTGGATCACTTGTCCGGTTTCATCAAAATAAAAAAGCCCCGAACGTCTTTCGGGGCATCAGGTAGTAAACCCGTTAATTAAAGTTACCTTGAGCAACCTAATCATTCATGTTATTCTAATCAAGCGTGGTAACGTGTACTATAACTTGCGAGTCGCGTCTGCAAAGCATCATGCCATCAATAACTCATCTCGAACGTCGCGTACTCCCGTAAATGTTTACAGTATCAACGCTTTGCTCGCGCGAGGGACAGTAACGGAAAGCCTGCCTGTCGGCGTCTATCGGCAGCCAGTCATTCGCCGAGGACATGATTATGTTTTGAAACCTGGTGTATTCCCGACAGGCAGCTTGTAGTGGATGGCCCGACCCGAAGGGACGCGCCCCAGCTATTTTGCTCATCTTGAAACTATGCTCTTACATGAAAACGTCGCAAGAACGACCGTGTCTCTCAAGAACCGTAGGTCCAATGATGTTCAAACGCTGACATCTCAATTTAGGAAATAGATGTTGTGATGACAGTTTCTAAATCTGGGAAATTGGTGTTGGACTGTTATTACCGAACGGGTGATCTGTAATCTTGTTACCTGCGAAACGTTCGGGCCTTGCTACTCGTCAAAATACCGTTGCTGACTTGCGCGTGTCGTGATGCCGATCACTCCTTCGTAAATTCCGCCAATGTTGCCGATGTCTTCCACCAAAATTTCAACAGTATTGGTACCGTTGCGCTTGATAATTTCCTGCGGAATTTCGTACACCCTTTGCTTGCTGAATGATTGACTGCCTCCAAACTCGCGGTGGTCGTTGGTGACGCCAATAAGTTTACCGTTGAAGTACACCTTGTCGAAGTCGTCTATTCTCCCCAACAATAACACAATGGGTTCTTTCGTGAAATTCTCAGGGATGGTGAATGATTTTTTATACCACGCGAAGCCATCATATTTAGGAAATCCCTGGTGTTCCCACGGTCCGGGTACCATGATATTTTGCCAGAGATTTTCATTGTTGATCATCTCGCCGCGTTTACTCAAAGAAAATCTCCAGATTCCCTGAAGATTGATCAACAGGTTTTCACTCTTCGGCTGTTCGAAAATGCCAATGTTGCCTGAAGTGATTCCTCCGCGATGCGTGACATCGAAAACGCGGACGGCGAGCGTGTTCATGCCATTGAAGTCGATGAGTTGCGAGGGAAGTACGTAGCGACGCTCTACGTTAAAAGCAGTTTTGAATCCTGGAGGACAGTGTCCAGAAAAACCAATAAGGGTACCGTTGAGGAAGGCTTCATCTGAGTCGTCGATATACCCGAGATTCAGATAGTAGAACGTTTCCCGATTGAGTTTACGCCCATCAAAGGCGATGCGATACCACGCGAACCCGTCGTAGCGGTTAAATCCATTTTCTTCCCACGGAGCAGGTACTTGTATTTTCTCCCATGCTGAGTCGTCGAAGTTTTTCGCAGCCCACTGCGCCTGATCGCCAATGCGAAATTTCCACAAGCCCTGAAGCCGAAGGTCTTGTGCTGAAACACCCGAGGCAATCACTATGGCAACAGTTGTTATTAAGATTCGAATCAACTTCATAGACGCTCAAATATAATTGTTTGAGTGGTGGATGTTCATCACCCACCACTTCAAACTTTTTCCCAAACCAGGTACTCCCGGTTATCTTCTGCTGACCAGGTAAGTCTGTGACGACTTCTCCAGGAACGGCGTAAATGATTTACCATTATTGGTTGGAATAATTCTATAGGTCAGACTCATGCGCGAGTTACTGAGTTCTATCCAGAAGTCGTTCCGGCTGATTCTGGATACATCGTAACGCTTCATGACTCCCTTGGGATGATTTCCTTTCAATACATCTTTTTCAATTACATTTTTTTCCGACAGGAATGTCACCTGTAATGGCTCGGATGTTTCCTGAGCATAAATAAGTTTCAATACACCTGTTTTTTCTGTCGGGAGAATTTTGACTGATTCTTCTGCTGATTGTGCGAAGGTACCAGCGGCGGTGAATGACAACGCGGCTGCGAGGGTGATGATGGTTGATTTCATTGTATTTGTTGTTTTGTTTGTTGCGAAATACAATGTAAAAAACGGGATAGGTGGCGTGAGGGATGTCACAGGCTGGTAAACGTTTGTAACAAATTGTCACAAGTTGGACGGAATTATATCACCATTTTATAACCTGTTCCGTGAACTGTGAGAATTACCTTAGGTTGATTGGGATTTGCTTCTGTTTTTTGACGCAGCCGGGCAATGAAGTTATCGACAGTTCGCGTTGTTATTTGTTCATCATAACCCCAAACGGCCTCCAAAAGCTGATGACGCGATACGGTCTTGTTCTGGTTTTTATGGAGGAACTGAAGAATCTCAAATTCTTTATGCGATAGCTTAACGGGTGATCCCTCTTCAAACGCGGTGAACGCTGTGAAGTCAATGTTCATTCGTCCAATAGTGACTCCGTTAGCGGGTGGAGTCGTTACCTGTTGTCGTCGCAGCATGGCTTTCACCCTGGCCAAAAGTTCGCGAACACTAAAAGGTTTGGTGATATAGTCATCGGCGCCAAGTTCAAGTCCAAGCACTTTGTCAATTTCTTCACCTCTTGCCGTGAGCAAGATGATTGGCGTTTGTATTCCCGAAGCGCGCGCCTGCTTACACACATCAAAGCCCGACAACTTTGGAAGCATGACGTCAAGGAGGATGAGGTCGTGCGCCCGTTCATTTATTCTACGTAGTCCATCATGACCATCGGAAGCCGAATCAACCTGATATCCTTCCAACTCAAGGTTGTCCTTCAGGCCCATTTGCATTGCGGGTTCGTCTTCAATGATGAGGATACGTGCCATTATTAATTTTTGTCAAGTTGGAAGTATAGCGTAAACGCCGTTCCCTTTCCGGGTTCACTGGCCACCATAATCTTACCGTTTTGTGATTCCATTAATTCTTTCACCAGGGCCAGGCCAAGTCCTGTTCCGCGCGTGCGTGCAAGGTTGCCTGCCGGCACGCGGTAGAATTTGTCGAATATATGCTTCTGATCCTTTTTGCTTATTCCAACGCCGCGATCAGTGACCGTGACTATTCCAAAATTGCCTTCACGTCCGGAAGAGATGGTAATACTTTTCACGTCATCGCTGTACTTCATCGCATTATCGATCAGGTTAATGACACATTCCACCAGCGCCTCCCGGTCTGCTCGTATCTGAATGTCATCGGGTCCTGTTAACGTGTATTCAAAACCTTTGTTTCGCAAATGGAAACTGTACGTATTCATAATATCGTTCAACTCGTGTGAGACGTTGAGCGACTCGATGTGTAATTTTTTCTGCCGTGCTTCGGTCTGACTGAAGGTCAGTATTTTGTTCACGATTCCGGTGAGTCGCTGCGATTCTTTGCTGATGATGCGGTAGTATTCTTTTTTCTTTTCTTCGCTGGGCACGCGGTCCATTTCCAAAGTCTCGGCGAACATGGAGATCAGCGCAAGGGGCGTTCTGATCTCATGAGATACATTGGAGACAAAGTCGGCTTTGTTTCTGGCAAGGTGTACTTCCTTCTTGAGATTTCGAAAGACCAGAACCACAGCAATGATCAGGATGACGTCCAGTGTTGCGAGAAGCATCAGGTTCGTTGTCGTGCGTTCGCGAACAATTTGTTGCAGTGTTTCTCCCTTGGCACGAATGCCGATGGCATAGTCGGGGAAAAGCCAGAAATCTTTTGTAAGCGCCTCCGCAACGGACTGGCTACTGTCGCGTCTGTCTTCGGTCGAGTACACCAGGGTGTTGTTATCTTTCTTAACGGCCGACAGAATGAACTGGTCCTGAGCGATGGACTGGAGGCGGGGACCAACCATGTCACTGATAAATAACTCGGCGTCGAGGAAGATGCCGGCCAGTTGTTGTGTGCTTTTGTGCTTAACGAAAAATATAACGCAAGGCGCTGCCCCGGGCGTTATATTAAGCTGAGCAGTTTTTTGAAAACCGCTTTCTGCATATTCGCGGAGTCTGGTCACCAGCGCTGTACTGTCCTGTAATGCATTTCCGATTTTTTCAACCGGGAATTCACGATCGAGACCGTATAATATCATCGGCTCTAGGTTCGTACTGTCTGCAAGAAAGACCCCCTTAATCAGCGGGTTATAGGCCAGCAGACTGGCAATCGCGCCCGGAGTAGAGTCTGGTAGATGCTCGTCAGCAGCAGCGCGTTGTACAGTGCTCATCCAGTTGGCAAAGATGTCGTCCGAGTATTGATTCACGGAGAACAGAATTGCTTCCAGCTGTTGAGAGTAAATCTGCTGGATCATCTTTTCATCTTTATTTAATGAGGAGAACTCATAGACAGAAAAGAACAGCGCCGGCAATAGAAATACCAACGTGAGTAACAGACCGATTCGCCGGGTGGGATTCATCTATGGGTGTTTACGGCAAAGTGCAGGTCGAGTTACGTGAGTTTCGGGTTGGGTATAGTTTTTTCCGCAAGCTGCGCATGTCGAAGGAAAAGATGAAACAGAAGGAAACAGAAAATCCGGTTTCAGCAACGGTACCCGTACTGGAAGAAAAGCTGAGGGTGGACAAGGAAACGGTGGAGACTGGTGAGCGCGTCGTTCTGCAAAAGAAAGTCAATGAGAAGGAAGTCGTGGTTGATGTTCCGGTGAAGCACGACCACGTGACCATTGAGCGGATTCGCATCAACCGGCCCGTAGAAACTGCACCGCCTGCCATTCGCTATGAGGGCGACACCATGATTGTCTCCGTTCTGGAGGAGGAGATCATTGTCAGGAAACAGTTGGTGCTCGTTGAGGAGCTCCACATCTCCCGGCAGATTGAAGAATCCAGAAGACAGGAGGAGATCACGTTGCGCAAAGAGGATATTCAGATCCGGACGCACAGCAACGACTGAAAGACCAACCAATTAACAAACTAAAACAACAAACATGGCACAAACAGTAGTAGGAATTTTTGATTCAGGCAGCGACGCGCGCAACGCCGTCGAGCGCCTTCGGAGCAACGGCTTTATGCTCGAAGATGTGGATATGTCTTCCCGCGATACCCAGGAGGATGAGGAAGGTTTCGGTGACCGCGTCTCCAGATTCTTCAAGAATTTGTTCAGCGACGAAGATGAATCAACGAGATATTCAAATGTGGCTAAAAATGCGGCTGTGGTTACAGTTCGGGCAGAGACGGAAGAACTTGCGGAACAGGCAGCGGATATTCTTGACGACTGCGGAGCGATTAATGTGGATGAGCGTTATCAATCGGGCATCACTTCCGGTTCGGACACAAGTTCATACAATACTCAGGCTACAACCGACATCGATGAAAGCCGTGACAGGAACCTTACGACGGACTCGGTACCCGGTGATCGCAGTACCTCTATTCCGATCATTGAAGAAGAGCTTCAGATCGGGAAACGCGAGGTAGAGCGTGGTTCAGTTCGTGTGCGCAGTCGCATTATTGAGCGACCTGTGGAAGAAAGTATTCGTCTGCGTGAGGAGCACGTGCGAGTTGAAAGAACACCTGCTGATCGTGCAGCGACCGAGCGCGACTTCAATGCTTTCCGTGAAGGAGAAATCGAAATGCGTCAGCGTGCGGAAGTTCCGGTGGTGAATAAGGAAGTTCGTGTAGTAGAAGAAGTTAATCTCAACAAAGAAGTTACTGAACGGGAAGAAGTCATCCGCGACACCGTGCGTCGCACAGAAGTTGATATCGATGAAACGGAAAATGATCGCCGTGTGCGTCGTGCAGACAATGATGATGACTTACTCTAAGTTACATTGATACTGGTTTAAAAAAGGAAAGCTGTCCATGTGGACAGCTTTTTTTATATACAACCAAACCAAAAATGACTACTTAATTTCAAATTGAGCCACCACCTGCATCTGAAGTTTGATCTTCTTAAATGCCGGGGCCTGCTCTTCGGAAGGCGTTCCCATCTCAGAGCGTACAACCATGTTTGCTTTCAGATCCATGTAGGGTTGTGGCTGCACATCCCACTCACGAACCATCAATGGCTTTCCAACTTCGGAACCGATTCCCTTCAACAACGCGTCTGCTTTTGCTTTAGCGACCTGAAGTGCTTTAATCTTTAGATCAAGTTTCATCTTTTCGTAGTCGGTATGATGCACGCGCACCACATCGAAGTAATCGACTTCAACGTTTTGTAATTTTCGCAGTAATTTATCAAGTTCTGCAGCGCTCGTCAGTTTCAATTGGTATGTTTTGCTGCGAAAAGCATCTTTTTCTTTTTTGTTGATACTCTGAAGAGACATGCCGGCATCAGCAATCTCGAGGCGTTTCTTGTCGATGCCCGCGTCGGTTACGGCTTTCACAAAATCCTGATCAAGTTTTTCCAGTGCAATTTTCTGACGATTGTTTTCAAACTCACGAACACGTGCAACTACATATATTTCGTTTGGTTCAATTTCCTGTTCTGCTGTTCCGGTTACTTCAATAAAATGTTCTCCCCGAAAACCTTCCTGAGCAAAAGCCAGCTGCGCGCTGAGGGCAAGCGTCGCTATGAGTATTGATTTCATAGTTAAATGTTTCATAATGCCGTATTAGACACAAACACGATGCCGGAAGTTGGAATATCAATAAACTATTCCTGTATCAGGATTTGGGCGCATCCCTCGGGGCCGCGACGATGGGAGCCTTCTGTCGAGCGGCTCCCATCGTCGCGTACCCTCAGGTCGGGCTGTCGGCACTCGCCCCGATAGCTCAATCAGTTTTTATAGTTTGCCAAGCGGGGCTCAAACAGATGCCTCCATCCCTTGCGCGCGCTTTTCCAACGGGCACCGGAGCGCACCGGGACGGGCTTTTGCGACGTGCCGCGCGATCTGTCAAGGTTTCAAATTATCGCCCATTTACCTTATGCATTTGCTATTTTTGGTTTATGAACCTGCAGCAACTTGAATACATTGTAGCGCTCGATAACTTCCGAAATCACGTCAAGGCGGCAGAGCACTGCCACATCACGCAGCCTACGCTGAGCGTGATGGTAAAGAAACTTGAGGAAGAGTTGAATGTAAAAATCTTTGATCGCTCGCAACCTTTGAAGCCAACACCCGCCGGAGAGATCATTATTTCACATGCCAGGCAAATTCTTCAGCACGTCAAAGAATTGAAAGAATTTGTACGTCACGAAAAAGACTCTATCGAAGGTGAGTTTCGTCTTGGTGTCATTCCAACTCTTGCGCCTTACTTACTTCCCCGGTTCCTGAATGAGTTTCTGGAAAAGAATCCGTCTGTTTCCTTTACCGTTTCCGAGATGAATACAGAGGACCTGGTCCGAAACCTGAAGACGGGCCGGCTCGATCTCGCGCTGTTAGTGACTCCGTTGGAAGACAAAGAAATTCGTGAGATCCCTGTGTTCTACGAACCGATTCTATTATACACTTCTGAAAAGATGAAGTATTATCAGCAGGACAAAATCTCCCTAAAATCGCTGGATCCCGAACAATTGCTTTTGCTGGAGGAAGGACACTGTTTTCGCGGTCAGGTGCTGAACTTGTGCCAATCGAAACCGAAGAAGTCGGGGCAGCAGCTGAATTACCAAAGCGGGAGCTTCGAGACATTAAAGGCAATGGTCGACAACGACTATGGCTATACGCTCATTCCTGAACTCGCCGTGAATCCAAAAAGCCGCAATGTCCGGCATTTTGTTTCGCCGGAACCGGTACGGGAAGTCAGCATTGCTGTGCACAACGGCTTTATGCGGGAAATGCTCATCAGGAAACTCCAGCAGGCCATCCTGAAGTCGATCCCTGCGCATTTCAAGAAGAATGAAAAGTTCGTTCGGGTACGATGGAACTAGCTGATTATTAACAAATAGCGGCATTGGGGTAGCCACCCCGTTGTATTTCTGATAAATTTTTCTCCCACACTTGTAACCACCGACGACCACCGCGGTAATACCACCAGAAATGCTTGAAAAGACAGTGAACCTGGTCAGCGACGAACAAATTATGGAGTCTGTAAAAGGCGGTGACCTGCGTCAGGCATCGCTGCTCTTTGACCGATATCACAAACGCATTTACAATTTCCTGCTGCGTCTGTGCTTTGACCGGATGCTTGCGGAGGACCTAACGCAGAATGTCTTTTTGAGAATGATCAAGTACCGATCTTCTTACCGGAGCGGTGCAAAATTCCAATCCTGGATTTACCAGGTAGCTCGAAATATTTTTGCTGACCACTACCAAAGTATAAAGAACAAAGGATTTGTGGATGTGGAAAAGATAGGAGATATGGCGGAAGAAGATCACGACATGGATGAACAAGAGCGTTTGCTGCACCGGTCGATGGAGAAGCTTTCTCCTGAACAGCGCGAGCTGTTGGTGCTGACGCGCTTCCAACATCTCAAGTACGAAGAGGTTGCACAGATTATGGGAACCACGGTTGCCAACATTAAGGTGAAGGTACACCGTGCCATCCTGAAACTTCGTGAACATTATTTTGAACTGGAAAAAATTTAAGGCAATGGACAACGATAAGTTTGAGAGCCTGATTATAGACTACATCGACAACAAGCTTAACGCGGCGGAGCGACGTGATGTGGAGACTGAATTGGTGAATAATCCCAAAGCCAAAGTGATGTATGATCAGCTTTGCGAGTTGATGGGCGTAATCAACCGTGTTGCTGCGCAAACCCCTTCGGAACAATTAGGGCAAAAATTTACGTCGCTGCTGAATGAAGAAATTAAGCAGGAGGCCGGACCAAAAATGAGGTTCCTCAATCCCGTCATTTATCGCGTCGCCGCTGCAGTTGCGTTGCTGATGCTGGGTGTGGGCGGAGGATACTGGATCAGTGAACAACAGAAGCAGCGTGCCGAGCTCGCCGCCATGCGCAAGGAGATGGAGGAGACCCGTCAGTTGATGTTGTCGATGATGGGGAACGATGAATCGGCAAGCCAGCGCATTAAAGGTCTGCGTGTAGCCCAAACGTTGCATGAGGCAGATGATGAAATTGTGAAGGCGTTGGTCAAAACGATGAATGAAGATCCGAACTCGAATGTGCGACTGGCTGCATTGGAGGCGTTGCAAAAATTCACAGCAGACGCGAAGGTGCGGAAGATTCTCATCGAGGCGCTATCCACACAAAATGATCCGATAGTGCAGATTGCATTGATACAATTACTCGTGGAGATGAAAGAGAAGGGCGTCGTAGAAGATCTCCAGAAGATCGTCGACGATGAGCAATCCATCCAGGCAGTAAAGGATGAGGCTTACTCCGGAATATTGAGACTTTCATGAAGGCTGAACGATATATTCAACAAGAAAAGAATTGAACATGATGAAAAAGAAATTGATGACGCTCGCACTGATTTGCTGTGCGGCATTTGCTTCGGCGCAGGAATACAAGCTCGCAAAGTCTTCCGGTCGCCTGGAACTTCACCTCGGAAGAGTTACGGTGGAAGGATATGATGGAAAGGAAATCGTATTTTCCTCAAGTGATTTCAAAAATGACAATGATAAGCGGGCTGAGGGTCTTCGCTCCATCAACAGCTACGGACTTGAAGACAACACCAAACTTGGAATTAACGTCACGGAAAGTGGAAATGTGGTCAAGGTCTACCAGCTTAAGAAGATGAATTCTCCGAATATCAAAATTCTCGTACCCAAAGGCATCACCGTTGCCTATTCGTTTGAATCACAATACGGCGGAGACATCCGGTTTAAAAATGTGGAATCGGAGATTGAGATCGCGGCAACCTATGGCAATGTTGATTTGGAAAATGTGACCGGACCGATGACGGTGAAGACAATCTATGGAAGCGTGGACGCTGTGTTTGCATCTTCCATCAAAGACCCGATTTCGATTGTATCTGTCTACGGGCATGTGGATGTAACTATTCCGGCAACGACAAAGGCCGACGTGGAATTAGGAACATCGCATGGAGAAATTCTCGTATCGCCGGAGCTGAAGATCGAAGTCGCAAAAACAAATGATCTCGTGAAAGTCAGCACGGATAAGGTTACAGGTAAAATTAATGGAGGAGGACTGAGTATTAATTTATCGTGCACATACGGCAAAGTGTACCTCCGGAAGAAGTAATTGAACAAACAAAATACAAGATGAAAGCATTAATCATGATAGTTTGCGTATTGCTCAGTATGCAAGTCGCAACGGCCCAGGAATTCAAGCTCAACAAAAGCGGTGGGAAGATCAGAATCATTGACATCAACAATGTACAGATTGAGGGCACCACCGGTAATGAAATCATATTTGTCTCCCGTGATAGAAACCGCGAAGATGATGAACGGGCAAAAGGTTTAAGGGCAGTCAGCGCCCTCGGTCTGGAGGACAATACAGGATTGGGGTTATCGGTTGTTGATAAAGGAGACATCGTTGAGGTTCGACAGCTGAAAAAAATGGACGGTCCTTCCATTACGATTAAAGTTCCTAAAAATGTAGGCATCCAGTATTCTCACAACTCGCCTTATGGGAATGAACTTTCCCTTCGCAACCTGGAGAACGAACTTGAGATATCTGTACTGCACAACAGCGTGACGTTAGAAAATGTAACTGGTGCTGTCAGTATCAAGACGGTGCATGGCGATGTGGACGCATCTTTTGGCGATAACGTGAAGAATCCAATTAACATCACCAGTGTTCATGGGCATGTGGACGTCAGGCTTCCCGCTGCCACTAAGGCGAACTTGAGAATGAAGACTTCGTGGGGTGAGATATTCATTGATCCACAGCTCAAGATAGATGTCGACAAGAAAGGCGACATGGAATCATACAGCGACTCGTTCTCCGGCAAATTGAACGGCGGCGGCCTGGACGTGAATCTGGCATCGACACACAACAATGTTTATCTCCGGAAAAAATAAGGTCTTATGAAAACAAGGATAACGATAGTTGCTGCTTGTGTTATGATGTGTACGACTTTGTTTGCGCAAAGCACCATCAATAAGACAATTCCGCTCAAGGGTCAGAAGCTGGTCAGGTTTCATTTTGATTATCCTCAAATCATTCGGGTCAGTACCTGGGAAAAGAACGAGATCTCCATCACAGGTAATGTTTCCATCAACGGAGGAGAGCAGGACAATGCATTTAAGGTGGAGACCACGGATGAATCGGGTAATCTGTACGTGAAAGGCTCCATCCAAAATCTCAAAGACCTGCCCAAGCGTATTACTATTTATGAAGGAGGCCAGAAGGTTGTTTTTCAGGACAAGGCTGCGCTTAAAAAATATCAGCAGGAGCACCCTGGTTCGTACGAGCGGATGTCGTGGGGCACTGATATTGATATTGAGATAGAAATTAAAGTTCCTGCGGGTCTTGCCACTGAAATTGAATCTGTTTACGGAATGGTAGAAGTAAAACAATTTAATGCGCCTCTTCAGGTAGAGGCAACGTATGGCGGCGTTGATGCCGCCCTGCGTGAAGCAAAGATTGGACAACTGACGGCGGAGACTAATTATGGCGAGATATTTTCTAATCTGGATACAAAACTGAAAGGTGACGGGACCACGAAAGATTTTCACACACTCGTGAAGGCACAACCCGGAAAAGGATTTGACTATACGTTCGAATCGAAGTATGGGAACGTTTATCTCCGGAAGTCAGAGCAGTAACGACTCCGTTGTGCCACACCCTGAGTCCGCCATTTCGAGTTTCGAAAGGCGGACTTTTTTTATGCCTGACAGATTTGCGGATAGCTCTTTCAAAACCGCACGCCTGCCGCTGAAGTTGCGGGAACCGCTGTTCACGGCCAAAACTTACTTTTTTATCTATATTTACCGCTGATGTCCGACGAGAAAAAAGACTTTGATGCCGTTGTCGTTGGTTCCGGACCTAACGGACTGGCTGCTGCCATTCTCATGCAGCAGCAGGGGTTGTCGGTTTTGCTTGTTGAAGGCAACGAGCGTGTAGGGGGTGGGTTGCGTACAAAAGAGCTCACGCTGCCCGGTTTCCGCCACGACGTTTGCAGCGCGATTCATCCATTAGCGATGGTTTCCCCGTTCATGAGCAAACTGCCCTTAAAACAATTTGGCGCAGACTTTATCTTACCGACGCTGGCGGCCGCGCATCCATTTGACAACGGTACCGCTGCTGTTCTCGACAATTCTCTGGAGAATACGGCTCGCTTGATGGGGAAGGATGGAAGAAATTATGAACACTTAATTAATCCCATCGTTCGGAACTGGCACCTGCTTGTTGATCAGCTGCTCGGTCCATTCTCGATTCCCAAACACCCCATTGCCCTGACCAACTTTGGTCTGAAGGCGCTGATGCCTGCACGATTGCTGGCTACGAATTTTTCAACCCGGGAAGCCCGGGGACTATTTGCAGGAATGGCGGCTCATTCTGTTCTTCCTCTTTCTCATCCTGCAACTTCTGCCATTGCACTGGTGCTCATGACTGCGGCACATATCAAAGGATGGCCTTTTCCGAAGGGAGGGTCACAAGCCATCGCCGATGCCATGGAACAATATTTTCGCTCGTTAGGAGGGCAGGTGCAAACGGGGACATACATTACTTCATTAGAACAACTACCGTCAAGCAAGGCTGTTTTGTTCGACGTCAATCCTGCGCAACTGCTGCGTATTGCGGGACATAAATTTTCGTCTTTATACCGATGGCAACTTAATCGTTTCATTCATGGACCTGGCTCATTCAAGATTGATTGGGCGATGGCGGAGCCTGCGCCTTTTACTGCCGAAATGGCGCGACTCGCCGGGACGGTTCATTTGGGAAATACACTGAGTGAGATTGCAAGGAGCGAATATGATGCGTGGCATGGAAAGCATTCTGAAAAACCGTTTGTCCTTTATGCGCAGCAAAGTTCATTTGATCCAACAAGAGCGCCAGAGGGAAAACATGTAGCGTGGGGTTACTGCCATGTGCCCAAGGGGTCTGTCACTGATATGACCCGACAAATTGAAGATCAGGTTGAACGATTTGCGCCTGGCTTCAAGGATAGAATTCTTGCACGACATGTGATGCGCGCTGTTGATCTGGAAAACTATAATCCAAATTATGTCGGCGGTGATATCGGCGGAGGCGCTTTGCTCCTGAGTCAGTTATTTACGCGACCCGCGTTGCGTTATTCGCCCTACCGGACATCAGCAAAAGGTCTTTACATCTGCTCATCCTCGACGCCCCCCGGCGGAGGTGTACACGGCATGTGCGGCTACCACGCCGCAAAACGCGCCCTCAAAGACATATTTCACATCAACGTTCAATAAGCGACACCTGCGTTTGAAAACGTTTGTTTAGCTTAAAAGCACCGTTTTTAAAATATTTACCTTAATCCCTATTGATTTAGTAGATTTTATTAGCCTTTTTTGCGGCTGTATAATATCTACCAATTCGATAGACATTAAGAAAATGAAGCAATTTTACCGCTTTCTCTTGTTGACCCTGCTCACCACCACCGCCTATGCACAGTCAGAGACGCTCAAGGGAAGCATTAAAGATTCTGAAACAGGTGAACCGATACCCGGCGTTAGTCTGGTTGTCAGAGGAACAATAACAGGAACCATCAGCGATGGAGACGGAAAATTTAGTTTGCAGGTAAGAACGGTTAAGCCACCGTTTGTTCTTGTTGTTTCTTTCCTCGGTTACCGCACTCAGGAAATTGAAATTACCGATTTGAGCCAATCATTATCTATTCAACTCGAACAAGGAAGTTTGCTTGGCGAGGAGGTTGTTGTATCTGCGTCACGTGTCGAAGAATCAGAACTGAAATCTCCTGTAGCCATTGAAAAACTTGACCTGCGTGCCATTAAGGAAACACCGGCACCGAGTTTCTATGATGCCCTTGAACACGTCAAAGGTGTGCAGATGACAACCTCGAGCCTGACGTTTAAGGTTCCCAACACGAGAGGCTTTAACATTCCGAACAATTTCCGATTTATGCAGCTGGTGGATGGCGTCGATATGCAAGCCGCGACACTTGGAGTTCCGCTCGGAAATGCCATCGGACCTACAGAGCTTGACATCGAAAGTGTGGAGATTACTCCCGGTGCAGCCTCGGCGTTATATGGTATGAATGCGATCAACGGAATGGCCAACCTGACGACAAAGAGTCCATTTTTGTATCAGGGCTTAAGCGTGTACCATAAGACTGGTGTTAATCATGTGGATGGCAAAGACTACGATCCAAGTCTTCTGACTGAAACTGCTGTGCGCTACGCCAAAGCATTCAACGATAAATTCGCCTTCAAAATAAATCTAAGTGTTTTGCGCGGGACGGATTGGTTGAGCAATAGCCGGACGGATCAAAATCCGAACAACCTGAACACCGCTAATCCGAACTTCCAGGAATTGAATGGTGCTAACAATGCGGCCTATGATGGATGGAATAAATATGGCGATGAAAATAACAACCGCATTACAATCTCCAATATCAATTACCAGGGAGCGAACAGAACGTTTTTGGTTAGAAGAACAGGATATTGGGAACGAGACCTTGTTAATCCAAAAGTAGAGAATCTGAAGCTCGACGCGAGTTTTCATTACCGTGCCGGGAAAAATGCCGAGCTATCCGCGGCATATCGCATCGGTGAAATGGATGGTATTTTTCAAAGAGGAAATAAGATCCAATTGAATAATGTTATTGTTCAGAATTTAAAGCTTGAGTTGAAGGGCAGCAATTATCTTATCCGCACTTACGCATCCATTGAAGATACTGGTGACTCCTATAATCTCAAGCCATTGGCTGACAATCTTGACTTGACGCATTTGTCCAATACGGATTGGCGAAACAGATTCCGGACTCGCTTACAGACAGATATTAACAACGGCATTGATCTCGCGACAGCGATGGCAAATGCGAGAGCTGCAGCCGATGAAGGACGCGTCGTGCCGGGCACTGCAGAATTTAACGCCCTGAAGAACACCATCACCGGTATCAACAACTGGGATCACGCCAACGCAGGCATTGCAGGTGCTCCTGCTACTGGTGGCGCGTGGCTGCGACAAAAGAGCCGCATGTACCACGCCGACTTACAATATGACTTCACTGGAAAAATTCGTGCGTTTGATCTGCTCGCTGGTGCTGATGTGAGAATCTACGAAGTCATTCCCGATGGAAATAACTTTGTAGACTTCAGTCGTCCGGTTGCCGAGCGCAACGTTCCGTTGGATGGTCCGGGTGGAAATGATTTTGGTGACAATGTGTATTACAGGAAGTATGGATTTTTCGTACAGGCAACAAAAAAGTTATTCAGCGAGAAGCTAAAAATTTTCGCATCAGCCAGATACGATCACAACCTTGACTTCGATCCTCAGTTTAATCCGCGCATCGCTGCCGTATATACTGTTAAGGAAAAGCACAATTTCAGATTGTCCTTTCAGAATGGATTTCGCTTTCCTGCCTTGTTTGAAGCATTGTCATTTGTTAACAATGGGAACGTCAGACGCGTAGGAGGCCTTGGCTTTATCAATGAAGGTCTTGGCTACCTCGACAACTCCTATACGCTTGCTTCGGTGAATAACTTCAATGCAGCATACAATCGCGACCGCGATCCTGCACTTCCGGCAAATCAAATTGACAACGCGGCTGCGTTGCAGAATAAGGGGTTGCTCGAAGTTACAAACCTGTCAACGACCCGACCGGAGCAAATCAACTCGCTGGAGTTTGGCTACAAGAGCATCTTGTTTGATAATGAACTTGTAATTGACTTTGATATCTATACCAATTCTTACGATGGATTTCTGGGACAGGTGGAAGTGGCAGTACCGTCCAGCGGCACAGTCGGTTCGGATGCCTCTGTTACGGATATGCTTGATGCCAATCGCGCCCGTCAAACACGTTACCGCGTGTTCACCAATGCGCGCCAGACGTATAACAACTATGGATCGTCGCTGGGAGTGACCTGGAATTTCTTCAAGAAATACACCATCATCACGAACATCAACTACAATGATATTTCCAAAAACAAAGAACGCGATGTATTTGTCACCGGGTTTAATACACCGAATTGGGTAACCAATGTTTCATTTGGTAATCGCCAGGTATTTAAGAATATTGGATTTAACGTTGTGTGGCGGTGGCAACAATCCTTCTTGTGGGAAAGTCCTTTAGCCAACGGCCGCGTGCCTGCATATGCAACGGTCGATGCTCAGGTGACGGTCACTGTGCCGAAAATGAAATCAACTGTAAAAATCGGCGGGTCGAATATCTTTAATGACCGGTACATTCAGTATGCTGCAGGGCCAACAATTGGTGGTTTATACTACGTGGCTGTCACGGTGGATGGATTACTTCAAAAATAATTACTAGAAAATTCATGAGAGTAGTCCTGGTAATCGGGCTGTTGCTTACATGCCTGCCCGCGTATTCCCAGAAGGATTTTGAAACTCGGGAACAAACCTGGTTGGGGTATTTTAACCAGACGAGGTTTACGAAGAGGAGTGGAATCTGGGTCGATTTGCATCACAGGCGTACGGGTAGTTTTGTTGATGATGGTGCATTGAATATTGCCCGGTTTGGTTACACCTTCTATCTCTCGGATCAGGTCAGACTGACAGCAGGATATGCCTACGCGTATCGGTACCCAATTGAAGGAAACCCCGGGCTCGGAGAGCATCGGCCCTGGCAACAAATCCAGTGGATTGAGAAGAAGAGTTACTTTAATTTGATGCAGTGGTTCCGCATTGAACAGCGTTACCAGCCAACGGTATCGGGCGGTGAAGAGACGGGCAACTATGCATTCAACTGGCGTCTTCGCTATAACTTCGCGCTGACGTTTCCTCTGAAAGGACATATCGTTCAGCCGAAGACCCCCTTCCTTTTCTTCAACAACGAAGTACACGTGAATGCCGGTAAGCGGATTGTAAATAATTACTTTGATCAAAACCGTTTGTTTCTTGGCTTGGGCTATCAGTTTAGCAGCCACGTCAACGCTCATCTTGGCTATATGTATGTCTTCCAGCAAAGGCCCGCAGGGAATGAGTATCTGAATATCCATGCCATCAGGCTCTTTCTTTTCCACAACATCGACCTGCGCAGAAAGGAAGGTTAGGCCTTTTTTCGCCGTCAGGAATTTTATTCTATCTTCGCGCTTTATTTCAGGCACAAGATTTAATCATTTCTTCTGATGGCATTGCTCGAGAAACAGCTCTTTGTGAAAAAGTCAACGATACCCAATGCGGGTGATGGTTTGTTTACCAAAAAATTTATCCCCAAAGGAACTCGCATCGTTGAGTATAAAGGGCGGATTTCAACGTGGAAGGAAGTGAAGGATGAAGACGGTAAGAATGGTTATATCTTCTATGTGAACCGAAACCACGTCATAGATGGAAAACCGTTCAAGAAGGCACTGGCCCGGTATGCCAACGATGCGCGCGGACTGGTTAAGGTCGCAGGTCTGAAGAATAACTGTGACTACATCACCGACGGAGTCAAGGCATACATCGAGTCAAAAAAGGATATTCCTGCTGGTTCTGAAATATTTGTCGACTATGGCAAAGATTACTGGAAAGTAATCCGGGAAAACGTCAAGCTTTGGAAAAAAGAGGAGAAAGAGGCTCAAGCGAAAAAGGCGAAGAGCGGCGCACGTTCAAAAAAGAACGTAAAGAAAGGCGTCAGAAAGAAAGTGACTAAAGCTTAGCCAGCTCTTGCCGCAGCGTCTCCTCGGCGCTTGCAGCAAATTGATCAAATCCCTTTCGCTTCGCTTCTGTAATATATGCTTTCAGCAATCGAATTGAATTGGCATTGACGTGAAGGGCCTCGGCGAGCATGTCATACGATCGCATACCCAATGGGTCCATGGTCGCAAAATAGTTAGCCGCGGCGATCACCCCCTCTTCAAAATATGGATTCCATTTGCCTGTAATTGCAAAGTTTCTGGAGGCATTGGTGGTGTCGTTGCTCGCCTGCTGAATGAGCGCAGTGTAGAGCGTTTTCTCGATCGGATGTTCTTCAAAAGTTATTCCCTCATTGATCTGGCTGGCTAGTCCACGGATATTTCCCTGCCACGCGAGCATTCTCAGTTCAAGGTGCCTGATTTCATCATACACGCCTTTATCTTTCAGTTGCAAACCTCCCACGAGGTTGTACATATTGATGGCGGACCTTAACTGGTCGGCTTCCAGCAGGCGTTTTGTCATATCTACAATTGCTTTGGCCCGAATCGTTTCATCAGTGATGGTAGCCGCGACACGCTTAAAGACAGTCGTGTCTGAGATGCGTGTCCGATAACTCAGGAATTGAAATTTTTCGGAATCAGATAATTTATCAACCAGGCCAGGAGGAATGGCCAGGATCTTAATCATTTGGTCCGCAACTTCGGTCAGGTTCGCATTGCTGTCGGCTTTTACGGCTGTCCATGCCTCGAGGGCCGCACCATAGTTCCGCGCCTCACTGAAAGCAATTGCTTTATACAAAGTTGCTTCCTTGTAGTCATCACGTTCTGCATAAAAGAAATAGGTCGCGGCGAGTTCGGCGTTTCCTTGTTCAAGTGCCCAAAGACCCATGAGGTAGTTGTATTTACCTTTGTAGGACGCGCTGAGGTAGGCCAGCTCGCCCAGTATCTCCAGACTCTGTTGAACATTTCCCACACGATAGTACTGATGCGCAAGGGCAAGTTTAATTGCCTCGGCGAAATCGCTGTTCAGGGAATCGCTCGCGATTTTTCGAGCAACGTTAATCTGCGTTGTATCCGCTGAGTCTAGTTTGGTAATTAAGTGGTTATTCAGCAAGGTAGCATCAAACAGATTTAATTCTCGTTTTGCTGTGGGGTCATAGGGCTGACGAAGCACTTGCCCAAATACTGTTGAGGCCGCCAGTGCATTGGCAACGCTGCCGGGATTTTCAGTGTTGAAAGTTTCCAATAACGAATCGATGTCGACGGGAATGTATTCCTGTGTCACCATCGCCAAAAGATTTAATTGCGCAGTCGCGGCAGCTTGCGGGTCTTTTTGAGCCAGGCTGAAGTAGTGCAGGGCAGAGTCGACGCGATGAATTTTGGTGTAGGCGAAGCAGAGGTTAGATGCGATCTCTGCACTTCCTGGGAATCGCTTTTCTCCTTTTTTCAATAAATGGATAGCCTTGAAGTATTCTTTATTGAGAAACAGCAGTTGGGCATGTCTGGTAATTGAAAACGCAGTAGGCTTACCGTTGTTGGCTTCCTCGAGGTCAGCGAGTGCACCGTCGAAATTTAGTCGCTCAAAATTCATTTGCGACAGCGCATAATTGGCGCGATGGCTTCGGAACGCGCTGGAAGATGCTTTGTCATAGAAAGCTCTTCCATAGGTTTCATTACCCTGAGCAACGTAGAGATCGGCCGCATAATTGTAAAATCCTCCGAGGCCCTGATAGAGATATTCCATCCAGTTCGAATAAAATACAAACGCAAGTGTTGCAATGAGCCCGGCCAAACGGTATGAAAAATATGGCATGCGTGTGGGCTTGAAGAGAATGTTATAAACCTGCAAGCGTTCCGCCATCAGGGGCATGAAGTTCGAAACGAAGTAGATAAAGAATACGATCCCAAATCCGGTATGTGTGAAGAGAATAAAGTCGTTAAAGATTCGTATCACCGGATCGTTCCCATTCGCGAAGTTCTGGCCGAGAAATGAAAAGCATATGATCGCTAACATAACGATATACATTGCACCGAAGGGAGCAAATGTCATGATGTTTTCATACCGGATTTCCCGAAGGCGAAAACCCCAGATGCCGAGTATTGCCGATATGGTGAGCAGCAGGAATGGATTGACGTACAAGAATGGCCAGTCAATTACGTTCATGGCGTGAAGGCAGCTGAGAATCACGTACAGCAGGTAAAAGAAGCTGACGATGGAGTAATGCCGGATGCGGTTATCATCGGCATTGTTGGTGATGTAAACAAAGGCCACCATAATCTCGTGCGCGACGGTAATCAGGAAGAGAACAGACAGGATGATGGCTGGCGTGTATGCCGTGATGGACAAGTGAAGGAAAGGATATTCAATCGTGTGGCCTGCTGCAATGACGAGCGCCACGACAATCGTGATGGCCGAAAATACAGCGACGCGTGTCAAAAAAGACGATGATGATGAATACGCGTGAAAGAAGTAAGCCGCAATGACGTAGAAGAACAAAATGGTCAATGGAATATTCCAGCCTTGCAGTCCAAACAATGACAGCGCATCAAGGCGCATAGAGAAAAATATCAGGATAAAGGCCGTCATACCGGCGAGAAACCAGAACCTCGGGAAGGTAGTGCAGATGGCCAGCAGAAAGATGATGGAGGTTGTAAACAGTCCAAGGAAAAGGTACGATGCGGGCACGTTGTGAGACAAATTGCTCCCGGTAAAGTATTCCTGAATGGTGAACATCTCCCCGGGAACAGACAACGTGAACGGTCCTGAACGGAATGTTCGTGTAACGGTTTCAATGAGCTTTTGTTCCTGATTTTTCTCCCATGAAATCACGCCCTCTTCACCTTGAAATGAGGCGGTCCACATCATACCAAGCGCAAGAATGAAGATGCTCAATACAAAGAGAAAGGTCCGTCGATATACGGCAGTCCAGGAATTCCAGAAGTATAAGGATTGCATGTCTGATTTAAAATGCAAGCATAAGAAGGATTATGCAAATAAAAAACGGATGCACCGTCGAGGGGTACATCCGTTTTTGATTCGATTACTGTTCAAGAGAAAAATTTGGTGACTCCGGGAGTGGCCACTGGGTATGCTCCGGTCGCGTCAGGCAGGACGGGAGGTGGTGCGTCAAATGCGTATCTGGCTGGCTGCAGACTGATGCCGGAATTTAACGTCTTGTCCCATTCGATGACCTGGCCTGAATACGTGGCCATCCGCCCCATGATAGACGTCAGGGTAGCCTTGGCGCCGTTTTCTGCATCTGCGAATTTGTATTGACCTTTGGCAATTGCGTCAAATAATTCGTCGTGTTCGGTTTGGTACGGATTATTCTCTTTGGATTTATCGAAGGCGTATAAGACCTTTCCCTTGCTGGTTATTTCCGCCGCACCGCATTTCACAACGCCCTTGGTTCCTACAATCATTTCGTCCACAATCGCGTACGTTCCTTTGATGTGGCGGCATTGGCTGTTCATCACCGTTCCATCCGCATAATGAAACTCGACAAAGTGGTGATCAAAGATTTCACCATATTCTTTTCCCGTACGCACCTGTCTTCCACCGAGCCCTTGCGCCTTTATGGGATATGCACCCTTGAACCAGTTCATCACGTCAATGTTGTGAATATGTTGTTCCGTGATGTGATCGCCGCAAAGCCAGTTGAAGTAATACCAGTTTCTCATTTGGTATTCCATCTCCGTTTGCTGAGGTTCGCGCATCTTCACCCATACGCCGTCATTATTCCACCACACCTGTCCTGATGTAATTTCTCCAATCATTCCCTCGCGGACGCGCTTGTAAAGTTCGCGATAGGAATTCTGATAATGTCTCTGAAGGCCCACCACCACGTTTAGTTTTTTGCGCTTCGCCTCCTCGGCAGCCTGTAATACTTTTTTAACCCCGGCAGGATCAGTTGCCACCGGTTTCTCCATGAAGACGTGCTTGTTTAATCGCACCGCTTCTTCAAAATGGATGGGTCGAAATCCAGGAGGCGTTGTCAGAATGACGACGTCTGCAAGTGGAATTGCTTTCGCATAAGCATCAAAGCCGACAAACTTCGTCTCTTCCGTAACGGCAACTTTTGCCTTTACATTGCCTTCTTCATTGTTTTCATCCGTGAGCAACTTGAAGCATTCGTCCAGGCGATCGCGGAACGCATCAGCCATGGCAACCAGCTTGACATTTTGTTTTGTCAGCAGCGCCTGCATGGCAGCGCCTGTTCCTCTTCCGCCACAGCCGATCAGCGCTACTTTGATGGTGTCGTCAACTGAGTTGAAATATCCTTTGCTCACCAATGGCAGGGCAGCAAGTCCTCCTGCAATCATCCCGGTCTGCTTGACAAATGTGCGCCGGGACGCATCGAATTTTTTTGAAGTACTCATTGTGATTTGGGTAAGAAGTTCAATTATTTAAGATACTGTGCAAAAAACTTTTGAATGTCTTCGGCCGATGGTTGCCGTGCCGGGCGAACAAGACGGAAGCCCATGAACATCCCATCAGTGAGCCACCAGCGACTTTTTGGAATTTGCGGATCACGTTTATTCCACGATGTTTCCGAAGCAATGCGGTTGCTGCATCTCAATACCTTTGCATCGTCCAGATAGGAGCCTCCTTTAACTACTTTAGGGTAGCGCGAAGCAGGCGGAGTTAACGGATCGGTTGTATTGTCTGCCATTTTCTCCAAAGCGCCAGCATCGTATTGATCCAATGTCCACTCGCTCAGGTTGCCAAGCATATCATATAATCCCCACGCATTGGGCTGAAGCGATTTGATTTTATGAAATTTTCCTCCGCTGTTGTCTTTGTAGTAAGCTGTTTTGTTGAGCGGTAGTGTCGGAGTTGCTGTACCTGCCTTGCAGGCGTACTCCCATTCCGCTTCAGTTGGCAAGCGAAAGAATACACCAGTCTTTTCATAAAGCCATTTGCAATACATTATTGTCGCTTGCTGGCTCATGCTGTTTGTCGGATGATTTGCATCGCGACCCATACCCCACGTGAGATCGATATATTGTGCTGTTGGTCGCGCCACGGCGTCAATGCTGATCGCCTTTGTTTGGGGTATTTCCATTGCTTTGAAGAAAGCATCCCATTCGCTGAATGTGACCTCGTGTTCTCCGATCCAGAATGCACTCAGAGAAATTTCCTTTTGCGGGCCTTCATCATTTTCCCTCCACTGTTCATTCGCCGGGCTACCCATTTGAAAAGTGCCTGCCGGAATTGCGATCATCCTGAACGTGATGCCCGTTCCGTCGATCGCTTGGGCGTAGGACTCCAAACGCTGTGCTGTCATGGGATGCCACACCGAAAGACAAAGAAGAATGAAACAATAGCGCATACTCGAATTCAGAAGATGGAATTTATAAAAAAAATTGGCGTTCACATATTCCGCGCACTTTAAAGAGCCAATAAAATCTGGCAGACGGTAACGGTTGGGTATGGATTTTTTTTCCAAAGCAAGGATGCGACTTTTATACATAGTCAATCCCACTGCAGGTGGAAATTCTCACGATGAAGCGTTGGCACTTTTCAGGGACCGGGCAGAAGCACACGGGTTCGAGTCAAGAGTTTACATGACCAGAGGTGACGAAGATGAGGCAGCCATTAAGCGTGAACTGGATCGGTTTCATCCCGAACGCGTCGTTGCTGCCGGTGGCGACGGTACTGTCGGTTTGGTTGCGCGTTCAATGATGTTCAGGGAAAGTGCATTGGGAATATTGCCGCTGGGCTCTGCCAACGGATTGGCTACTGCGCTTGCGATACCTTCCGGCGAAGCGGCCATGGAACGCATTTTCGCACCTCAGCGCATCAAGCCGATGGATATGCTGTTGTTTAATCACAAGCACTACAGCGTACATCTCGCTGATATTGGCATAAATGCATTAATGGTGAAGAAATATCATGAATCAGAAGGAAAAGGAATGCTGGCGTATGCACGCCACCTTTTGTCTTCAATTCAGGAAAGTCCACTATTGAAGATCTCTGTGCAGGCAGACGATGAAGTACACCAACGCGAGGGATATTTGATGGCGTTCGCCAATGCGCACCGGTATGGAACAGGTGTTCAGATTTCAGAAGGTTCGGTATCTGACGGTCGTTTTGAAATATGCCATGTTGAGAAGGTTGCGCTGGATGCTGCAATTAAAGCTGGATTGACAGCGTTCAACGTCTTCATCGATAAAGACATGTTTTCGGATGTGATTTCGTGTAAGCAAGCGGAAATTCATATCGATCAAAAAACACCTTTCCAGGTAGATGGTGAATATCTTGGAGAAGTGGATCATTTGACCATCGAGTTGATTCCAGCCGCTGTTCGGTTGCTGATGTAGCAGGTATGTCAACGCCCTTTCTTCTCAGTTACTACGCTTTCTCCAACGGAGGGACTACCCGCATTCTTGGTCAGCTGGCAGGTTCGTCACTCCGTGATCTTTCTTTTCTCCAGTATAACCGAAGGAAAACTTTTCGTACAATTTTCAAACTGTATCGCTCCAGAACGTATCCGGATGCGCAGGTCCATTTGAAGGTCGGGCAGATGCTGTTGTCCACGCGCACGAATGCCTTCGGTTTTTTTCATCTCGAGACCAATGCCATCCACGAGGGCGATCGCTTGCAGCGTGTTTTTCTGGAAGATGGCGACGAGGTGATGATCCCACCGGATCTGTTTCCCCATACAACACAATTGATCTCCTCGCCCATGTTGATTGTATCAGACATCGACGACACCCTTGTACATTCATTCATTACCCGACGGTTCAGGAAGGTGAAGACAATGCTGTTTACGACGATGGAGAAAAGAAAGGCCGTCACAAATATGTTCGATCTGATTCATTGGTTTTGTAAACAGGGAGCGCACCCGATATACCTGAGCAACAGCGAACAAAATTTATATCCGTTGATCTATCGTTTTCTCAGGCATAATCGTTTCCCCGACGGACCATTATTCCTGAAGCAAATACGCAGTGTGTGGGACGTGATCTGGAATATCAAATTTCCCATCCGCCATCTTCATAAATTTCACGTCCTGGAAGATTTATTAAACTACTTTCCAGACAAGAAACTTATTTTGGTTGGTGACAATACACAAAGTGATTTGCCTGTGTATTTGTCGATTGCCGAGCGACACCCCGGTCGCGTCTTGTATATTATCATTCGAAAGGTGCGTCCAAATCCGGACGACGAGCCACGAATCGCGCGTGCATTATCACGGATGCAAGTTCCGGTCAAAGTGATGTACGACGAAAACTTTCCCTCGGTGTTTGAGCTCTAGCGTGAAATCCAGGTTTTAAAGGCAGCTGCTTTTTCCCGGGAAATATCAATTTCTTTGGGGAAAGGTTCACGCAACGTTACGGTCAGGCCCTTGTGTGTTGTGGTAATGCGAGAGACCTGATCAATGCGGATGAGGAATTGTCTGTTTGCTCTGAAAAAATAGTCGGGATTAACGAGCGCTTCAACTTCATCCAGGGTCTGGTATTCGCTGATCAGGCGTTCGCCTGTTTTGGTCAGAAGATAGATCAGCTCTTCTTTTTGAAAGCAGGCTATTTGAGTCTGGTCAACGGGAATTAATGATTGTTTATGTACGGCAAGGAAGCGCTCTTTGTAGGCCTTTTGTGCAGAACCCCACGAGGTAGCCAGATTAGTCAGCGCGTCCTGATGCAAATCGGTACGGGTCAGATTCTGGTATTTGTTTAATGCTTTTGCAAGCTCGGTTCCATCAACTGGTTTCAGCAGGTAATCAACGCTATTGAGTTTAAAGGCACGAATGGCATACTCGTCATACGCCGTTGTAAAGATAATGGGAGCTGTAATGGTTGTGGATTCAAAGATGTCAAAGCTGATTCCGTCGGAAAGCTGAATATCAGAAAGAATCAGATCGAGTTCCGGAGGTTGTTGAAGGAAGAAGTTTTTTCCCGCGTGCACGCTTCCAACAACACCCACAACGGTATGGCTGGGCGCTATTTCAGAAAGTAGACGCTGGAGGTGTTTGACCGCAAGAGGTTCATCTTCAACAATCAGAATATTCATGGCTACAATTCATAATTCGGATTTTGCCATCCCATCGGAATTTCCGCCTCATACATCCGGTCCTGGTTCAGTACTTTCATCTCCATGCGTCCTTCCACCGTGAAGCCCATCGACTGGAACAGCGTTAATGCGCGCGTGTTGTTTTCATTCAGCATCAGGTCGACCTTGCCAATGTGCGGGTGATTCAAGGCAATTTCTTCCAGCAGGATAGTCAATAATGTGCGCCCGATTTTTTTTCTTTGAAATTGAGGATCGACAACAAGATGCAATCCGGTCATCACATGACGACAGAACGAACGCGGGTCCCGGCTCACGTGTATTTCGCCGATGCACTGATGCTCATCTTCCGGGTGAATGACCAGCAAAACAAGCCCATCCGCCAACGCAGGTTGAATGAGCCGCTCGATGAAGGGCAGCGTCATATCATCATTGCTGAGGGCGTAACCGGGTGAGCCGGCAGCTTTCTGGTATAGTGCTTGAATTTTTGGAAGGTCGTCAGGAAGTGCAGTGCGTATATGCATAGTCAGGGTATCAATAAGGGAACTTTCACAAAGAAACGATCTTCTGTCTCTTCTACAAGTACTGGTTTGGAGGTCATGAATGAATAGAGTGATTTGAGATTATCCATGCCCTGCCTGTTGGACGACTCTACTTGTTTTTTTCTGTTCAGATTATTGCTCACAATCAAGTAATCTCCGATCGTACTGATGTCAATCCGCAGCGGCTTTGCTGCATCAATTACATTGTGTTTGATGGCATTTTCAATCAGGATTTGAAGTGTCACGGGAATGATGGCCTTCTCACGATCGGCATCGCTGATTTTGATGGTAATCTGAAGACCTGAACCAAAGCGGGTCTCAAGCAGGCGGATGTAGTGTGTGATGAATTCCAGTTCTGTTTCAATCAGTACAAAGTTTTTGTCTTTGTGTTGCAGAACATACCGGTACACCTTACTCAATTGTTGCAGGAATTGTGAGGCTAATTCCTGATTTTCAAAAATGAGTGTATTCAGCGACGTAAGTGCATTGAAGAGAAAGTGCGGGTTCAGTTGATTCCTCAGGTTATCAAATTGTACCTGAGCTTTTTCTTTTTCCAACCGTTCCGAATGAATGATCGATTTTTTCCATTCGTGAAAAAAATAGGATGCAAAGAATCCGAGATTGATCAACGACGGCAGAATGGTGTACAGCACCCACGTCGCTGCAACAAACAGACTGTCAAGTTTGATGGGTACGTGCGGCTCTCCATAGAAATAGATGATGGCGCGGATGGCAAGACCAACGATGATGCCGATGAATAGCTGGAGGATGATCCGAATCGTTACATTTCGTTCGTAAGGATAGAACTTGTTCAGTCGGTCATTGATGAGCCGGAGTACTTCCCATACGACTGCGCCGAATACGAATGATACGGCAAACATGGCCACCTGGATGTTCCCTGGAATATCGTCGAATCGGGACAGGCGTACCAGAAACGCAACAACCGCGAGGATGAGGATGACGGCGTAGGCCTTGAGGAATTCCGAAGGTTTTTTATACCCGAGCATTTATTCAAAGTTGAGGTTTTTGTTGAAATGCCCGGTAGGGAAATTTATGATTTTCCCTGACCCGTTCGTGGTTTGTAACGTTTGCGGAGACTCGGCTCTTCGCGAATCAACAACATCAGATTTTGCTGCGCCACCTGGAAATTTGTCAGGTAGGAGCGCGCCGAAAGCGGGTAGGATGACAAATTGATATAGTTCATAACAAAAACGTACTAATCCCTTATGGCTCTTGGACGTATAAGGTCCGGCAGTTATTGTTGTCATCAGATAATTTTTCCGTCGCTCATTTCCACAACCCGGTCTGAATTTCTGGCAAATTCGTCATCGTGCGTGACCGCGATGATGGTTTGATGGTATTCGTGGGTCAGTTGCCGGAAAATATCGAACACAACGTGGGTGTTATACGTATCCAGGTTGCCTGTGGGTTCATCTCCCATGATAATATCCGGATCATTTATGAGTGCGCGTGCTATGGCCACGCGTTGTTGCTGCCCCCCCGACAGCTTGCTTGTGGGCTTGAGTGCGTGTTCATGCATCCCCAGCATTTGTAATTTGCCGTATGCTTTTTCCTCGATTTCGCGCCGATTGTACTTGCCCAGTTTCAGCGCAGGGATCATGACGTTCTGTAGTGTGGTGAACTCGGGCAGCAGGTAGTGAAACTGAAATACAAACCCGATGTGGCGGTTCCGGAATGCCGCGAGGTGGTTTTGATCTTTGCCCGTCAGCCTTTCGCCCGCAATCTCCAGCTCTCCCTGGTAATCGGTATCCATGGTGGAGAGCACATACATTAACGTCGATTTCCCACATCCTGATTTACCAACCAGGGACAGGAATTCGCCTCGTTTAACGGTCAGATCGATTTCTTTTAATACCTGAAATTTTTCAGGTTCATAGAAATACTTGCTGATCTTATGTGTCGTCAGAACTTCTTTCATCCGCGTAGAATTTCAATTGGATCTACTTTCGCCGCTTTCCTGGAAGGCATATATCCTGCTATGGCAGTCGTGGCTACACCGAAGACAATTCCTGTGAGATAATATTTGATCTTGAAGTTTACAGGAAAGTGATCAAGGCTGATGAAGTCACCACCATCGAATGGAACTTTGGAAAGTAAGACGGACAGGATAAATCCAACCGCAAGTCCCATCAGACTTCCAATAAAGCCGATGACCAGCGACTGTACCATGAATATTCTTCTGACATCTCCCCCTGAAAAACCCATAGCTTTCAGAATCGCAATGTCTTTCATCTTATTATAAATCGTCATGTTCAGGATGTTGTAGATCCCGAAGCCCGCAACGATGAGCAAGGTGAATGAAACAGCGTAGGAGATGATGTTGCGGATGTTGCTGCCGGCAAGAAACGTCGCATTGGCAGTTTCCCAGTCTTCCGCTTTATAGCCAAAGTTTCTTTGAAACTCGGCAGCCGCCGCCTTTGCTTTTGTTTTGTCATGAAGTTTGACGTTGATGTCTGTAATGTACAGGTGATCTTTTTGCAGAATCGTTTGTACAGTAGAGAGGTTTGCATAACTCCGCACATTATCAACGACACCAAAACCCATTTTAAATATTCCGACCACTTTCAGCGTCATCGTCTGACCCTGGGGTGTTGTGATAACGACCCGGCTACCGGTGGAGAGGTTCATTTTTTTTGCAAGACCAATCCCCATGATGATACCTTCCTGGTTTGCCTGGAGATCTTCTATCTTGCCTTCTTTCATTTTATCACGGAGGGCAAATAATTTGTCTTCCTCCAGAATATCCACGCCCATGATCACGCCGTTCAGCTGCACGGGACCATAGTTGTAGAATACTTGGGAAGAGAGGTAGGGTGCTGCGCCAATGACACGAGGATCTCTCTTGATTCGCGCTGCTATTTGTACTGCATTTCGAACTTTTGGTGTTTCGTTCTTAGGCTTCGCGTGGTGAAGCAGATTAAGGCCATGGTCGTTCACTTGTTCAAGAATGCTTTCACGTGCTTCCGTAATATCATTCCAGATATGAATGTCCGGCGACGAGGTCATGGTTAATTCTTCCGTGAAGTCGTTCAAGCCTGTCATCAGACCCATCAGCGAGATGAACATGCCAATTCCAAACGTTACCCCGAGCATGGCCACGAGTGTTTGCTTTGGCTTGCTTGTTAAATGCGTCCTGGCAATTTCAATGATCAGTTTCATAACCCTCCTGCAATCATCCGGGAAGTAGTGTCCAGACCGTCCAGTATTTCAATTTCCTCCAGTGTTTGAATACCGGTCTTCACCCTGATTTTTCGTACACCGTCGTCCGTGGCAATAAGAACAGTATCCCCTGGCAGTAATAATCGTTTGGGGATAACCAGCGTTTCCTGCTTTTCCTGGATCACAATATTGGCTTCAACTGCGAGACCGGAAAAGTGTGTGGGAAGTGGTTCGAGTAGTTTTGCATCGACACGAACCGATTGCTGTTTGCGATCGACGAGTGGATAAACTTTTTCAACTTCGGCTTTAAAGACCTTATCGGCGAAGGCGTCAATTTTCACCATTATTTTCTGACGGGGTCGCACTTTCTCAATATCCATCTCGTCAATGGTGAGTCGCAAATAGTATTCACCCGCCTTTCCAACAATGGCGACGGATTCATTGCGACGAATCAGTTCACCTTTTTCTTTAGTTGTTTGAAAAACTACACCATCCACACTGCTCCGGATGAGGTATCGTTCGCGTTCGTCGGTGGTGATGGCGAGGTTGTCTTTTGCATTTTGCAATTCAGTTTTCAACTGGTCGCGCAACTTCTTCAGCCGACTTACCTGAAGCCGGTATTCATTACTTGAACTTTCCCAAGCCAGTTTGGATCGGTCATATTCAGCGCGCGAAGTGGCCTGCTTGTCCCACAGGTTTTCATAGCGCCGGAAGTTGATGGAGTCGTGCAGCATTTTGGTTCTGGAGTTTTCCACGAGCGCCTTCAATTCATTGAGTACAGGAGAATCCTCCTGGCTATTCTTCAACGCAAGCTCGTAGTTGGATTTTGCCATAGCATTTCGGGCTGTTTGCTGGTCAGCCTCGAGAACATACAATACATCTCCTTTGCGAACTTGTTCTCCGTCGGGTACGGGTTTATCGAGGACTACGCCTTCCGCTGTTGCAAAGACCTCGTATTCTTCTTTTGACACAACAAAGCCGGATGCATAAACTGCCTCCAGCAAAGGTTTCTTTTCAGGAGATACCGTTTCGGTTTTAGGGCCGCATGACAATAACAGGAAGATGGCAGGAATAAGTATGCAATATTTCATGATGTTCCTTACGTACGTCTCAAGGTACGTTCAGAACCGCTGGCGGGGTATGATAAAAGTAGCGATCCGTGGAAAATTGAAACTGAAGTGTATCAGATTTCAATTAAGGTGAAAACAAAAAGGACGCCTTGCAGCCGGCGTCCTTTCGGAGAGGAGGGGGAGACCCCTTATATATTCGGTTGTGGCGTGGTGCGCAGGTAGGGCTTCACGCGTGTGTGACCTTTCGGAAATTTTGCAGGAATGTCTTCATCTTTTACCGCAGCAGTAATGATGACGTCTTCGCCTTGTTTCCAGTCGGCAGGTGTCGCTACGCTGTAATTGGCAGTTAATTGTAAGCTGTCGATAACGCGCAGAATTTCATGGAAGTTTCTTCCTGTTGACGCAGGGTAGGTGATCATCAGCTTCACCTTTTTATCCGGCCCGATGATGAAGACTGAGCGCACGGTAAACTTGTCCGTCACGTTGGGGTGAACCATGCCGTAGAGGTTCGACACGCGGAAATCGGGATCAGCAATGAGCGGATAGTCCACTTTTGTTTGCTGCGTTTCGTTGATGTCCGGAATCCATTTATAATGAGAGTCAAGTGGATCCGCACTGATGGCGATAACCTTGACATTTCTTTTTTCAAATTCGGGGCGCAGTTTTGCGACTGAGCCGAGTTCGGTTGTGCAGACAGGTGTGAAATCAGCAGGGTGAGAGAAAAGGATTCCCCAGCTGTTTCCCAGCCATTCGTGAAAATTGATTTTCCCTTCTGTTGTCTCTGCGGAAAAATCCGGTGCAATGTCTCCTAGTCGAAGCATAGTTTTTTGATTTAGCGGTTTTCTTGTAAAAAGGATCTGCCGCGATAGCGGCGTAAATATACAAACTCTACCAATTTTATAGATATTTCAAATCAACGTTTTTTACGTTGTTTAAGTTTGTTTTGTTTGCGGATAAGGTCGCTGATGGTGTGGGATTTTAACTTTTCAACCGTCTCATTTCGTAGTTCTAAAAATGCAAGACGCACGCTGCAGGTGTCCTCGTCCTCGCACTCCTCGCACGATTCGTAGAATTTGAAAGTTGCGCAGGGAACGGCAGCGATGGCTCCGTCGAACAACCGGACAACATCGGCAAGGTTAATTTCTGCAGGATCTTTGCGAAGGGCATAGCCGCCTGCGCTTCCCTGTCTGCTGCTGACTATAGCCGCTCGTTTGAGGTCGAGGAGGATGGTCTCGAGAAACTTTCTGGGAATGTTGCATGCCTCTGCAATGTCCTTAATCTGAAACAGTTCGTCAGGCTTTTCACCGAGGAACATCAGTGCATGAATGGCGTATTTACATTTCCGGGATATCATCAGGTTCCAAGTTAAGAACAGGACTCACAAAATCATGAAAAAGACTTCTATATTCGGTAGCCTATGAACATTTCCAACTTCATACTTGTCGGGCTTGGCGGATTTGCCGGCAGTATTCTGCGCTATTATCTGTCATCGGCAAACTTTGTCCGCACCGCGTCCGGGTTTCCCTTCTCCACCTTCGTCATTAACGTTATTGGAAGTTTTTTGCTCGGGCTGATTGTCTGCATCTGGGTTGGCGACGAAGGCAGCGACGCCAGGCTTAGGTTATTTCTTGGGACGGGATTTTGTGGCGGTTTTACAACCTTTTCCACTTTCTCGGTCGAAAATCTGACGCTGCTTCAACGCGGAGACATTGGACAATTTTTGCTCTATGCTGTTGGGAGTTCCTTCGCGGGCCTCGGCGCTGCCGCCCTTGGTTACTGGCTCGGTCGCTTGATGTGACCGCGAATCAACCACGCATGGTGAGTGTATTTGCAAAACTGACGGTCTTCAAATGATAAACTATTTGAAGGATGCCGACGAGCGTCCTGATTAAGCGCTTTGGAAGGGCAGCAATGGAGGAAGCCATTGAAAAAAAAACCGACCCAATAAACTGAGTCGGTTATCATTTTTTTGGATTGTACCGAAGGAGGGACTCGAACCTGCCTGACCGGCAGGCCCTCACGTTGTGAGGCTGGAGTGTTATGATGGTCAGCAACTCCCCGAAAGAACAATCAAAACAAATTGTACCGAAGGAGGGACTCGAACCCTCACGTCTTGCGACACACGCCCCTGAAACGTGCGTGTCTACCAATTCCACCACTTCGGCGCACAGCTTCGTTGCTGCGAAACAACCTGAAGCTTTTGATTTTTGGTGCCCAGGACTGGATTCGAACCAGCACACCGGTTAAGGCACTACCCCCTCAAAGTAGCGTGTCTACCAATTTCACCACCTGGGCATTAGGGTTATCCTGTTAAAGAACGGGCGACAAAGGTATAAAGGTTTGTGATTTTTACCAATCCTGATTCAGATTTTGCAGGAACTTGCGACAATCTCCTCGATTGACGAACGCATTTTTCAGAGAATCAGCTTTTTCCCCCTTTCCGGGGATAAGAAATAATTGTGGAAACAGCTAACTTACCCTGCTAATTCGAGGGGTATAAACACCCACTAACCGAGATACCTGACTTATGACCCGAAAGATTTCGCTCGTCTTTTTGCTGGCCACGCTGTTCACAGCCGCTTCAGCCCAGCAAAGTGTTTCCATCGGAACCACCAACACCAATACCAAAGCAGTTCTCTATTTGAGTTCTCCGGGGGGCAATCAAGGTTTGATTGTTCCGGTCGTCTCGAGCCGGAATGCCGTGAATGCCAGTGGCAGCGCCGACAGGGGTATGATCGTGTATGACCAAAGTGATAATTCGCTCTATTACTATAATGGCACTACCTGGCTTGCGGCAAGTGGAGGAACCGGTGGCGGCGGTGGCACACTTTCCATCGCTGGAAATACCATTACCCTATCAAACGGAGGTGGCTCGGTGAATATTGCCTCCGGAGGTGTGACAGGAAACGGACAACTTCTGATGTGGAATGGAACCGCCTGGGTCACGACACCTGCACCGGCTGCCAACGGACAAATTCTTAAATGGAATGGTACTTCATGGGCCCTCGCGACAGATAATGGTACCGCCTATACCGCAGGTACGGGTATCTCCATCACGGGGACAACCATCGCAAATACAGGCGACACCAATGCCGCCGATGATGTTACCGCTACGTCAGCCGCGGGAGGTGACGTCACCGGTACTTTCAGCAATTTGCAAATCGCTGCTGGTGCCGTGGGTACAACCGAACTCGCCAACACGGCGGTCACAGCAGGGACATATGGAAACTCGACCAACGTCGCCCAAATCACAGTTGATGCAAAGGGACGAGTTACTTCTGCAACCAACGTCGCTATTGCAGGCGGCGGAGCATCGACGCTCGACGCATTGACGGATGCCACCGTCACATCACCCGCGGCAGGACAAATACTCGTAAACGACGGCGCAGGACAATTTCAAAACAGAACCGTCAGCGGCGATATTCAAATGAACGCGACAGGACAGACGACATTGGCAAATACTGCGGTCACTGCCGGCACCTATGGTAACGCGACCAACATTCCGCAAATAACAGTGGACAGCAAGGGTAGAATTACGGCTGCGACGCTTGTTCCTGTTGCAGGCGGAGGAGCGTCCACGCTTGACGCGCTAACCGATGCAACGGTGACAAGTCCTTCGGCAGGACAAATATTAATTAACGATGGAGCAGGGCAATTTCAGAACAGAACAGTGAGCGGTGATGTCGCCATCAACAGCACAGGTACGACCCAGCTTACCAGCGCCTCCGGAACGAACGTTGTGAGCGCCGTCAACAACGGAGCAACCACCGGTACCATTAATACCAACCGTCTTGCGACAGGCGTAGTACTCGATACGGAAACACCAGCTGCAGGAGATGTCTCCGGTACATTTGCCGCAGGGTTAAACATTGGGGCAGGAAGAGTAACACTGGATAAGATAACGACAACTGGGTTTACCGATGGTCAGGTGCTGAAGTTTCAGTCAGGCGCTTGGGTGGCAGGGACGGACAACACTGGAGGAGGTACTGCGCCAACACTGAACAACGGTCAGATTATCGTTGGAAACGGAACGACAAATTCTGCAGCTGCGCTCTCCGGAGATGCGACATTAAACGTGGGTGTACTGACACTTGCCAATACCGGCGCGACTGCGGGCACCTATGGAAATACAACCAATATTCCTCAACTGACCATCGATAGCAAAGGCCGCGTGACTTCAGCAACCAATATTCCGGTTACTACGGGCGCGACGACTTTGGATGGACTTACTGATGCGACCGTCAACACGCCAGCTTCGGGACAGATATTGATTCACGATGGTGCAGGTCAGTTTCAGAACAGAACCGTCAGCGGTGATGTGACGATCAACAACACTGGAACCACACAAATTACAAGCAGCTCGGGTACGAACATCGTCAGCGCCGTCAACAACGGAGCAACTACTGGTACCATCGCTACCAACCGTCTTGCAACGGGGGTCGTACTGGACACAGAAACGCCTGCAGCAGGTGATGTCGCAGGAACGTTTGCAGCAGGTTTAACACTCGCCAATACAGCCGTGACCGCGGGCACCTATGGTAATGCGACCAACATTCCACAAATAACCGTAGACAGTAAGGGTAGAATTACGGCCGCGACGCTTGTTCCGGTAGCAGGGGGAGGAGCGTCCACGCTGGATGCATTAACCGATGCGACGGTAACAAGTCCCACAGCAGGACAAATATTAATTAACGACGGAGCCGGTCAGTTTCAAAACAGAACGGTGAGTGGCGATGTCGTGATCAACAGCACCGGAACAACACAGATTGCCAACAACGCCGCTGCGGGGACAAACATTATCAACGCAGTGAATTCAGCGACGGGCGGGTCGATCAATACAGCGCGACTGAACACGGCTGTTGTGTTGGATACAGAGAATCCCGCTGCCGGAGACATCACTGGTAATTACAGCACCGGCTTCCAGGTGGGCGCAAATGCCATAGGCGCGACGGAGATTGCAACAGGAGCAGTGACCACCGGAAAAATTGCCGGCGCTGGTCCGGGAGTTCGTGCGATTCTTGGTAGTGACAACAACACTGTAAGTTGGGTCACAGGCTCTCCGGATCAACTGCTCGGAACTGACGGAACAGGAGCGCTTTCGTTTACCAGCAAGACAAACTTCATGAGCGGAGCGTTGACCAGCGGACAAATATTCGTGGGAAGTGCAACAAACGTAGCGACCGGCGTTGCCATGACGGGTGATGTTGGAATCAATAATACGGGCGTCACGACGATTGCAAATGGTGCGGTCAGCGGAGGAACAGGTGGAAAAATTTCTGACGGTACAATTACCAACGCCGATATCTCCGCCAGCGCGGCTATCGCAGGTACTAAGGTTGCTCCAAATTTCGGGTCGCAGAATGTAACAACAACTGGCAGCGGAACCTTTGGTGGAGGATTAACATCCGGTTCTACAGGGCAGTTCACCATCAGCAATACGGGAAACATTACCCGCATCAACGGTGTAACCACCTCGTTCCCTGCAGCACAGGGAACAGCAGGGCAGGTATTGACGAATGATGGAGCGGGCGTATTGTCATGGGCTTCACCAACGACCTTCTCTACCGCGAACACAATACCCAGAGGCAATGGCACGACGCTCGTCGCCTCATCAATCTTCGATAATGGCGCTTACACCGCGGTGGGTAATAGAACGACGCCTGTCGGATCTTCTCGATTTGACGTAGAAGGTACAGCTGCTGCAAACACCTACACCGGTATGTATATTAATGGCACCGACGCACAGAGCTGGCCATTCTATGGATATGGAACAGCTGGTTCTCCACGCGCGTGGACATACTACAATGGAGCTACGAGCGAATGGATCCTGGATAATGTGGGTGCAAGGTTAACAGTCGGTGCAGCCGGCCAGGTTGGTTTCAGCGGGTCGTTCGGAACGGCCGGTCAAGTACTCACTTCTCAAGGAGCTGGTGCGCCACCGATCTGGTCCAGCGCCGCTGGAGGTTGGGGTCTAACCGGAAACACCCTGGCAGGCACAGAAAGACTGGGCAGCGACAACGCACAGCCATTGGTTTTTGAAACTAACAACACCGAGCGCCTGCGGATTGATGCGAATGGAAACCTCGGTTTCGGCACGATCAGTCCCGCAGGAAAAACGCACATCTTTGGTACCGGGAATCTCGGGTTGGTGAATGAAAGCACCAACACAAACGGAACTTGGCAAACCATTTCCAATACGAGTGCGGGCGGACAGATATTCTCCCTTATTGCCACTGGTTCCACGAATGGCCAGGGCGCCGGTAAGCTTGTATTCACTGCAAATTCAGGTCTTGGTGTAACCGTACGGGACATTATTTCTATGAATCATTCCAATGGTAACGTGGGAATTGGCACAAGCACTGCCAACGCACCGCTGCAGCTCGCTAATGGAACTGGCAAACGGTTGGTTCTGTATGAGGTGGCAAATAATAACACGCAGTATTCAGGCTTTGGAGTCGCCGGAACGGGTACGATGAATTACCAGGTCCCTGCAACTACAGATGCCCATGTGTTTTTGGCGGCTACAAGCCCTTCTTCAAGCAGTGAATTGATGAGAATCACGGGAGCCGGCCGCGTCGGTATTGGAACAGCGACTCCGCTGAGCGGCTTTCATATGGAGAATGCTAACTGGGATTCTAACCCCCTCTACCTTTCAGCAAGTGCGGGAACTGCGGGATCGAGCATCCGTTTCACCAGCCCTGACCCCAGCGCTCGTGTATACGACATCATCGGGTCCACCGGAGTAGGTTCTCTCCCTGGCGCCGGTTCATTTGGAATCTGGGATAACACTGGAAGCGCTTATCGATTTGTTATTTCACCAACAGGTAACATAGGTATCGGGGGTACTACTACCCCTAACGCTCCCTTACAGATCGCCAATGGCACGGGCAGAAGGCTCGTTGTGTGGGAGCAGGCCAATAATGATCACGAATTTATGGGATTAGGTGTCGGCGGATCGGGGACGCTGAATTATCAAATTCCGGTGAACTCAAACGCCCACGTATTCCAGACAGCCATCAGTTCAACAGCAAGCTCGGAACTCATGCGAATTACAGGTACAGGCGACGTCGGCATTGGCACATCCAGTCCTTCAGAAAAACTTCACGTCGCTGGTGGTGCCAATAACGCCATTCAGGTCTCAGGTTTTACCGCCTCCGGAGCGGCCACTGCGCGTGTTGTGATCGGTGCTCAATCAGGACTTTCCCTTTTTCCAGCAATGGACAGGGAGTGGACGATTGAGTCAAGCTCTTCCAACGCACATGCATTGGATCTGAAATCCCGTACCGACGCGACACTCAGCCCCGGCATTAATTTCTCCTTTACCGGAAGTTCGTTTTTGCCTGGCTCTGACGCCCTCTATACCTTGGGTAGCACGTTGCGCAGATGGACAACGGTCCACGCCACAAACGGAACCATCCAAACATCAGACGAGCGCCTGAAGACAAATATCAAACCGCTCGAATATGGTCTTGCTACCGTTCTGCAGTACCGCCCGGTATCCTACAGCTGGAAGAATGATGCATCGTCAAAGAAGATCGGTTTGATTGCACAAGAGGTTGACAAGCTCACACCTGAAGTTGTCTTCCACGATGAGTATCTTGGTATGAACTACGCAGAGTTGGTACCCGTACTGATCAAGGCCATCCAGGAGCAGCAGAAATTGATTGATGAGTTGAGAATGAAGGCTGCTGGCGCAGATGAAACTAAGGCTCAACTTGAGGCATTGCGTGCAGAAATTGACGAAATCAAAAAACTGCTGGGCGCTGAAGCCAAGAAATAAACGACACCCCATGAAATTGAAAATCATACCCCTGTTGCTCTCCTTCTCGTCGCCGTTGTTCGCGCAAGTGATCATTGGTACGAATACACCGCTGGCCGTATCCGGACAAGCCGATATTGTGATCCAGACTTCGGGCAACGTGACGAACAATACCTTATTCACCTTTGATGCTGCCAACCTTCTTCTCAGATTAAATGGAAGCACGCAGGTGATCACAGGCGACTGGACTGTCGATGATTTGTTTGTCGAAGGAGACGGAAATAAATCCATCAATGGTAATTTCACGATCACCCGCGAACTCAACCTCACATCGGGTTACTTGCTTCCGGTAAACGGCAAACTACTTTTTACAGGAGCAGCAGACAAAGTCATTTACAACGCAGCAGGTAACTCCTACATCCGCGGCGTTTTCTATCAAACCGGAACGGGTCAACGTAATTATCCCATTGGCACCAATGGATCATTTCTTCCCTTCTCATTCCTGAGCAAAGCTACGCCCGATGAAGTGGGCGTGGAGGCATTCGACTCAGGATTTCCTATAACGACGGATGACCCGGAAGTAACCACAGTGTTTGATCGCTATTGGGAAATCAGAGGAGGTACACCTGCTGCAATTAATTCACCCGTTACTGCCGGCATCACCGGGCTCACCTTTCCACCCAACGAAGCACCCACTGTGCTCGAAGCAGATGATCTTGCAGGTGTTGCACGCAACCTGGGCAGCTTCAGTAACTCTGCCGATCTCGTGACCAGTAGCAAAGTAGCCACGGCACCGATCATCGGTGTAGGCTCAGGAACTGAAATCAAAGTACTTATTCGTGAATTGATAACGCCTTTCGGTTCTGTTGGCACCAACGACAGACTATTTATTGAAAACATTGAGCGCTTTGCGGAGAACCGGGTGATGTTACTCGATCGATGGGGTGTCTTGATCAAAGAATGGGTGAATTATACCAATGACAATACCAATTACGATTTTAAGAAATTGCCTCCCGGTAATTATATCGTGATTGTCGAGTATGGCAACGCCAACCGTAAAAAGAAAATATCACAAATGGTCACCGTCATCAGGACCAAATAATGCCTATGAAGAAAATTTTACTACTCACGCTTTCTGTCCTGATGATGACTGCGCTCCATGCGCAGGACATTCCGTTGTTCAGCCAAAAACTTACAAATTCGTTTGTATTTAATCCTGCGCTCGCAGGACACACCTTTGGTTCAATGACGTATTCTTTCAAGCAGAACTACAATGCTGTTGAAGGGTCACCTCAGAACCACTTCCTGAGCATCCACACGCCCATTGCCAACCATCGTTTTGGTATTGGAGCGAACATCTATCAGGAAGATGTTACGTTCCTGCGAAATACCTACGCCTCCGCTGCCTTTGCGTACCATATTGCACTTGACAAACTCACCACGTTATCGTTCGGGGTGTCCGGAGAATTTAACAGTATTCGTACCAACGGTGCGTTGAATTTTACTTCCGACCAGGATGCGGAATATGATAATCTTGTTCAGAACGGGGTGCGCGACTACGATTTCTCTTTTGGTGTACATTTCCAAAACAGGTACATCAAAGCTGGTCTCGCCTCCAACCGCTTGTCGACGGCGTGGCTGCGCGATTCGTCAAAGGCGGTACTTTCCAATTATTACTCCTCATTTGTTCAGGGCTTAATTCCCCTTCGTGGTGGAGAGGACATGCTGGAGCCGTATGTTGCCTACCGCAAGTTGTCGGACATCAACAGCATTCTTGATATCGGGTTGTACTACACCTACAACAACAAGATCATCGTCGGCGGCGCTTATCGCAGCGGAAACATCATCAGCGGGACACTTGCGTTTAAGGTTTCGAAATACCTCACGTTCGGCTATTCGCGGGAAATTCTCATGGGCAACATCGGAGGCTTTGTCGGTGCGGCCAACGAGTTTACCCTTCGCTATGACTTCAATGATAATAACTACAAAGAACGTTTCCGGTCAGATTACAAATCCTCACTGGCTTATCGCCGGAAGACGTTAAGCGGACCGATTGCACGCTCAGGCGGAAAGACGCCAAAGCAACTGAGCAGGACGCAAAAGAAGATAGCACCGTATTCGCCCAACAGCCGATACCAGAACATCAAGAAGCTTGGTGTGAAAACTAAAGCGAGACCGTCGTTCAATCAAAAGAAGCGGAAGAAGAGCAATTATCGGAGGAACTATTCGAGCAGGAAAAGGCGATAGACTGACAAGTCCTTCAAAGATTTATTAATTATTAGTCACGCGTGGTAGGAACATTACGCGTGATTTTTTTTTGGAGTACATCGTGTAAATTAATAGACCTGTTTCATAGTTGCTTAGACTTGGGCGCATCCCTTGTACATGCTCCTCGCGTCGCACGTACAAGGGTCAGGCCACATGGCACTCGCCCTTCGACTCCGCTCAGGGCTCGTTCAATTCGACGTGTAGGTTATGCCAGGCGTTGCCCTGAGCCGAGTCGAAGGGGCTCAAACAAAGCCAGTGTCCCTTGCGCGCGGTCGCCCAAGATATCCTCTGGTCGAAGAGAATCTCCTGGCCTTTGTAGCAGCGCCAGGAAGTGCGTTATTAATTGTTAAGCTCCCACGGCGTGTTCAACGATGAGCCTATCTTAGGTGGGCAGGCGTTCATTTGGTGATTTTTGTCCGTCGTTTTTGTTGAAGCCTAAATGCAGGCTCGTCAGACGAAACTCTTCACAAACAAAAAGGCCATCTCGCGACGGCCTTTGTTGCTATTGGTGAAAGCAAAATTCTTATTTCTTCAAAATCGAAATCGGGAAGTCATTTCCGGTAATGTAGCCGGTTGGATATTGTGAGGTTCCGCCAAATTGTTTGGTGAGCTCAGGCACACGCTCTTCCATATACAACTTGAGTTCGTTCACCGTAATCTTCTTGTCGCCATTGTCGCCCTTGCCTTCCAGTGCTTCGAGCAATGCATACGTAAACACGCCGTGCTGGAGTTCCGCAAACTCTGTTGCAAACTGCTTTGTTCCACTGGAAGCAATCATCACCACACCTGAACTTCGCGCCAGCTGAACAATCGCTTTCTCATCAGCCGCGGCTGCGCGGGTCGTCATTGACTTCAACGCACCGCCGGAATGACACGCATCCATCAGGATGATTTGCTTTTGTGATTTCACCTGGGTGAGGTATCCTTTTAATTCTGTTGCTGAAATACCGCGTGCAGTTAATTGTGCAGGGTCGCCGTACAATTTAGTGATGTCGGTCGGCACGAGATAATATTCGTCGTTCTTCTCTTCATCCAGTGTACCGTGTCCTGCGTAGAAGAAAAGAAATACATCTTCAGGATTACTGCGCGAAATGATCGACTTGAACGCGGCTGCGATGTTTTCTTTCGTCGCATCTTCATCATATACTTCTAACGCATTGATGCTTTTGAAAATCGATTGGCCATGCGCCTTGATCGCGGTCGTAAATGACTCGGCATCGGGCTTTGCATAATTCAGATTGTATGCGCCGTTTTTGTATTTGTTGATCCCAACGGACAAAATGTGCAGGGTTGACGTCGCAATCACTTCACCCGTGTAGTCGATGTTGAGGACATCGGCCTTTGATTCAATCTTCTGGAAATTGATCACCTTCACGCGGAATTCATTGGATTCATTGGACATCTGCACGGAATAGGTCTTCACGAGCTTGTCACCTTCACCCGCCAGCTTCACGTCGCGATCGGAAATGATCAGTTTGTCGTTTTGATAAATGTTCACTTCCTTGATTCCGCCTCCGCCGTCGTATAATTCAACGGTAATCGGAATGTTACGCGCCTGCGTATAAAACTTTCCTTTGTCGTAGCGAAGCAGATCGGTGCTGCGCATGGTGACGCTCACATCAAAAAATCCCACAGAGGGGCGGTGCAGTTTAGAAAGATCAAAAATGCGCTCACCTGCTTCACGAAGAATATCTTCGACCCGTCTGCCCTGCGTGATGCTTTTCGACATTTCCGTAGGGCGATACAACAATTCGAAGTATTGTTCTGCTGCATAGAAATCAGCAAGCTGGCGAATACCACGGTTCAGGTGCCAGCCGAAGTAATGACCACCGGAAGAGGAGCACGAGAAATATCCGCGCGGCGTATAACAAACCCATTCGTGATCTTCGGACAAAAACAAGGTGGCAAATGGAATGACCATTTCGCCGAGGTCTTTATACACGCCTTCGAGATCCTTAAATGCTTTGTTGCCGTTGTTTTTCAGGAAGTCGATCACGCCTTTCCATGCCTGCTTGGTGGGTTGTGTCGTGAGTGAATCGACAGGCAGTGAAGAAAAAAACTTTTGCCATTCCTCATCGGCGAAAGTCTGACGCAACGTGGGCGCATAACCCGTTTCTGCAAGTTTCCAGAGTATGATAGATTGATCTTCGCCGCCGCTGGCCATGTATCGTCCATCGGCGCTGATGGCTATCGCGCGCACGGTGCTATTGTGTCCGACAAATTCTTTGGAGAGAAATCCGTTCTTATCGAAGAGCTTCAGGGAGAAGTCGCTGGCCACCATGACGCCGCCATCCTGCATGCCTTGAAAATCAATAATTCTTCCATCTTCATTCTCATCAGTCTGCACCACTTTTCCCTTACCAATCTCAATGGTATTCACTCCAGTTTGCACCAGTCCTTTGTTTAAATCTTTGGCGGGGCTGTTATATGGCTTGGGTTCGCGATTGACGACCATGTTGCTGAAGTTGAACGAAGTCTTGAAATCGGGCTTACCGTTTTTGTTCAGTTGTCGCGCAATGTAAAGTTCAAGTCCGTCAGCAAACGCAAGTTCCTGAATGGCGCTGCCTTTGCCCTTGATGCGTTTGATGGAAATTCCGTTGATGGGATTCCATAGCAGAATTTCGTTGTTCATGCCTCCTGCCGATGCAACCACATAGTTACCGTTCAGTGAGGGCGAGAACGCTGCGCTGAACACGGTGTTGTCGTGACCGGAGAAGTCGGTGAATTTCGTTCCGCTGGGCACCGACCAGCTCATGCCTTTCCCGGTGACGTCCAGGCCGACCAGAATTTTTGAATCATAGGAGAACGAAAGCGCGTTGATGGGATCGCTGATCTTTTCGAATTCTTTGGCTACGCCACCGTCGGGGCGCCATAGTACAAGTTCGTTTTCGAAGCTGGAGCTTGCCAGATACATTCCGTCGGGACTATACGCCAGTTTGCTGATTGGTCCTTTGTGGCGTTTGAATGTTTTCGGTACGGGTTTGATGCCCTTATCGAGTGCTGTGAGGGCATAAACCAGGATGTCTTTGGAATCGTGAGCGACTGCGAGGTCGTTTGTTTTTGGGTTGAAGGACAGGCTGCCCACGCGCGATGGTACAGGTATGGTGACGGCTACGTCGAGTTCGGGTTTGGCTTCGACCTTCCAGATTCTGACTGTATTATCGTCGCTTCCGCTGGCCAGGTAAGCACCGTTGCCTGAAAAACTGAGCGCATTGATGACGTTGGTGTGACCGATTGCCGTGGCAATCTGCTTATTCTTTTCGAGATCAATCAGAATGATGTAGTTCTCTTTTTCGCTGCTGACAGGATAACCTCCGACAGCCAGTATTTTTCCATCAGGCGAAATGGCAGAGGCATAGAACATTCCTTCCGGGCCATCGCCGATCTGTGATTCGTATTTTTGAATCATCTCTCCGCTGGTGGCACTCCAGACGCGGATGGTTTTGTCTTCCGACACAGAAATGAGTTTCTGTCCGTCAGGCGTGAACAGCACGTTGTGAATTTTGGCCGAATGGCCCATCGGATTGATAACGATGCGTGGCGCCTGAGCAAAGGAAGCGGTGCTGATGAACAGGCAGCAAATGAAGAGGATTATCCGGCACATATGGTATAGCGGTAAACTAGGTAAAGTTACCATTTTTGCCGGTTTATCAGAAAAAACCGGAATACCCGTCAGCGTGCCTGAAAACCGCGTTTTGCACGCGGAAATGCGTTATCGGCGAGCGTTGCTTCCGCTGGCTCCGTTCAGACGCTGGGCGCAAAAGAACAGAACGCCAAAAAAGATGGAAACCATGGTAAAGACATAGAGCATAGGCGCAGTGGTTTGATGGATACAAATTTCAGCGAAGCGGCTTTTCGGCGCCTTTTGATTTCCGGCGGCGCGTCACAGAGGTAAGATTTTCAGGGAATTGACGGGTTTCAGAAAACTGCCCTTCAGATAAAATAATCCGGAATAAATTTCGCTTACCCTTATATTCGCAAACTAATTTTCTTTCATGAACAAAATAAAATCCTGCGTTCTCAGCGCATTCGTTATTCTCTCTTCTGTCATTGCTGGTGATGCCCTTGCATTTCAGCAGCAAGACTCTACGCAGTCGCCACCTAAAAACTGGTTCTTGCTTGATCCCGAAACGGATCGCGTGCAGGGAATCAGCGTAGAAAAGGCTTATTCCACATTATTAAAAGGCAGACCGGCACGTAAGGTTCTGGTGGCCGTAATCGATTCAGGTGTTGATATCGAACATGAAGATTTGAAAGAAGTGATTTGGGTGAATGCCGACGAAATCAAAGGTAATGGGATTGATGATGACAAGAATGGCTACGTCGATGACATCCACGGTTGGAATTTCATTGGTGGTAAAAATGGAAACGTCAACGAAGACACATACGAGGTTACCCGTGAATACGCACGCCTGAAGGGCAAATACGAAAAGATGGATTCCACCAAAGTCCCGAAAAAAGATCAGGCGGAGTACGCGTATTTCAAAAGGGTGAAGACGAAGTATGATGCAGACTTTAAATCCAATAAGGAGAAGTATGATCAATACAACCAGACGTTCATGATGTACAATCAGGCCTATGGTACGATGGCTTATGCCGACAGCTTGTTGTCAGCTCGTTTTGGAGGACCCATTGATAAGAAGAAACTGGAGACGATCAACACCAACAACGATACATTAAATTATTTCAAGCAGGTGTTGACGCAAATTTTGTCCAGCGTGGAAGGCGACATCACGGTAGGCGAATTTCTGGTGGAGCTTGACAGTTACCTGAGCCAGGTTCAGGAAGCGGTAGATCACTACCGTGTGGCGGTTGAATACGGATATAATACCGAGTTCAATTCCAGAACGATCGTCGGCGATAATCCGAATAACCTGACGGAGAAAGGGTACGGAAACAATGATGTGGAAGGTCCTGACGCCCAACATGGCACGCACGTCGCTGGAATTATCGCCGCAAAGCGCGGCAACGGAGTGGGTATTGACGGTATTGCTGACCACGTGGAGATCATGTCGATTCGGGCCGTACCCAATGGCGATGAGCGAGACAAGGATATTGCCAATGCGATCATCTATGCGGCAGACAACGGTGCACAGATCATCAATATGAGTTTTGGCAAATCATTTTCACCAAATAAAGACATCGTGGACAAAGCGGTGAAGTATGCAGAGGCGAAAGGCGTGTTGCTGATTCACGCAGCAGGTAACGACGGCGACGATCTCGACACGAAAGACAACTTCCCGAACAAAACGTATAAAGGAAAAGGACAGGCAAATAACTGGCTGGAGATTGGTGCCTCTTCTTATGGCGATGATGATACGTTCGTCGGTTCGTTCTCCAACTATGGAAAGAAGTCGGTTGATTTGTTTGCGCCCGGCGTTGAAATTTATTCTACGGTTCCTGGCAGCATGTACGAGACCTTGCAGGGAACCTCTATGGCATGTCCCGCGACAGCAGGCGTGGCCGCGATGATCATGGCTTATTTCCCTGATCTGAAAGCAGCCGATGTGAAAGAAATCCTTCGCCAGTCAACGCGCAAGTTTGATAATCTGAAAGTAGTGAAGCCCGGCAGTGACGAGATGGTGAATTTTGATAAGCTGAGTTCCACAGGTGGATTGATCAACGCGTATGAAGCGGTGAAACTCGCCATGAACAAGAAGCCGGCAACAGCGACAAAACGGTAATCCGGATTTAATAAGGATTTCTAAAACCGGCTTTCTCTGTGAAGGCCGGTTTTTTTATTTCTTCCGCACGAGAGAAGCGACGTTCTCCACGTGCATGGTGTGCGGGAACATATCTACTGGCTGAAAGGCAACGATGTCGTATTGCTCCGACAGTATTTGAAGATCGCGAGCCTGTGTCGCTGCATTACAACTCACATACACGATGCGCGCAGGGGCCGCCTTCAACAACATTCTTGTTACTTGCTCGTGCATGCCTGCCCGTGGCGGGTCCGTGATGATCACATCCGGGTGGCCGTGTGTATTCAGAAACTCATCGGATAACAAATCTTTCATGTCACCCGAATAGAAATCGGTATTGGTGATGTTGTTGATTGCGGAGTTCACTTTGGCATCTTCAATTGCCTCTTTGACATATTCGAGCCCGATAACTTTTTTCGCCTGACCGGCCACGAAGTTGGCGATGGTTCCGGTGCCTGTGTACAGATCGTAGACCAATTCGTGTGGCTGAATTTGCGCCATGCGCCAGGCGATGTGGTACAGTTCATAGGCCTGCAGCGAATTCGTCTGATAAAATGATTTGGGACCAACCCGGAACGACAGATGACCTGAGCCGTCAGGACGCGGCATGCGTTCGGTGATGTACGGATTTCCTTTCCAGCACACAATGTCCAGGTCGTGGAAGGTATCGTTCTTCTTTCCGTTGATGATGTAATTGAATGACGTGATCGCCGGGAAGTCGCGTTCCAGTCTTTTCAAAATCGCTTCAATCCATTCCATTTTGTCGTACGTCACCTGGAGAATGATCATCACTTCGCCGGTGTTGGCGGTACGGATCGTCAGCGTTCGCAGGAATCCGATTTGCTTGCGCAGATCAAAAAATGGTATGTTGTTTTTCACAGCCTCATCGCGCGCAGCGAGCCGGATGGCATTGGATGGGTCAGCCTGAAGGTGGCATTCGGCAACATCAAATACCTTGTCGTATTTGCGCGGGATGTGGTAACCCAGCGCAGGTTCTGGCTGCGTATTTGGATCCGCCATTTCTTGCCTGGTGAGCCAGCGTTGCGCGGAGAAGGTGAAGTCGAGCTTGTTGCGATAAAGACGTGTTTGAGCAGAAGGAAGAATGGGCGTGGGTTCGGGCAGTACCAATCCGCCGATCCGTTCCAGGTGATCAATCACCTGTTGTTGTTTGTAGCGCAACTGATTTTCGTATTGGATATGTTGCCACGAACATCCGCCACAAAGTCCAAAATGAATACAAAAAGGTTGGGCACGATCCGGGGAATACGCGGTAATTTCTGTCACGCGCGCCTCGAGGAAGCTGCTTTTTACCTTGGTGACCTCCGCACGGACCGTATCACCAGGGGCTCCGCCCTCGAGAAAAATAACTTGTCCATCCAACCGGGCAATGCATTTGCCTTCGGCGGCCATGGTTTCCACCCGGATGTTTTCGAGGATTGTGCCTTTCTTCATGATTGTCGCTTCTTTTTTCAGGATGTAAAGTCAAAAATTATGTGAAACAATACACCGCTGTGACCGCAAACGCGAAACTAAGCAATAGCAGGTATTTTTTAGGTGTTACACCATTTGTTATCTTTCGTAAGCCTAACTGCTATGAAAAGATACCTGCTTGTTGTGTTGCTGTTGCTTCTGGCCACGCCATTGCTGGCGTCGCACATTGTTGGGGGCGAGTTCGAAATCTCGCATATTCTGGGGAACCAATATCGCGTACGACTGATCCTTTATTTTGATGTATTAAACGGAGCTCCCGGGGCTCGGGATAATATTGTTAACGCCCGGATTTTCCGGAAACGCGACAATTTTATCGTTCGGAATGTTGATTTGTTTCAGGGAGAAACGTCGCGCATTTCGTACACGCAGCCTGAGTGCTCCAGCGGCGAAATTGTTACTGATCGAATCATTTACGAGACAACCATAGTCATGACGGCGGAACAATATGGTGACGCCGGGGGCTATTATATCAGCTGGGAGCGTTGCTGCCGCAATTACACCATCTCCAACATCTTCAGCGACAATCCACAGAGCGGAGGAAACTTCGCCGGGCAGACTTTTTACCTTGAATTTCCTCCGGTTGCAAAAAATGGAGAGCCGTTCATTAACTCAACACCGCGACTTTTTCCTCCGTTGAACGACTACGCTTGTCCAAACCGCCCTTATTATGTCGACTTCGCTGGCGTGGATGATGATGGAGATTCCCTGGTGTATGCATTAATCGATCCCCTCAATACGTTTGCCCCGCTTGCTACTCCCATCGGTGATTATCCGAACCCCGGACCTTACAATACCGTGCGGTGGCGCCCGCCGTTTTCATCGACGAATATTATTGGGGGAAATCCGGATTTGAATATTTCCAGAGATGGTTTTCTTACCGTAACACCGCGGTTCGCCGGGCTTTATGTATTCGCGGTCCGATGTGAAGAATATCGCGACGGAGAAAAAATTGGTGAAGTGCGACGCGACTTCCAGATGCTCGTGCTGGACGGATGTCCTGTTGCAGAACCTCCGCAGATTCTTGGAAAAAAATTAACCGAAACCAGTTTCACCTACGATGAGAACATGACGGTTTCTTTTGCAAATACTGTTTCCAATGACGACCGATGCATTGTCGTTCAGGTGTCTGACCCGGATGCGCTGAAAGCAGATGATGGATTTACAGAAAGAATTTCGATTCGGGCCGTGCCTTTGGGCATACGCGGCAGCACGGGTATCAAATTGCCGGCAGTCACCAACGCTGTACTGACGAATGGAAGTGTAAAAGAATTTACCATTTGTTTTGATCAGTGTCCTCCTGTTCGCGGTCCTTATCAAATCGGCATCGTCGCTTACGACGATGCGTGTAGCCTTCCGTTGTCGGACACGTTGAAAGTTATGGTGAATGTGGAGCCACCCCCGAATACAAAACCACGCTTCATCACCGCTGATAAAGATACCCTCCTCCGTGAAGGAGCACCGATGCGCACCTGGCCGATCCAGGCGGTTGACGACAATGGCGATCGCATGTCGATGTTCATTTTGCCAGACAACTTCTCGTTGTCGTCTGTTGGAATGAACTGGCAGCTGAAACCTCAGGCAGGGAATTTACTCGAAAGCGTATTGACGTGGGATCCGAAATGTAACATGTACGATTTCACCAGGAAGCAGGTATTCAACCTTACGTTCCTGGTGGATGACAATGATTTCTGCGCCTACAAAGACTACGACACATTGAAGTACGTCCTTCGCATTCAGTTGCCCGGAAATGCAAGACCAACCATCACCAGCGACATTCCTTCCGCGCAACTTCGCAACGGGTTCTCAAAGGAGATTTTTGAAAGCATCGGATTTCAGGTTTTTGGATCGGATGCGGACAATGATTTTATCGAACTGGAAGCAAGGCCCGTCGGATTTGAACTCGCAACGTACGGTATTGGTTTTGAAAATAAATCGGGCAATGGCAATGTGCAGTCGCCTTTCACATGGGAACTGCTCTGCAATAAATTTGATCTCGCAGAAAGGGATTCTTTCCTGATCGACTTTGTGGTTGTGGATCGCCTGAATCTTTGTCGGTTTAATCAATCGGATTCACTCCGTGTCGCCTTCAAGATTAAGCCGCCCGTAAATAAGATTCCGCAGATCACGGCCGTGAGTACGAACCCGGCGTTGCCGTTCCGCGATAATGAACAACTGGTGATGTTGGGGCAGCCCATCGACCTCACCTTAACAGCGCTTGATGCCAACCGATCGCCGCTCGACAGTGTTCGGATTGAATTAATAGAGGCATCGGGCAGTGTCCCACCGTTGGGTTACACGTTTACCGCTGCGCAGGGTCTTGGGAGTGCGCAGACAACGTTTTCCTGGGAACCTGATTGCTCCATCTTCGTGAATCAGGATTACGAGAATGATTATCTCTTCTCATTCCGCGCGGTGGATCAGCGCTGTCGGCTCAGCGACGCCGACACGGTGACGGTGCGCTTGACCATCCGTGACGTTGACGGAAGTGATACAAACTTTTTGCCTCCGAATATCATTACGCCGAATGGCGATGGATGCAATGACTACTTTGCCATGGAAGGTTTTGATGCATCTCCGTGCAGTGGAGAAGGGGCGCCGTTGCTCGTGAATTTACCAAACGATAATTGTGCGGGTCGATTTGCAAGCATTCGCATTTACAACCGGTGGGGAAATGTGATGTTTGAAAGCAGGGAACGAAATTTCCGCTGGTATGCTAAAGGGGAAGCTGCAGGTGTTTATTTCTATACGCTGACGTACACCAACAACGAGTACAAGGGTACCATCACGGTACGCAACTAGATGGCTACTGGCTTCAGTGCGCTTTCGCGTACCCATGCTTCGTGACCATCCCACAGGATGCGCACCCACACATCTTTCTTCCCGAGTATTTCCACCCGATGACCGTCTTTAACGATTTCAATTAAGGTGGCAGCGCCGGACGGTCCGTCCATGACGTAGGTCTCATCGGTGACGATGATGGCCTCACCGTTGACACCACCGAAGTTGATGAACAGTGCGAAGCAGATTCCGATGATGGTGGCGACGACCACGGCGGCGACCGGACGAGTGCCGCGGCGTTTTTGGGCAACGGCGAGTGCGAGAAACAAGCAGAGGATTGCGGCAAGTGCGCCGGCGATATAGAGGTGGAGGTCGGGGAAGCGTTGGAAAAGACCGAGGTTAGCGACTGCATATCCCTGCAGATCGTTTTTTTCTGCGAGTTCTTCCATCTTCTCCCAGGTGCTTCGATCGTGGGAAATATTGGCGTAGAGATTCAGATAATAGAGCGCCTGACCGGTGTTTCCGAGTCCTTCCTCAATAAAGGACATCTTGAGGAGCATGGCGGGCGTAAATTGATTTTGCTTAAGGATTTCCTGGTAATGTTCGAGGGACTGCGTGTATCGTTTTGCAACGAACAGGGAATCAGCTGTTTTGAGTCTGAAGGAGAGATTTTGCGCGTGGAGGCAGAGACAGGAGGAGAAAAGGAGCAGCGATAGCGTAAGAAATTTTGTAGGTGCGCTTTGCTTATTTTTCATATCCTGTTACCTTTGTGGCCTCAATTACGGAAATGACCTGAAAGAAGGCAAGTCTGTAGGAGAGAAAGGGAAATTTGAGTGGGCAAACGGCCTGCAAAAAGTTTTAAGATCTCGTAGCTCAGCTGGTAGAGCATTACACTTTTAATGTAAGGGTCCTGGGTTCGAATCCCAGCGGGATCACGGGTAAAACAAATCAAGGCGCCTCTGTTTCAGAGGCGTTTTTCGTTTTGGGAGACTATGCCAAGCGCTTCGCTTGAGCAGGGTCGGACAAAATGAAAAATAGCGGAGCGAGCCTTGATTTGTTTTGCAACCCTGATAAGCTGGTGATCACCGGAGGTAATCCGCGGGATCGCAAGTTGATGAACTAAATCATTCAGAAGCTCACAAAACACGTTTTTTGTGGGCTTTTTTGCTTATTGGCGGGTTCATAAAATGCAGGAAATCTCAAACGCAAAGTGAGCAATTCGGGAGCGGCAATAAAAACGCTACTGCTGCTCCCGAATGTTCTTCGAAGGAATTCATTATCAGGTAGTTCACGGCCCTTCCGGAGCATTTGCGTCCATCATTGGTCGAGTTCGTCTTGTAGGTTTACGAAATACCCAATCAGGGTCGACGTGGGAGAATATTCAAGATTTTACAAGTGAATTGCTGATGTTTCAATTGCCCCCAAGCAAGACGGCATGGTGTCTCTTATTGACGGAACGAAAGCGAATATACCTTACAATAGATGATGTAAGTCGCGATGCCTTGATTGATAAGATTAAGAAGAGTTACTTCACAATCGATGACAATTGGACATACTTTGATGGCAGCTTCTTCCTTAAGAATCTTATTCTGAGTGCACCCGACAACAACTACTGAATTATGTAAAGCAATGCTTGTGATATAGGCTGTAGCTCAATAATCAATTTCTTATCAAATCCCTTGTAGGCTCATTCATTACAGCTGTGGGCATTAGTGATTTTTGTACCGCCGATCTCATACTTCAGCCGAGTATGGCATTCCGACGGACTAAGTGAAATCGGAAGCCATCACCTCCTGTCAATTTGACTTACAATTGAACTGTCGGTAATCTTGTCGTCATCCGCGAGTAACATCGCCTTGCTCAGTATCACCGACAATCCAGTATCTCCTTCGAATGGAAGGAAGACGTTGCTCGTACCATCTTTCTTTGATCTATCCGGGACGATACACAAGTATTGATCGTTCGGCTCCATCAAAATATTTGTGCTCCCGATATGAATCTTATACGTTCGCTTTTTGCCCTTTACAATAAGATACTTATCACGAACCGTTGCCACGGGTGCGATCTTTAATCTTGGAACAAGATTCTCAAGGATTTCCTTTCGTGTTTTTGCAATTTCAGTCAACTCGCCAAAGGAATAGGATTGCCAGTAATCACGATACGCAGGAACACCACCGCTGTCATTCCACGATGGGTCGTTGCCAACACTAGCAACACCGACGAACAAGTCCACATCGCGCATGGCCTCGGAAAAAATAATCGGAGAAACTGAAATCAATTCTACTGGCTGATTCGTATTCGTATCCACAAATCTTACCTGATCTGTTGCTACATAGTTCCAAATACCGGTATCGTTAAATTGGTTGTCAGCATTAACCTCGTTTACCCAGAACTCGGCCCGCAAGTTTGCTTCTGGTAAATGTAAATCGGCACCCTCGTTGTATCGTCCGTCGTCATAGGCACCCAGCAGTGAATACCTCCAGCCGCGCATCTTAGCCAACGAATTGAACTGATGCTGTTTTAAGATATGTGCAGCCATCCTGTTACTATAGGTTCGTGTGTTTATCTCAGCTTCAGTCAAAAGATAAACTTCCCGGAAGGCCTGCTTGATGGGCTGACGTAACTGTTCGTCAACAAGCAATTTCCTCCATGCACGGATTTCTTCAACGCGTGCCGTGGCGGGATGCCAAAGCGAGACCATGGTCGAATCGTCAGGTTTAATTTGTTCTGATTGCAGGGTTGTCCAATTTCCGTGAAGAAAAATAGAAACCGTTTCCTTGTCTCCTTTGCGAAATTTCCAAATAATGTCTTTTACAAGATTCGACATAAGCCCATGGCCGAAGTAATGCTTAGCGAAGTAGGGCCATGGCATTTCTCGTAGAGAGCGGAACATCCTGTCGATTCGGTCTCGTTGTGCTACAAGAGCTGTTTCTATTTGCTTTGCCGTATCTTTAATTTTCTTCAACTTATCGGCATGCTTATCCTTAATAACTGACGGCGGGCTTTTCAATTCACTACCGTCCGGTTTGAGCCATTTTATTTTCACATCCCCAACTGACTCAATTATCAATATTGCACGATACCCTTCAATTTCGTATTCTCTCTTGCCATCGGATAGGTTAAAATCATCCACGGCAAGATCTTCAATCTCACTCACACTGATGCCCTCATTATTTGCAGCCTCTTGTAAATACTTGGAAATAAGCGATTGCGTGTTGTTTTGTTTAATCCGAAGTTTCAATCTTGAAAGATGCGCTACGCCTTCGAGTCCTTTAGACTTATATAGTGTGAATAAACATGCATTTCCAATCGCGGCTGCAGCCGGGCCCTTACCAGGAATTTTCTTAAAACTTCTTTCGCATAAAGATGCTATATATTTGAGAGTATCTGTATCATGGAAATGGCAGCACATCCATACGAAGCCTTTAATTGCATCGATATTTGGCGCTGTCAAGAATTCGTATGCTTGGTAATTGACTACATGTCCGTTGCCGTACGTGTATGTATGCTGTTGTACAGTTTCCTTTAATTTTGTAATAAAGTCGAACCAATCTGTTACAATTTTTTTAAATCTATCTGCAGGAAGTTCCCTGATTAACGCTTTACTTCGATCAAGAAATTTGGAAGAGGGCTTGGATCCGGACGACTTTTGAGCCAGTTGTATTAATTTATACCATGTTTGTTTTTCAATTTCCAGCTGCTGTTTAATAATTTCATTAGCATACATGGCAAACTTATCCTCGCCTAAGAAAAGAGTAGGCTTAACACGTTCTCCACCCGATGCTACGTCAAACAAATATGAGTCAATCTTATCGATCAGCTTAATCGTTTCTTTGTCATTTCGGTTAAGCTTTTGAATCGCCTCCTTCAAGAATTCGATACGCGCTTTCACTTTTTCCGGAAGTGTATTTCCGAAACTTCGTTCTACGGTTGCTACCAGTAGAGTAATGGGCCAGCTCGTTATGTCTGCCCAGCTACCCCGTTTGTATGTAGCAAACGCATCCACCAGAACTTCAACATCTTCTTCGTCTAGATTGAGCGTAGTTCTCAGGCCATACGATAGCAGCGTCAGGGCAGTGATTGCCCTTTCATGTTCTGGATCCGATCCATGATAGCTAGTTCGTCCATCAAAATATTGATGAACCCTTTTTATGGCCGCTAGTAAAAATTGCACTCGTTGCTTATCGGAAAGTCTCAAAAGAGAATCGGTTGCCGATTGCAAATCTTTTGGCTTGGCGCTCCATACAGAGACATTGCCACGCCGCAATTCTTGAACACCCTTATTGATGATTTCGTTGAATCGTATTTCATCATCGGATGAAACGATCCTTTTAAGAACGTTAAGAAGACTCATCTTATCCTCCAACCAAAGGTGTCAGTTTCAGAAAACTTATTTGAGTATTAGCAGAAATGTGTACTTCCTGTTCTAACGTCTCTGCCTGAAACTTATCAATAAGCAAAAAGAAACCATTCTTCATGAAGGCGTCCAACGCGATGTACACTTGCTTTTCAGGGTCAACTCTTTTGCGCTCTTTCATCTTGTAGCCATTTATTGTCTTCTCTGCATCAGTTGGTTGTACGAGACCCTGATAAAATTCTGGAAGCCTGGCGTTGTATTTTTCAACTTCCGCATAAACCCGGGCTTCAATTATTTCCTTTACTGTAACGCGGTTGCTCTTTAACGATACGTCTATTTGATTCAGAACCTTACCGGCACCGGTTCGATCCGTGATGGTTAATACTATTTCGGACATGCGGTTATTTTTTGTAGGCTAAGATACGAAACGGTCGTAAAGTTGGTAAACAAAGTTTTTGTTTAAGAAATACCTAACAGCGCTTTCCTTTTTAACCAATCAATATGTAAAATTAACAGCCGTGTTGATTATGCCGATTCTTGTGAATATAGTGCTGCTGGATTTATTTGTTGAGCCTGTTGGGCTTGTTATCGGAGGGCCGCTTTTTCTGTTGACATTGTATGTGATGCTCTACAACATAGAGAGCTATCGGCCTATTTTAAAAAGGACCTAATTGGCGAGTGCGGTGAGTGGGGTCGGTTAAGATTGACACGCTGAGTATTTACGTTATCTAAATACTTCCCCGTTTTTAAAGAACAATTTCCCGTCTGTGCCCAACCCTTTGCCAAAATCATATTTAAACGATAAGGGATCTGCTCCATTCAAAATCTTATGGTGGTAAAAAACGTGTTCTTTATCTTTGCTGTAACCTTCTGCGACGATTTGAAAGGTTGCCGGATCTGCTTGTTGAATTATTTTGTCTTCGAAGTACACGCTATTTCGATCTTTAAAGTGGTCGACTCCTAAATCTTCCCAGGTAGCAATGTCTACGCCAGCGATAAGGTGACCGTCCCGAATCAACTGACCATTAACTGAGATATTTCGCTCGTTCAGTACCCGTATTGAATCGATGATTAAAAAGTGGATCACAGCAAACTCGGTTTTCCAATTAGAGACCATAATTGCGTTTCCAATCCACGCATAATTTTCTGAAATCGCAGCAGGCTTTCCCGGTGGGGTATCAAGTTTTGAAACAACGGTATTTCGATTCACAATGGCATAGACGAAGTTTTTGTCGACTCCAAGGGTAAGATTTAGCCTTACAAAAGTTTCCCTATCAACGTCAATTTTCTCTCCATTGAGGTAGAAGGAACTTTTGTCTTGGTACAAGTAGTCGTAGCTGGCTTTGGTTCCTTCTTTATAGGACTGGAAAGTTTCCGGGTCTGCACCGGGTATCACGACCAGCATGTCCTGCCCCTGCTTTTCATAATAGACGAACTGTTCATCCCTGGGAATCCCTTCTTCATCAATGGAAAATGTTTCATAGTGCACTTGCTGCACTCGTCCCTTCCAGAAAATGTTCTTCTTATCCTTTCCGTACTCTCGCGCAATGACGTTGAAAGTGGCAGGATCTGCTTCTGTCTCGTAGTACCCAAGTTCAAACCAATTACTCATAGGTGAGTAAACAATAAGTTTCTTTCTTGCATGGTGGTAATAGGAGTCAGAGCGCCCTGCATCCACCGAATCGCCAATCCGATTGAAGAAATAGTAGAAGGAAATGATAATGAGTGCTCCAGCTACAAGAAGTATTATTAAGAGCATTATTAATTTCTTTAAGTTTTTTCCGTAAAGTAATGAATTCTCGAAGAATGGGTTAAACATTTCTTGAGAGGGGCAGCCGATTTAACAGGTTCATGTCGTTTTTTCTTGCAACGTAGATAGCCGCAGTTCTGCATTTCGAGAAACGACATACTAAAAGTGCGATTGTTGTGATTTTACCCGACATGCGTTAGCCATTTTTATTGGAGGAGCTTTTTGTGCTTAATTCAATTGACTTCAACCTGCCGAACGTCCATTTACCTCTGTCATTACTGTTTCACCCAAATATTTCCAAATCGAAATCAAATTTCTCCGTGTTTGGCTGGCTTTGGTTTGCCCATGCTTTATTTTATCCTTCATGCAATTGCTATGCACTTTGAAACACACTCGACTTGGCTCAAAAAGTTTCTTCAGAGGAAATGGTTCGCGCATGTTTGGGTCATGTCCTTCCTGATTTTGCCATTGCCATTACTGTTTCATCCGGCGTTCGTTGAGGAGGTGCTGACACCATTAAGAGCAATTATCCTGCAGTTATTCCTGGCCGGGGTAACCTCAAGGTGAAAATTGTATCTGCAGTGAAAACAGCGCTTAATGAAAGTTGGGTAATTGGTTTATTGGCTTGATTACAATCGATGATAGTTATCCCGAAGCCAGTAATGAATTCGTTTTCTATTTATAAATCTCTGTATCCGGATGAAACTGTTTCCAACTATGCCAAAACTCCTGATATGCCTTAATTTTTTGGAGTTTACTCCCCTGAGCGCTCCGGCCAGCAAAGTCATAGGCCTGATTTACATTTATCAATGAATCGTTTCGCAGTGAAACGTTATCCGTACCATCTCTTTTAAAGACAACAAAGCTTTGTTCGTCCGAAGCAAGAACCACCACTATATTGGTCTCGCCAACTTTGTCATTGATTACCTTTAATTGCTTCAAGAGATTCCAGTCGTAGGCCTTCGATTTACCATCGACCACAACACCGAGTACCCACGATTTCTCTTTCCAGGACAAAGAGTCTGTGCGTGTCAAATCACTTTTTCCAAGTCCCTTTTCAAACCGTCCAAGTGTATCATAACTTTCTTTTGAATCTTGTTCTGCCAACATCACTTTTCCAAATGGATGTATCGAAAAAAATTTGCTTAAGGTAAGTTGGTCGGAGTGAATTTCGGTTAAAGTCTTTCCTTTTAGTGTTCCCGTGACTGCCTCGCCAGTGGCCTGTCGCCACCAGCTCTTCGTTGTTTCATCCTCGAACATCGCATTGAAGTGATCCATTCCCACCAACCTGAAGTTCTCTGGTTTCCCATCCACCAATGGCTGGAATACTCTGCCCGTGCGGCATACGTTACAATAAGTTACCATAATTGGTTTTCCGGCAATTGAGTCGCGTACCTGGTGATGATACTGAATATATCGGACCGGGTATGCTTTTGACTCGTATCCATCCGTCACTGAAATTACAATGCTACTGTCGTTTAGTATATTGTCTGCTCGCGATGCGAAAATGAGTGTGCGGGGTTGAAGAAACATGTGATCTGCCGTCATGCGAAAGTTGAACAGGTACACAATACCCAGAACCGGGAGAATAGCCAATACCGGTACCCATTTCTTCCCCACACGAAGCGCTGAGTATGCTCCAAACACCATCATCAAAATGAAGCAGGACCGGAAGACCCATCGGTAAGAATATAAAAAATAGGCAACGTCAATACTTTCCATTCGCTGACTACCGGGCATTGGCATGATAAAGTACACGTTCAGAATTTCAAATAGCCCGAGAAGAATAAGACCCGTATAAAATAGCTTTTTCATCAATTGTAAGGGTTATAGTTCGCGTATCCTTCTTCAGCCTGTACTTGGTGCAATTAACATAAAACATCCGGTCTTCCGAAACCCATGTCCCCAAACCGTCGGCGTATTAGTTGAACACGCAGAATGCTGCTGCGATCAAAACAGTGCCAGGAATTTGTATGTTGTTGGGGCGAGTATTTTGCGATATATATGAACACTTTGAAACAACACAACAACTGTTTACCATCGCATGCGCTGCGGATCAATCTTCAGCATAAGCATCGTATTGGCGCTTGATCGAACAGATTGAATCAAATCCTTACTGCTCTTTCAGGTACTTCCGGCTCAATTCGTCAAACTCCGTGAAGCGATCGTTCTTGTATATATCGTGATGGTAGTGGTCTAGTTTCGTCAGCAGATAAGCGAGTGTCTTTCGTTCGTTGGCAGACAGATTACCTGAGACGAGAAAAGAAACCTGATGAATTTTGGGCAACACCTGTAAGACTTCTGTTCGCCCGAGATCTGTTAGTGCAATTCTTTTACTTCTTCGATCTTGCTCATCATCAAATTCACGTACGAGCCCTGCCTTCAAAAGTCTTTTGATGATTTCAATCCCGGATGTTTTCTCCAAAAGGTTTTTGTTGATCAATTCTGTTTTTGTCAGACTCGGAAACGTCAGCAGGAAAAGCAGAAATACAAACTCATCTCCCGTTTGAATCGGACTTCCTGAAAGCGCTCTCTTTATATAGGACTTCGCATATTTATTCATCACTACCACCATCCGCGCAACGACAGTTTCAGTTTCCTCGCCCATGTCTGTCAGCCACGGGGCCTCGTCGCCAGCAGGATTTCTGGACTTCAACTCCGGGTGTTTGTTTCCAAGGAAGGCCAGAAAGTCATCCATCTCCGCCTCTTTGTTTTCGGGCAAAGTTTCTTCAAAGGCCGCCAGCTCACCGATTAGCTCAATCAACAACTTTTTAGTCCTATTCATAATCCAATCACCTTACAAATGTGTAAAAAAGTACTAAAACGTACAAACAATGATTGAATAATGACGTTTTAGTACTATAATTGCACTTAAATGATACGTAATTGTACCAAAATAGGTTCTTTTGAGCAGCTTGCCAACCGCTTGCTCGCGATTGCAGGCCTTCTTGCCTTGGGTATTTTTCAGCCAATCTACGGGCAGACTTTGCGCGACAATGTTTTCCTCTTTGTGGATTTTATGCCTGAGAGCCAGCTGCGTGATGTTGCAGGTTCTGCTAAGACAAGTATTCAGGTGGAGATGCAGGCGGGCTTGCGGCCAGTACAGATTACTTCGCGCCTGAAATGGATTCAAACTCTTTACGCACGCAGTATCCGGCTCGACTTTGCGGATCTTCACCAAGAGTTTGCCGCAGCGCCGTCGCGACTGAATGATCTCCAGTACGGCGCCATCTTCTTGTATGATTTCCAGGATCCTCGCTGGTCAATATTTATTTCTCCCAGGATCATCGCGAGAAGTGATTCGAAAATTGATTTCTCATCCAGCGCATTATTCTTTAACGGAATAGCCTTGTTGAATTACAATCCTGATCAGTCAAAGCGTCTCGTGTGGTCCGTCGGATTTGCGTTGGCTAATGACTTCAACAGAAATGTTCTGATCCCAATCGCTGGAGTTACCTACAACGATAACCGATTGACGATAGAGGTTGCCTATCCAAGAGTGAACGCCTTGTACAAACCAAACAACAGGATAGAGTGGGGAGTGACAGCTGGTGTGAACGGTGGAATCTTTCGGGTGAAGTCAATTCAATTGCAACAGGACCGTTGGGCTGACTATGTGCGGGTGTTGAATGTGCAAGCGGGGCAAACGTTTAACTATAAGCTGTCACAAAAGCTGATTGTCAATTCATTCATTGGATACGCCGTCGTTCGGAATTATGATTTCATGGACGACGATTTCAAGTTGCTTGCTGTACGAGATCTGGATCAAAAGGGATCATTCTTGCTACGCACAGGAATAAGCGCCCGGCTCTGAATAATACACCATACCTATGTCAATAATTGCTAAAGTACAGGATGCAGGAAAAGTCTATAAAACAGGAGACACGACAATTACCGCCCTGCACCCGACAACTGTCGAATTTAATGCAGGCGACCTCACGCTCATTCTTGGTCCTTCCGGGTCGGGCAAAACCACACTGCTTTCCCTGCTCGGTTGTGTCATTTATCCGTCATCTGGTGATGTTTGGGTTTCGGACACGCGTGTGAATGATTTATCCGCAAATGAACTTGCTCACCTTCGGCTTAACCGAATCGGATTTGTATTTCAAAGTTTCAATCTCATCGCTCCGCTTACGGCACTTGAGAACGTGATGCTGCCACTTGAATTGATGAATGTTTCCAGAAAGGAGGCCAGAGAAAGGGCAACGCAGGCGCTTGCAAAAGTAAATATGCTGGATCGCATGAAGAATCTGCCGAAGGCGCTCAGCGGGGGACAACAGCAGCGGGTTGCTATCGCGCGGGCACTTGTCACCAACCCTCCATTAATGCTCTGTGATGAACCAACGGCAGCCCTGGATTCCAAAAGTGTCGCAATCGTCATGGAGGAGTTGAAAGGCCTCGCCCAGGAAGGTAAAGCGCTGGCGGTTGTTACGCACGATCTGCGACTGCGAAAGTTTGCGGACCGAATCATCTATGTAAACAACGGACGTGTTTCGGACACGCCTGACGAAGTCGAACAAGAAATACACTAAACATATGCTTGTCAAAATATTCTTCATGCTGTCACTGGCACTCTTTACATCCAGCGATCAGAGCGGAAGTGTGAATGTGAAAATTTCAGGTATCCGCAATACAAAAGGGAACATTCTGATCTACCTCTATCAGGGTGAAGATGGATTTCCAACCGATACGAAGAAAGCGTTCAAGTCCGTATCGATTGCTCCTGCGGGAAGTACTATTCAATACACATTTGCAAATGTGCCCGCCGGCGCTTACGCAATTTCCGCTGTGCACGACGAAAATGGCAACGGTGCCATCGATACGAACTTCGTCGGTATTCCCAAAGAGGGTACGGCAGCATCCAACAACGCGAAGGGAAGTTTCGGTCCTCCAAAATTCAAGGACGCACAATTCAACAGCACACAACAAAGCTCAGTCGAACTCAGGATCAGTTATTAAAAACATGTATGAGAACAAATTATAGACTATTTAATGTCATGCTCCTCGCAATCACGATGGGTTGCGGGACAAATGAAGAGAAAGATCAACAGTCGGGTAGCGCCAGCGACACGCGAGCGGATTCCGTTATGATTGAACAGGTCGTTGGTCTTGCCAGAATTGAACCGCTGGAAAAAATTGCTTCCCTTTCCGTTTCCTCGCCTGGCGTGGTAGACAAAGTATTCCGGCTTGAGAATGATCAGATAAAGAAAGGCGACATTATTCTTGAGTTGAAGAGTGAAGTAGTCCGGGCCCGACTGGCGGGCGCAAAAAGCAAAATCATCACGCAGCAAGCCCGCTTGCAAAAACAAAAGTCGGAGATCAAGGAATTTGAGGCACGTCTGTCCAACAAGGGGAAAGAACTTACACGAATGAAGAGTCTGCTATTGAATGGATCGGAGACGCAACAGAATTTGGAGAATGTACAAACAGAGTTTACCGTCCTTCAAAACTCTTTAGAAGGAGCGAAGGCGATGCTGTCGGTGGCGGAAGCAGAGTTGGTGGAGATATACAAAGAAGTAGCACTCGCTGAGGCGGAACTTGAAGAACGACGGGTGAGAGCGCCGTTTGATGGACGTCTTCTGACGATGGAGGCAGTTGCAGGAAATGCGCTGGATGTTCAGGATCCTTTTGCTGAATTGGCGGCTGACGGCGCATTGATTGCCCGGGCTGAAATCGATGAATTATATGCGAATAAAATATCACCCGGGCAGTCAGCAACAATCCGGATACTGGGTACATCAAACACGATCGCCAGCGGTAAAGTGATCTATGTTGCCTCGGCCCTGCGCCGGAAATCTTTATTCTCTGAGGACGCAGGTGATCAGGAGGACCGGCGTGTTCGTGAAATAAAGATTCAGCTGGAAGAATCTGCTGGTCTGTTGATCAATAGTCGGGTCGAGTGCATTATCAACATCACACGCTGATATGATTAAATTGTTCAGCATCGCCCTGACGGCATTTCGTTTTGTGAAATACGATCGGGCAAAAAGTATCGGCGTGCTTGTCGGTATCATCATCAGCACGTTTCTGATTGGTCAGCAGATCGGCATTGCTACTTTTCTCACTGGTCTGATGAGCGCTTTAGTAGACAATGCAAAAGCCGACATCTGGGTCATTGACAGCCAGTCGTCCGATGTAAATCAGATCGGATTAATTGATGAAAAATATGTTCGTCTGGTTCAGGGCATACCCGGCGTAGATCGTGCATCGGCAATGTTAATTGCGGGAGGTAAGGCAACGTTCCCTAATGGTTCAAACGCAGCGATTACACTTATTGGAAGTACGCCTCCGGATTTTGCCGCGGGCCCTGATGAAGAAAAAGTTTCTGCGGGAAGTTTATCTGCTTTGGTTCAGGAGTATGCTGTGACGGCTGACTTTTATGACCGATCAAATTTCGGAGGCATGGCTGAACCAGGTACTGTTTTTGAAATCGGAGGCAAGCGTGCAGTGATGGTGGCGCAGACGAAAGGTGCCCGTGGGTTCGGTGGAATCTTTATGTACACTTCAATTGACCGGGCAAGATACTACGGTAATGTTCAACCGAATCAGGTAAGTGCAGTGTTGGTTCAGGTGAAACAAGGTTGGGATAGTGACTCCGTTGTGTCGCTGATTAACCGTCGCATCTATGGCGTGAAGGCGTGGACAAGTAACGACATTAAGTCATCGACGATCAATACCATTCTCTCGTCATCAGGTATTGGCGCAAGCACGGGCTCACTGATTGTGTTCGCCGTAATTGCCGGATTTTTCATCATTGGACTGACTATGTTTTCTGCTGCACTGGATCGTCTGAAAGACTATGGGACTCTGAAAGCTATTGGCGCCACCAACGGATATATTCGGTCACTCATACTCGGACAAGCCTGCTCATTTGCACTATGCGGATTTCTGGTAGCCTACGCACTGCTAAAGGGATTTCAACAAGGCGTCGCCGCATCAGGCCTGACGTTCGAGTTTTCACCCATTGTGATTCTGGGCCTTTTCGGGGTCACTGTGTTTATCTCCCTGTTCGGTGCCGTTTTCGCCATCAAAAGAATCAGCGGTGTTGAGCCCGCATCGGTATTTAGAACTTAACAATGAATTTGATCATGAAGACCATTATATCTTTAGTACTAGTCTTTTGTATTATTCACCTCAGCGCAGCGCAACAGAAGCTCAGCGTCGGTGATGCGGTGAATATTGCTTTGAAGAAGAGGCTCTCGGTGAAGCGAACATCGCTCGATCAACAAATTGCGGAACAGGAACTAGTTTCAGGAAAAAGGAAATTGCTTCCAGAGTTGCGTGCAGAAGCCACGCTTCAATACAATCCAACAATACCGACAAGCATTATTCCAGTCGGTCAGTTCAATCCGGTAACGCCCACCAGCGAGACTCGTGCCGTTCAATTTGGCCAGCCGTGGTCAAATAGTGCGGGTGTTGTCGCGAGTCAGGTGCTGTACGATGGAAAGCTTTTTGGTGAGATACGAGAGAAAAGGATCGAACGACAGCTTGCCGGATTGACAATTGCCTCCGAGACAGAACGCATCAAGTATGACGTCGCCGCGACGTACTATGGTGTTGTTCTTGCGCAGCAGGAGTTAAATTTCTCAGTAAGTGATACAGTGAAGACCTTTCAAATGTTCCGTCTTGCAACGAATCGGTTTCAGGCGCAGGTTGCGGATATTAGTGAGCGAAACAAAGCCGAGCTCTCGTTAATAACAAGTCGGAATAAATTCGTGAAGGCGCAAAAGAATCTTCATCAACAGTTCGATAAGCTTTGGTATGAACTCGGTGTTCCATCAGACTCTTTAAAAGATGCAATTTTCAATTTTGACGACATCACTTCACCCACTGCTCCGTTACGCGATGATGTGACGTCATTTGACCGCAATGTTCAGTATCAAACAACTGTTGCAGAGCAAGGTCTTCTCGATCAACAACTCATCACGGCCAAAGGAGCTCTCAAACCACGTATTTCGCTGAACGGATTTTTTGGAGGTAATCAGTACAGCCAGTCTTTTGAGCTGTTCAGGTCTGGTTCATGGTTTGGAAATTCCTACGTCAATTTGACGTTGCAGGTACCAATCAGCAACATATATACGAGAACTTCTGTTGTGAAAATCGCCGCGTACCGGCAACAGCAGAATCAGATAGCGCTTCAGGAATTAAAGCAACAGCTATCGTTTGAGTTGCAATCTGCCAGCTCGGACTTAGAAGCCGCGAGAAAGAACTACAAGAATGCAACGCTGGGACTTCGCCTGGCGGAGGAGATTTATCGGGACGCCGAACGAAAAGTAAAGGAGGGAAGAGCGCTGCAATCGGATCTCTCAACTGCGTATAATGATGTTCAGGAAATACAATTGCAGGTCTTGCAGGCGATGTATGAGATATTTTCAGCGGAACTCAAAATTAGAAGAACGTCAGGTTTGTTATAGGGATTAGGCTAAAGGGAATTTATGAACATGGTGGATTACACGAGGAGTAAATTTTCTTTCATCGATGGACACGTATGGGAGGAGGAGCGGTACTTCGCTTTTATTGATCTGAACGGGTCCACGAGAATTGCAGAAATGCTCGGAAACCGCCGGTTCAGCGATTTGCTGAGCAGATGTCTGATCGAACTTCATCCCCTTGTTTACAAACATTCCGGTAGTATTTATCAAATTGTGGGAGACGAAATTGTGCTGACCTGGTCCGGCGCTGTCCCCAATGCCGCGAACTGCCTGGTGAGCCTGATTTTTGAGTTCTTCGAATGTCTTGAAAAGAATCATTTGGAGTTTGTTCGTTCTTTCGGAGTGATTCCTGGTTTCAAAGCTGCTGCAAATTTCGGCCATGTGGCGGTGTCCGTGAATCCCTGCAACGGGGAGGTATTCTATAGGGGAGACGTGTTAAATACCTGCGGTGGTATCATTCCCCTTTGTAAAAAATATGATAGCAAATTTCTCGCAACAGGTTCATTTGTGGCGCAGGTTAAACGCTCCTTTGAGGTACAAATCAGGTATCTGGGAATGCACGCCATCAAGCAAAAATTAATGAGCGACGACCTCTACTCGATTGAAAGAAACGGTCGAGTGCAGTAAAGGCGATTGCAAGCATACGAGATGAGCTAAAGAAGAGATCGTGATCGGGCTGCTTGATGCCAATGACAACATCGCGATCAGGCGAGGGAGAAAACGGGTCGAGGCCTGAATCTTTCAAATAGCGATTTAGGTCTCTGGTTTCTCAACTGTCTCTCCCTCTTCTGAAGCTATCCGCACCGGTTGTTTAATTCCCAACAGAAATCTTCACGGCGTCAATTTCATTGTAGCCCGTAACTGCTGGACTGTTGATGGCAATTCTGATGGCATCGGCATCAAAGTTCGTCCTGCTGATGGTAACGCTGAAAATTCTCGATTCATCTGGCAAATCAGTGACTGCTGAGCCAGTCCACACGCGCTGCCATTGCTGGGTTGTGGCATTTCTCAGGTAAAGTGTATCAACGGCACCCGGATTATAAGTTTCATAGATTTCAATCTTATCCACCCGTTGCTTGTCCTGAAACGATAATTCTAGAAACTCTCTTTGTTGATTCGCCGTGGACGCTGCCCATGCATCAACAATGTCTCCGTATTCGGGATAGACATCGGGTTCCCCGGTGGCTTTTATGGCCGACCAGTCGCCGGGAGAGGTGTTATATTCTGTGCTGAATGAAATTACGGCGTCTGCGAATTGGCTCTTTGAGGTGATATCTGAATCATCTTCAGAGCAAGAGAAGATGGTCATCGCAGCCAGACCGAGAAGTGTAAATGATTTCTTAATCATAAGGTTAACAGGTTTTGGAATTACGAATGTCTTAATTACTATAATTTGGTATAGACCGATAACTAGTATCGTAGGCGATTAAATTATTACAGAAAATTGGTCATACCGGGGATAAATTTCGATGTATTTATGCGGAGCGAATTGGGGAAGCGGTGTAGGTCAGTTTTTGGGCCTTGCTTATATGGTGCAATTGAGGAAGAACTTAATTCATCAGGGGGCTTTAACAAGAATATCGCGGTGAAGTCTGTACTGGAGGCCATCAGCATCGGATTTTCCTTCGATTGAAATCATCAGGGGGAAATTGGATTTGTCTTTATATATCGAGTTTTGAAAAGGCAGGTGAACGACTCCGTTGCTGGAAGTTAACGTGTCAATTACTTCATCCCAAACATTTCGGACCTTGAGCGTAAAGGTCATGTCATTACACTGGCAAATGACCAGCTCGGAAATAGCGCCTGCGTTTGGTATATGTTGGTTATTCAATCCCGGAAGAATATTTTGTTGGGTGACTAATAGTTTACTGATTTGGTAGGTACCCGGACCTAATACGAGGCAGCATTTTTCAAACGTATAGGTGCGGTTTCCCCGTCGCCCTGACGTTGCCTCTGCTGGCCAGTTGTGGGAACCATAGTTGAAAACCACGGTCATGGAAGATGAGTCTGCGACATTCAATGTATTTACGGAGCCGTCCATGACAAACCACCCGAATTCATTCTGGTACTGTTTCTTTTCCAGAAAAAATCCGCGCTCCGGGTCAGCGTGATAGTACATTGCCCATGAATTCTTTTGCTGGCTGTTGGCAAGAACTGGTGCGATGAAGACAAGCAGGGCAGCTTGTAATATGGTGTTAAGAGATAATGTACGGGACATACAGGTTGATAATGGGAAATTATAAGGTTAATTTGCTATGGGAAATGCGGGTCAACGGTACTGACAAACACAATCAACAAAAAATAAATCACTCTTACAAAGTACTTCTTTTGCATAAGTAAGATTGCGCTCCTCACTGGTCATATACTTTAAAGAGTACACGGATTTACCTGGCTTCCCGGCACCGATAGCTCTATCAATTTCTTATTCTTAAATTGCAAGGACTTTGCTGCCCTATTGAATAACATCACATAAAAACAATATGAATTTCCTCCTCTCATTCATTCTGCTTTTAGGTTCTCAATCACCGATTCCTCACAGCACCCGGGTAGGAGACCTCTACGTGGATAATTTTGAAGTTTCAAATATTCATTGGCAGGAGTATGTTTTTCATCGAAGCAAAGAGACGAATGCGCCGTCAAGAGATCAATTGACTCCGGATAGTTCAAATTTTTGGTTTCCGATGCCGGAGCATCGCTACAAGCCGATCGTCCTCGTTACCTATGATCAGGTTTTGGACTATTGTAAGTGGCGCTCGAAAGTAGTCAGTGAAAAGCTGGGAAAGAAAGTGACTTTCAGGTTGCCGACAAAAGCGGAGTGGCAACGAATTGCACAGTACGCGATTGAGAATGATTTGAAAATGATTCAACGTGAACTGAAGAAAGCGAAAGCATTGGTGAATAAAGATTCTGGCCAATATTCAGTGACAGACATTACCTCAACTAAGGAAAGATTAGGAAACTTGTTTGATAACGTATCCGAGATGACGCAGGAGCGCGGTGTCGCGATGGGGTCAAATAATCACAAGCTGATGGATCCGAAAGAGGCGGTGGAGCAGTCAATAGCGTATGACAGACCTCATCCCTACCTGGGCTTCAGGTGTGTAGCCGAAGTGGAGTAAGATGAATGTATTGTGTACTAATTGGTTGTCTTAGTCATTTCAATCAAAATACAGTAGAAGTTTTATGCGCACACTCCTTTACTTCCAGGGAGTTGCGGCCTCTGTTTTTTTTCAGGATGTTTGTTTGCTGATGGCTAAAAATTCGATTCCGGTATTCAAGACGATTGAGGAGTTGCATGCGGTAAATGGGGTAGATATCCCGTTGCAATTACCTGGCTTCATCGCTTTCCCGTTTTCGGAAACTTATCCGAACGCAAAACCCTTTATGCCTCCCTACCGAAAGTCTTTCTACCAGATTGTGTTGATGGAGAAAGGCTTCAATGTCCGGTTTTCATTAAATACCCATGAAGTAAAAAGTCCGGAAAACATCATCTATTTCAATGGTCCCGGACACGTGTACTCCTACAAGCGGGCTGATAACCAGGAGGGATATATTATTTACTTCACAGACGAGTTCCTGAGTCAATTGGTTGGGAACGTGATGTCGGAATTTCCTTTCTTTAAAGTCACTGAACTGAATATTCTTCAACTCTCCAACGAGGAAATAGGTCCGTTAAATGTCTTGTTCAATACTATAGTTCGGGAACAACGTGTTCATGGTTCCGGCAAGCTTGAGGTCGTTCGCCATCTTGTCGTTGCGCTGTTATATAAAGTGAAGGCGATTTATCTCGCGAAGAATAACATGAAATCGCAATTTTCGCGTACGGAATTCTTGATGGATAAATTCAGACAGTTGGTGAATAACTACTATGTCGAGCATAAGACCGTAGAGCAATATGCAGACATGCTCAGCATAACACCCGGCTACCTGAGCGAATTAGTAAATGCCAGCCTGGGTACGAATCCCAAATCCATCATCAACCAGAGACTTATTTCTGAGGCTAAAAACATGCTTCGATACAGCGACCTCACAGTGTCGGAGATTGCTTTTCAACTTGGCTTCCCAGATCCCAGCAGCTTCGGAAAATTTTTCAGGAAAGAGACAGAGGTTACTCCTTCACAATTTCGGCAATCGATTAGTTAACGTCGTTGAATCCGACGTCCAGTATAATTCAGGCAGTCTCTGATTCAATCCAATCATCGACCTGGAATCAGTTTATCCTCTGAAACTATAGGTTCCGCAATATTGACCAGTCGCACCGTGAAAATGACTATACGGCCGGGTCTTGCTTGCCATACTTTTGTTCATCAATAAACGGAAATAATAAACAGACTTGCTGGCCGCCCGATGGTGGCGCGGCAGCTGTTTGCAGTCGATTGATCTTACTTTAAAAAACAAATACTTATTCATCATGAAAATTGGAATTATTGGAATCGGAAACGTTGGTGGCGTTCTTGGAAAAAGACTTGCCCAACTTGGACACGAAGTGACGTATGGTGTGCGAGATACCGGTAGTGGTAAGCTCAAGAACTTGCTTGAAGGAACACCGGCAAAGGCAGGGACGGTTGAACACGCCATCGAAAGCGCTGAGATGATTTTGATAGCCGTACCCTGGGATGCAGCGAGAGATATTGTATCGCTGATCAGAAACAGAAAGGACAAAGTGATTATCGATTGTACCAACCCGTTGTTGTACAATACTGGCTTTAAAGAACTGGCGTTGGCCAACACGACGTCGGCAGGAGAACAGATTCAGGAGTGGGCCGGTACCACGGCGGTTATCAAGGCCTTCAACACCACGGGCTCGGGCAATATGGAGAACCCGGTAATTAATGGCACCAAGGTAACCATGTATGTAGCGGGAGATGACACCGATGCTAAAGCGAAAGTAATTAACCTCGTCAATCAACTCGGTTTTGAATCTTTTGATACTGGCCCATTATATACCTCGCGTTTCCTCGAACCACTTGCAAACCTGTGGGTGCACACGGCCTATGTGCTGGGCAAAGGCCCTGGATTTTCCATCAATATTACTTCGCGGTAAAAGATGGAGCTGGGGTTATTTTTCCAGATACCCGTGTCGAACGGCCAGAGCGTACCGGAGCGGTATCGCGACACAACGGACCAGGTATTGGTCGCCGATAAACTTGGCTATCATACGGCGTGGTTCGCGGAGTCTCACTTTATTCAGACATTTTCCACCCTGGCTTCTCCTTTTTTGTTTATCGCCTCACTGGCGCCGACAACAAACCATATCAGGCTCGGCACCGCTGCGGTAATTCCTTCTCTGCATCATCCGGTAAGATTGATAGAGGAAGCGGGAATGCTTGATGTGATGACGAGGGGCCGGCTCGAGCTGGCGCTGGGACGTGGAGGAATTGTGAGTCATTTTCAGGGCTACGATGAAGAAGTGTCGGATCGCACGAAGAAATTCGAAGAGAGCCTGGTGCTTTTGAAGAATGCATGGGGTACACATCATTTGATAGCGGGTGAAAGCAGCAATGAATTTCTCCACGCCATTACTCCGAAACCGGTGCAGAAGCCTCATCCACCAATTTCTATCGTGGCGAATAGTCAATCGACGGCATTGTTTGCGGCAAGCGGAAAGTATCATTGTATCATCAATTCCGTTGTCAATAACTTTAATGGCGATTTTTTCGAATTGTCGCACTGCTATCATTCGGCAAGCACACATACAAATCTTTCGGCAGTTATTCCTGTGCTCATAACCGGGAACAAAAGCATGGAGGAACAGGCCAGACGAAGTTTTTCGAAATACCTCGGAATATCGCCCTCCAACTTTAATGACTATGCAACATCCCGGGTAGTTATTGGATCTCCCGGTGAATGTGTTGATCAGCTACAGCACATCAGCGAACGGGCAAATCTCAAGCAGTTGATTTGCTGGTTTAACCCGGGCGGTCTCATTCCACACGAGCAGGTTTTGGAATCCATGACACTACTGGCTCAGGAAAATAATTTAAGTATATCAAAAACAACAACATGAGTAAATATGTCATATCCGGTGCCTCCGGAAAAATCGGACGAAGAGTCGCCGAACAACTTTTGAAAGCCGGACACAACGTGACTGTCATTTCGCGAAGTCCAGATAATGTGAGTTCGCTCGAAACCCAGGGAGCCGTCGTGGCATCCGGGAATACCAATGACGTCGGCTTTCTGAAAAAAACATTTACCGATGCAGACGCATTTTTTGCACTAGTTCCGGTGAATGCACAGAGCAAGGATCATCAGGCGGAGCAGGTGACGCACGTGAAGGCATTTACAGAAGCGCTTCGCGGTTCCAGCATCAGACACGTTGTAGGAATTAGCAGTATTGGAGCAACATTACCCGAAAAGTGGGGCATTGTGTATGGGCTTCATGTGATGGAGGAAGCACTCAACGAAATTCCTGAATTAAATACGATGTTTTTACGCGGAAGCTATTTTATGGAAAACTCGTTGGGTTTGATACCAGGCATCAAAAAGTTTGGTAAAATGTTCGCTCCCATTGATCCATCTTTATCATTTCCAGTCGTTAGTACCGCTGACATCGCGACCCGGGCAGTCGAGCATTTGAAGGGTCTTTCTTTCCTTGGCAAGAATGTTGAAAATACGTTAGGTCCCCAATTCATTACGTACCCTGAGGTGGCGAGGGTTTATGGAGCAGCGATCGGCAAGCCTGAACTTGCTTACCAACAAGTGGGCATGGATGATTTCAAGAATGCATTGATAAGTATTGGCATGTCTCAAAACATTGCAGATAACTATGCGGAGTTTACTACCCAGATGAATCAGGGGTTGGTATATCAGCCAGGTACTCAGCCAACTCCGGAAACAACGCCGACGGACATTACACAGTTCTCAACCGTCTTTGCCTCTGTGTACAATAATTCTTAATTGGATTACTGGACGCGCCCATCGTCTTTCAATATACCAGGTGCTGTTACGTGAAACACTGTAACTCAAAGAATTCGTTTTCCATAATTTGTTATTTCTTGTATGTTTGGATGACTGGTCTTTCATGAATCTGATTTGTCCTGTATATGACATCGATGACTTCATCAACCGTCCTGGCCAAGGCTGCGATTTTACAGTACTTGAGTTTGGGGCGATGGATGAACCTGACATCAATGAGGTGCATAAACATAATTTCTATGAGATCGTGTGGACCGAAGGCGGGCGAAGCAAACATGCCATTGATTATCAGGAATACGAGCTGGGTCCAGGTTCTTTATTTTTTATTTCTCCAAATCAGATTCATTCATTTGAAGAGTGGAAGGGACTGCGGGGTGGTACGATACTTTTTACGGAGGAGTTCTTTCTCATGGATCGGGCAAACAAGGACGCGCTCTTCGAGCTGACGTTCCTCGATAATTTGTACGCGAATCCTTGCATCCACCTCTCTGAAACAGACTTTGCTTTGGCTCTCGAACTTATTCGCGCCATCCAGAAAGAGTTTGACCGAGGCGATGCGAACAGGGTAATACTTCAATCTTATTTGCAGATTCTGTTAACGAATGTCCAGCGGCAGATCGACAGGGAAGGAAATACGCTCGACAAGAAATACTGGATTCATTACAAGACGTTCAGGGAACTTCTCGAGAAAAATTTTATTCAGTATCAATATGCATCTTATTATGCAAATCGCCTGAACATCACTCCTCATCATCTCAATGTTGTTTGCAAGTCGGTCACTGGTCAAACCACCTCTGAAGTTATTCAAGCGCGGGTGATGCTTGAAGCGAAGCGACTGCTCACCTTCACAGGAATGACGGTGTCGGAGATTGCTTACGAGTTGTCGTTTAATGACAGCTCTTATTTTGCACGCGCCTTCCGAAAAATGACAACGGTGACGCCTCTGGAGTTCCGGCAGGTGATGTCCGAAAAGTACCGAACTACGTCATAGCACTACCAGATCGCTGCAGTTGATTTCATCCACCTTTGTTCTGTTCTAAAAAACAAAACAGATGAAATCAAACTGGTCTTTCGACTACAGCCATTCAAGGATTGGCTTCAGCGTCAAGCATTTTGGAATTACCGAGACATATGGATTCTTCAGGAAGTTTGAAGGCACCATCACCGGAAATCAGGATGACTTCTCCGACATGGCTATTGAACTAATGGTTTCTGTGGAAAGCATCGACACCAACGATCCACAACGCGATGCGCACCTGAAGAATTCAGATTTCTTTGACGTTGAAAAATATCCATCAATGACTTTCAAAAGCACGAGCGTGGAAAAACTGGATTCCCAAAACCTGCGACTCCACGGCAATCTGACAATGAAAGACATTACGCGACCAGTTTCCCTCGACGTTGAATTTGCCGGGATTGTTCCACGCGATCCATTTGGGAATACAAAGGCTGGTTTCCTGGCGACTGCGAAGATTAATCGGAAAGACTGGGGCATTACCTGGAATGCAGCTTTGGATCACGGGGGTGTTGCCGTTGGTGAGCAAGTAAAGATTGTTTGCCCCGTTCAATTATTAAAAGTTAAATAGGATGAGTCAACGTACCTTTTTGGTCACAGGAGCATCGCGCGGTCTTGGTCATGCACTTGCCCAATGTATTCGCGAAGATGGTGATTTCGTCATTGCGACGTTTAGAGATCAGCGTGAAGCGGAAGCGTTTACGCAAGAGTTAAATGGTTGGGGTGTTGTGATGGATCTGTCTCAGCCATCGTCCATTGATCGTTCGGTTGCCGAAATTTTGGAAAGGCATCCACGGATTGATGTATTGATTAACAACGCGGGCTATGGGTTAATTGGCGCAGTGGAGGAGAGTTCAGACGAAGAAGTGCGTTCAATTTTTGAGGTCAACGTGTTTGGTGCGCTTCGGCTCACCAACCACATTCTACCCGTCATGCGTGCACAGCAATTTGGTCATATCATCCAGGTTTCTTCACATGGCGGGTTTAAGGCGTTCGGAGGATTTGGAATGTATAATGCAACAAAATTTGCACTGGAAGGATTTTCGGAGGCGCTATTTCAAGAAGTTCAGCCGCAGGGCATCCACGTGACCCTTGTTGAACCAGGACCGTTGCGAACTGATTTTGCCGGACATTCGCTGAAGCTCGCGAAGCGTGAATTAAGTGAATATGCAGCGACATCGGGTGTCATGCGAAAGCGTATGACGGACGTAAATGGGAAGCAACCTGGAGATCCTTTGCGGGCGGCGCAGGTTATACTGGAGATAACCAGGATGAACGCACCGCCACTTCGACTTCCGCTGGGTAAAACTGCCCTTCAATCCTTGCAGTCAAAGATGGAACAAGTAAGCATGGACATGGTGCGAACTTCCATACTGGCCGCAAGCATAGATTTCCAATGAGCAAATACCAAAATGAATTACTGAATACAAGTCGGCTGATCGAGTAAGCAGTCTGCATCTCTGAATAATTTCTTCTCGTATTGCCCGAATACGGTCAGTCCATGACCAAAACTGCACAGCGGGTGTACCGTAAACGCATGGATTGATAATACATACAAAAAATTTAAAATGGATCGGGTTTTGATAAGCCTTGCCGTATGAAAGGACAGAACTTAGGTGAGTTCGAAGAACTTGTATTGCTTGCAGCGGCTTCTCTTGTTAGTGATGCCTATAGCGTTGCCATATGTGAGGAACTGTCTCAAAAGACAAAGAGAGATGTCAAGCTCGGCATGGTTCACGCCGTACTGCATCGCCTGGAACAAAAGGGACTATTGAAAAGTAAACTGGGCCCGACGACGGCCGAGCGGGGTGGAAAGCGCAAGAGAATGTACACCGTAACCAGCGCGGGCAAGTCTGCACTGGTGAAGACCCGGGAAATTCGCGAGCAGTTTTGGAAAACAATTCCTGGTTTTCAATTCAAAATCCAATAAGATGAGTACGCTACCTACACCTCCTCGCTGGGCGACTCGTTTTCTGAACTGGTATTGCAAGGCCGAAATTGTTGAAGATCTTGAAGGAGACTTGTCGGAATACTATATCAAGAATTTTCGCAAATACGGAAAGCGACGTGCAGATCTCATTTATGTCATCGACATACTTAAGTTTCTTCGTCCATATACACTTCGTGCCTTCCATTTAGAAAGTTTTTTTACCCGTTTCTTTATGATAAAAAGTTATTTCAGGACATCATCGCGCGTGTTGGTGCGCAATCCGCTGTTCACAGTGATCAATATCGTGGGGTTGGCCATCAGTATGTCAATTGGTTTGATTCTGATCGCCATGCTGATGGATCTGACAAAGTACGATAAACATCATGAGGGATATGCGGACATTTATCGAATCAACAGCACCTATCAATACGAGAACAATCCTGCTGCTCTAATGGCAACGACTTCTCTGAAAGCGTCCATGGTTACGTCTAAAGAACTGAGTGCTTCGGAAAGCGTAGGGGTCCTGTATAAAAAATTTGTAAGGGATTTTTCTGTCCAGAATAAAACGGTACCGCTATCCGGATTTTTTAGTAATTCCGGTTTCCTTGAAGTATTTACTTTCAACTTTGTGGAAGGAGATGGCCGCCAGCAACTCGAAGCACCATTTACCGCAATAATCACCGAGTCCGCCCGTCAGAAACTTTTCGGAAAACAAACGGGCGTTGGTAAAATTATTCGTCACCAGGACAGAGATTATGTCATCACCGGCGTGATGGACAATCTGCCCTTTTTTTCTCACTTTAATTTCGAAGTATTGCTTTCCCTGAGCTCGCAGGAAATATTAAAGGAAGATCCTGCGAAAGATGAATGGGTAAGCGTGTGGGACACGTGGGCTTATGTGCGGCTTGTACCTGGTACGCCAGAGAACAGATTGAATGATTTTTTGCACAGATTGAGCGAACGCGAAAACAAACTGTCCGGGAAATCAAAGGTCACGCTGGAATCTCAGGCCCTTGGTGACATCATGTTATCGGACAGAATTGGTAATCAGACCGGACCTGTTGTCGGCACGACGTTGCCGTGGATGCTCACCGTGCTGGTGATCATTGTCACCAGTTCCGCCTTCTTTAACTACACCAATTTATCTATTGCACGGACGATTAGAAGAGTTCGTGAAATAGGAACGCGAAAAGTATTTGGTGCAAGAAGGGTCGACATCATGTTTCAGTTTATTGCTGAGGGTATTTTGGTAGCGATGTGTGCGTTTTTCCTCGGGCTCGTTGGGTTTAGTTTACTGAAACCCTATTTCTTAACGATTGAGCCGGAGATTGCTGCGATGTTTCAATTGGAGGTTTCAGCAGAGCTCATTGGCAGCTTCCTGGTATTCGCGATGTTCGTTGGTTTCGTCGCGGGATTTTTTCCTTCTTTATTCTTCTCAAGAAAGGGAATTCTTGAAACGCTGAAGAGTAAAGGGATAGCGGCAGCGGGGAAATTTGATCTGAGCAAAGGTCTGATGTTGTTGCAATTTTCGCTCTCCATCATACTCGTTTCAGCATGTATTGGTGTGCTTCATCAATATCATCATTTCTTAAACTTCGATCTTGGATACAGAACGGCGCGCGTCTATAATCTTGAACTACAGGGAAACAATGCAGAGCAGCTGATGACGGAAATTTCAAAGTTTCCGGAAGTAGATGATGTGTCGCGATCGGCTGTGGTGACAAGTCTCGGTAATTTTTGGGGGACAAAAGTTGCTTACGCGAACGCACCCGACGCGCCTGTCGACGTGGCATTAAATATAGTTGATGAAAATTATTTGGCACTCCACAAGTTCCGGTTGTTAGCCGGGAGGCAGTTCGACAAAAAGACCGGCGACGCTCCGCATGATGAGATTATTGTCAATCGTAGTTTGATAACACGACTTGAGGTTGGAAAGAAGACACCTGAAAGTGCGATTGGTGAAATTATCCTTTACGAGAACCAGTCTCTTCGAATTGTTGGCGTCGTGGAGGATTTTTATTATGGCCGTGCAAATACCGAAGTGGCAAAGGAAATTATCTTCCTGAATTCACCTGGAGAATGCCGTTTCCTCAATATTTCTCTGGCCAATACAAATAACGAGGTATTTGTCGAAAAGCTGTCGAAGCTTTGGAAGTCGGTCGATGATGTTCATGAACTTCGCGGAGCACTGTACGACGACCAGTTGAAGGAGGCTTACTCGGGCTTGAACGCAACGATTAATCTTTCTGGTTTTCTGGCGGTTCTGGCTATAGCGATTTCGTCTTTAGGCCTGATGGGAATGGTCATCTTCTCCACTCAGGTACGTCAGAAGGAGATTGGAATCCGGAAAGTTCTTGGTGCTTCCAGTCTGCGCCTTACATTTCTGCTCGGGAAACAATTCATCATCTTGCTGACGATTGCGTCCATTGCAGGTGTTGCACTGACGGCGTTTGTGTTTACAAAGTTCATGTTCACATCGATTCCAAATCATGCACCGCTGAACCTGTTTGAGATGATTATCGGCGCAATGGTTGTCGTCGCTTTGGCAATAATTATCGTCGGTTCTCAGACCATCAAAATTTCAAATACAAATCCTACGGAAGTGTTGAAGACGGAGTAATGAGAATTTCCATTTGCAACTGTCTCAAACGCTGAGCCGCTCAATGGCTTAATGTTCTTCAGGTTGTCTCGGACTTACCAGTCTTGTGTAGACCGTGTGAATGATGATCGCAGATAGTCCGCCAAAAAGCCAAAACGCCATGGCGATGGCAAATGCTGGCATTCCGCAATTTCCGCCTCCGGGCTTGAGTTCAGGATAAAAAAATTCTGGTAGTATCAAAAGGTCGCTGATTAAAACAAGGGTGAAAATAATTGTCCGCCAATACCTTATTCTGCGCAAGTCGCCAATTCTGTATAGTATGACCTGAAGTATTGAAACCGCTATGATAACTGTGAGTATCACGTATCGATCTGTTGTTTAGTTCCCAGTTGTGACTTACCCGATTTTGCAGAATGAGACTGGAAGAAAATTAATACAATATGGCCATTGGTTTTGGATAGTGATAAATTTTCTGAGGCAATATAAGAAGGACCGTTCCAATGAAATGGGCGGGTGATTTTGCTGAGAGCCCTGGACGATGGTGACTGAATATTAATTCTTTAGATTTTCTACTCCTTTCTAACTATTGAAATCAATTTGTTCCGGTTATAAATTTCCTTGAAACAATTTTTTTGATTGGCGAATAGCAAAATCAGTGAACAACTCACAATTTCGACTCATCGTGACAAAACCTCACAAAGCACCCTCTTTGATGAAAGCATTGCTTTTTCTCGGGATTTTTGCTCCCACAATAACCGCCCTTGCTCAAGATCCGGTAAAGTTCAGGATTTTGTACCGTCCGAATAAAATTTATACAGCCACGATAAACACCTCGTCTATTTCTGAACTTGGTTTTGCAGGGAACCAGTTAACCTTAAAGAAAATAGGAATTGCCGGCCTCCCGTTGCTTCTGAGGGACATTCGTACGGTGACTTCAATTACTCAGACCGGTAATGTAAATTCAAAGGGAAAGTTTCCTGCGACCATGGGGCTCAGCTACACGGTGTCGGCAACCGATCTGAACGGCGTGGAAATCATTCGTGAAATTCCTGTTCCCCGAACGGTCGTGGAGGGAATTTGTAATGCACAAGGGTGGGTCCGGGTGGATACGGTCATGAGTGATCGCGATGATGACTCCTGGCGGAAAGCTTTAAAAACTGCTTTGGAAGCGCCCGAACGGAAAATGCAGTTTCCGAAAAATCCGCTTCATATGGGTGAAAGTTTTGAGCAGCAAGTGCCACTGAAAATTGTACTACCAGGGGTGAAGCCGGTAAATCTTTTAGTTCATATCACTTATACGTGGAAGAAAATGGCAAAAGGCAGAGCGAGATTCGACATCGTTCAGAAAGTCAGCGTAGATTCAAATCAGGCTAATGTAGAGGCGGAAGGGGGAGGTTCGGGATTTGCTGAATATGATATGGTGGATGAAACAATCATTTCATACGATTCAACTCTTCTGGTGAAAATGAAAATTAACCTGGGTGATGCAGTTCTTTTTTGGAACGTCTTTTTCAGATCAAATCAAATTGTTGAGGTTGAGTAAGCTTCGGGAGGTTGCACTAACAAAACCTTTGAATTTCAAAACACTTTGCAAGCTCCCCTACAGAATACTTTTGACTTTCAGCGGTCCGAATTTTTCAAAATTAATTGATAAATAGGGGAGAAGATGCTGGCCTGAACAATCAGACGTCGGAATTTCTACTACTTTTTAACTATAGAAACAATTGCTCTCTCTGGTATTCATGTCCCAGAAGCAATATTTCCTGTTATTGAATAGCGAAATCATAAAACAACCTGCATTTTAGAATCTAAATTGAAGCACCGCGACGGTGTGGTACCTTTGCAACGATGATATGAAGAATGTATTTGTTCTCGGATTCTTGATTTGCTCACTGTCAGCTACCGCTCAGAAAAAAGTGACCTTCAGGGTTGCGTTTCATCCCAACAAGATTTATAAACTCACCACGACCTCGTCGTCGAGTAGTACGATGGATTTTTCCGGAGATGAGGAAATCATTAATTCTATCAAGCAGAGTGGTACAATCTTGCCGATGAAAATCGAGAGCATCAATACGATGAGTTCGGTAACAAAAACTGGTAACCGTATTGCAGACGGAACGATTCCCGCGACCATCACCTTTGGCAAGACAATGACAACATATACCACAAACGGTAGGGAGCAAATTCAGGAGAATCCAATTTCGGGCATGTTGATTGAAGGTTCCTATGATCAACAAGGTAAGCTCCGTGTAGATACCCTCATTAGTGATCGGGTTAACGATGAATTGCGGCAAATGTTTAAATCATTTTTGGAAAAGTTTCAACAGGCAATTCAGTTTCCAGAAAAGCCGATGCAAATAGGCGACAGCTTCGAACAGCAAGTGCCTATGGAGTTGCCAATCTTCGGAGCTGGTTCAGTAAGTATGATCATTACCACCAACTATAAGCTGAAGGAAATAACGAACGGGAAAGCGGTCTTCGATATCCTGCAGAAGGTAAGCATGAATATGAATTTTGGGGGCGGCGATCAGAAACTGGCTAATACTGCGGCATCGGGAGAAGGATCAGGAGAATCCGAATTTGATTTGAAGGAAGAAACAATAACGAGGTATGATTCAAAACTCAGTATCAAGATGAAAATGAATATTGATAGTTTGGTAATCGCTGCTGAGATCGATATGAAGACAAATCAAATAATTACGGTCGAATAGAGCTGTACATCGTAATCGCCTCCTTTTGCCGTGACTTATTCATCCTTTTTGGGGTCTGCTCACAAGGTTCTTAAGTTCTCTTACGGCTGCGCCGGTGCAACGCTGCCTTAAAACTTTGAGCAATGACCAATGCATCTAAGCGTGCGCCGCACCTATTGTTGCATCAGTACCTCCGTATAAATCTCCGCACGGCGCTGGGCGAATCCATCGACAACCATTCCGAAAAATCCCAGCATGATAAGACCCAGTGCAATTCCGTGAACAAAATCACGCTTCGTAATAAACGTCATCGCAACGCCGGCAACGAGCAGTAGCGACCACGTTATTTTGAGCGGGAGCCACCATTTGTTCACGCCCGAGCTCCCCTCAAACCGTTCTTTCTCCCGGGAGACAAATGCCTGCGCGTCGCGGTCATAGTCTGGCAAAAATGTTTTTAGTCGCTTATCATTGTTCCACGCATTAAAACCCCCGGCGAATATGGCGATGGCTGTCAGAAATACCGTTGGATAGAACAGTCCACGCAGCATGTCGTTTGCGCCCATATTTCGCCAGATGGCGATGCTGGCAATGAGCAGAAGGATGCCGAGAAGAAAAAGCAAGGCAGATTCACTTCGTTCTCCCCGGTAATATGCGATGATGGAATCCCGGAAATCCATATTGTTCAATCTAGAGGTTGATTTGTACAATCAAGTCTGGAGACGAAAACATTCAGAAAATATTTTTCTTGAACTGCATTTTTTAACAATGTGAGTAAAAGGTAATCGCAAGATATGTCGCTTTGTCTCGTTATTCATACTTCAGCGCATGACTGGGATTTGTTAAGGCCACCCGGATGGTATGGAAGCTGACTGTAAGCAATGCGATCAGAATCACCAGAAGACTTGGTATGGCAAAAATCCACCACGATAACGCGATGCGGTTTGCAAATCCCTCGAGCCACGAATTCATAACGAAATAAGTCAGCGGTACTGCGAGTGCAATTGATATCGCCATTAATATCAGGTAATCCTTACTCATCAACGCCAGTATTTTTTGTGTTGACGCGCCCAGCACCTTGCGGACACCAATTTCCTTTGTTCGCTGAATGGCGGTCAGTGATGATAATCCAAACAGGCCAAGACACGCAACGAAGATGGCGAGTCCGGAGAAGATGGCGAATACATTGCCAAACCGTTGATCGGCCTGATATTGTTTATTATAGTGCTCGTCGAGGAAGAAATAGATGAAAGGATTACCGGGAAAGAGTGCTTTCCAATCGTGCTCAAACTTAGTCATCGATTCCCGAACTTGCGCCGTATTGAAGTTGATGGAATAATATCCACCGGGAGCGCGATTGTAACGGAAGATCAACGGTTCATAATCTTTCTTCGCTGATTCCAGCCGGAAGTTTTTCACCACGCCCACGATGCGAAAGGTATCGCCCCAGAAGAAAATCTGATCATTAATTGCCAGCTCTGGTTTTTCAAAGCCCATGTGTCGCGCGGCAGCTTCGTTCAGCAGCACATTTCGATCTTCAGCGGTCACATCACCAGAGAAAGGGCGGCCGGAAACAATATCCAATCCATACAGGCGAATATAATCATGGTCCATCATGATGATGCGATATTGCTTTTGTTCATCATCGCGTTGGCTTAACCGGCGAATGCCGCCTGCGTTCCAGTCGGGAGATGCACCCGGAATGGAAGTGGATGCAGAGACGGCATTTACTTCAGCCTGTGCACTGATTCGGTTCTTGAATGCTTCAAATTTATTCTGGTAGGTGGAGTCAACAATATTAGGTGATCGCACGACAACTGTTTGGTTGATGTTAATGCCAAGTTCCTGACCCTGCATATAACGCAACTGGTGATAAACTGTGAATGTGCTGACGATCAGTGTGACTGACCCGACAAACTGCATCACGACCATGCCTTTTCGGAAAATCAGTCCTCGTGTGGAATTTTTAAAACGGCCTTTCAATACTTCCACCGGCTTGAAGTCTGATAACACAAAGGCAGGGTAAAGTCCGGAGAGTAAGGCGCTGATGCCGACAAGCAACGCTACCCCTATCCAGAAATAGAAATTTTTAAACAACGTATAACCCATCTCTCTTCCGGTGATGTCATTAAACCACGGCGTGAGCAGCAGCACCAGCAGTACCGATACCGTTACGGCAAGTGCATTCAGCAATACCGATTCCATGAGGAATTGCTGAACAAGTTGCCAGCGAAATCCGCCCATCACTTTGCGAACACCAACCTCGCGTGCGCGCTCGATCGACTTTGCTGTCGAGAGGTTGACATAGTTAATCCACGCAATCACGAGGATGAGTATGGCGACGATGGTTAAAAAATATACCGTCTCGCGATCGCCGTTGTCCTGAAATTCACCGATGAAATCTGAGTCCAGATGAATATCGCGGACCGGCATCAGGTGAAAGGTCATTCCGGCATTGAATCGCTTTAGTTCTTCGCCCTCTTTCTTGATCACAAACTCAGGGAGCTTGCTTTCGAGTGCACTTGCGGAAGTGCCCGGGCGCAGCAGCACGTAGGTTAGAAATCCATCCCACATCCACTGGTTAAGCGATTCTTCGTCGGGCAGCTCCACAAATTTTACATACGTCGCAAAACTGAAGAGTGCGTCAATTCTCATATGCGAGTTCTCCGGAATGTCTTTGAAAACACCCGTGACCAGATATTCCTCTGAGCCATTATTACGCATCGTTTTGCCAATAGGGTCACCGTTGCCGAAGTATTTTTTCGCCAGCGATTGGGAAAGAACCATTTTGTGCGGCCCTTTCAGTGCAGTCGAGTCAACACCTGAAATCAACGACATTCCGAATACGCGGAAGAAATCCTGGCTGGCGAAATAGACGTGTTCTTCTTTAAAAAACTGGTCTCCATAGGCGAGCAGCGCGTTATTCTGGGTCAGTCGCACGTACGCCTCCACTTCTGGGAAATTGGCTTTTAAATCAGGACCAATACCGGCGCATCCGGATGCCCAACGGGTTGAAAGTTCTCCTTTATCGTAGCGATCGAGATTGACCCGGAACACCCTGTCCGTATTGGCCCACATGGTATCGTAGCTCAATTCGTGCATCACGAATTGCATAATGAGCAAAAAGGCGGTGACGCCAGTGACGAGGCCCATCAGGTTCAGGGCCGTGAAAGTCTTATTTCGGGCAATGTAGCGCCATACGGAAGTCAGGTAATTTCGGATCATAGGGATTGGTTGTGCAGGTGAAGGATGAACAAAACGAACGGATAGTTTGATGTACCTGATTTTTATGAAAAGGTTACAAAAGATAGGTAATGGATATCGGATTTGTCGCAAGCGCCTGTCTGGCGGCCGAACTACGGTTCGAATATTACAGGAACGGTGGAGATCTGTTGGTGAGGATACTATATTGCCTTCGTTTATTTATTCATAGTTGCGATGATATTCAGCCTGTTTCAGATCGATGCGTTCACAGACAAGATATTTGGTGGAAATCCAGCCTGCGTGGTTCCGCTGGATAACTGGCTTCCGGATGAGGTGTTGTTAAGTATTGCAAGAGAAAATGCCGTGGCAGAAACCGCTTTCTTTGTTGATCGCGGCAGCAAAATTCATTTGCGCTGGTTTACGCCAGAGGTTGAAATGGATTTGTGCGGGCATGCGACCCTGGCGACGGCGCACAGTCTGAAAACAATTCTTAACTATCCGAATGATCAATTCATATTCGAAACATTAAGCGGCGACTTAGTCGTGAAGGTTGATAAGGGTATTTACAAAATGAATTTCCCTTCGAGAATGCCCGTAAAGTCTCCGTTGCCAGAAGAAATTGACAGGTCGCTGAATATTAAACCTGGAGAGGTATTGAAATCGAGAGACTATGTTTTGGTTTATGAAAAGGAAGCCGATGTCCGGAATATCAAAATCGACCGCCAATGGTTCGACCGAATTCATCTGGGTACCGGTGGCGTTATTGTCACAGCGCCCGGAGATGCGTGCGACTTTGTCTCCAGATTTTTCACACCACAAGCATCCATACTTGAAGACCCTGTCACAGGATCCGCGCATTGTTCACTAATACCATTTTGGGCAGAACGATTGAATAAGCGCACCCTGGTGGCTGTTCAAATATCTGAACGAGTTGGAAAGCTATTATGCGAATTGAAAGCTGACAGGGTGGAAATCAGTGGCGAGGCAAGAACGTATTCTATTGGCAATTTTTGGCTTGAATGATGTTCTGCAAGGAAGTGAACGCTACGAAGGTTTCGCTAACTCTTCAAGCCTGAGACGCTTCCTGAGCTCGCGCTGCAGGATTCGGAGTGGATGCAAGTAATGGAGAACGAATAAAACGGCAGGAACACCCACGCTGAAAAAAGCGAAAACAAACCGTTCCCATGATGTGGGTTCGCGAAGGACACCATTGATGGTCAGTTCTCTTAGAGTGTCATACGGAATGCTTGCTAAACTAATTAGCATAAAAAATACCATTGGAATGATGGGTATCTGGTACTTTAGTTCCACTATGGTGCTGTCTGCTGTCTTCATGCTTCCTGCAATGGCAGAAGTCATGAACCGGATGTGTGGGCCTGTCGAAAATGCGATATTGAATTCCTTACCGTTGATTTTTCCTGAGTATTGTTTTGGTTTGAAAAAGAGGACTTGCTGCCTGGAGGAAAGCATTTCCTGAACCGCCTCAATCGCTTGTTCGACAGACAGGGTAGTTGTAAATGTTTTTCGCGAGGATATTGAGAGGAATGGCATATATAGATAGAAAGATAATAATTTCCCGTTTTGATATGGAGTTAGGGCAGGGTAAATTATATGCATTCTTAAAAAAGAACAAAAATTATGAAACTGTTCATCAAATGGCTGAATATACTGTTCACGTTTATCGAAGTGCTTTCGGCACTGCTTGTTGCTGTGGGTATTTTGCTTAAATACGATCATTTGGCCGGAGCTTCGGAGGCAATGTTTATCGGCTTGACTTTTATCGGGCTGATATTCTTTCTCCGGGTATTGACTCCATTCTACAGGCGATACTGGGATTTGTCTCCTGTCATGAGCGAACAGTTTCCATTAATTGTTCGCCGGCTTTTGTATTTCGCAATGTGGATATTCACATTTGGATTGGTTTTCGAAATCAATGGCTTTAATGGCACAAAAGAAATGAATTTTTTATCCTCTTGGGCGTTGGGGATCTTGTTTGTGATCATCTTCATTCTCATTATCCTGAGAAGGCAGAGATTCAAAGTTTTTTTAGATGCGTTAATCCGACTGGTGCTCTTGTTGGCGTTTTATGATGCGATCAAGTTATTTGTTTTACAGTGATGAAGGGCGGCAAATCGCTTCCTACGCTGTATTGATATCAATTATCATTTTTTTATCATATCCATTATACGGCTCATTCAGGTAACCATGCGGATTACAAATGACCCGTGTCTTCCCGATGTTGTAGGTAGTGGGTGTGTGAATATGTCCATGGATCCAGTATTGAGGCTGATACTTTAAAATCACGTCCTCCAGATTAGAGGCATATGCCGAAGAGAGCACATTGTCTTTAAATTCGACTGGTATTGATTTCGCACTCGGTGCATGATGGGTTACTACAATGTTTGTCGCGGTGGCAGATGCGTCCAAACTGGCTTGAAGCCATTTCAATGATTGCTGGTGAATGATGAATGTATCTATTGACCTCAATTTGGAATAAGAAGGGTCTCTTCGAATCATCTTGTAATCATTCATCTTACTCTGACAAATACTTCCGTTTATTTTGGAGTCCCCCATTAATGCAAAATCCGTCCATAGTGTAGCGCCGTGAATGGTGACACCGTCGATGGTAACTGCCTTGTTTTCGAGAACGTGAATGTGAGTTCCCGCTGCAGTATTTTTGATCGCATTCAGGGTCTTGGGATAACTGCCCTTGTAGTATTCATGATTTCCGAGAACATAGATTACAGGAATATGGGTAATGGTCGATTTGATCCATTGAATTCCTTTCGTCCCGAGGTTGATGTCGCCCGCAAGAATGACGAGGTCGGCTCCTTCAAACGATAAGTCCGATATACCGAACTCCTGGTGCAAATCGCTGATGATTTGTATCTTCATTTGTAAGATGGAAAATAGCGAATATATCTTTAACAAATTGTAATTTGCCTGAAGACGAAAATTCGTAAACTACCGATATTTGTTCCTTTAATTGCGTTCTAATTTCTTCATCAACAACACATCAATTCAAATGCTTGAAGATCATCAACAATTGGTTAAAACTGCACGAGTCGCTGGAGTCTGGTACATGTTGCTGGCGGTCTCGGGAGTGCTTGGATTCATCGTGTTTCATTCTAAGGTCTACGTGACCAATGATCCGGGTAAGACATTGGCAAACTTGAGTGCTGACGCCTCTGTTGCAAATGTTCGGCTGATTTTCGAAATACTGATCATTTTTTCCCAGGCCCTTGCGGCGCTGTGGTTTTACAGATTGTTCAAGGGCATCAGCGCATGGCATGCCTGGGCAATTGGAATCTGGGGAACAGTGAATTCGGTTTTGATTGGCATGAGTGCCATCGCGATGGCTTCTGCGATACAACTTGCAGGTTCATCTTTGTCTGCGGCAGACGACAAGCTTTTGTTCGTAGAACTTTTGAGTTATGTGATGAAGCACGCCTGGGGAATTGGAGGGATCTTTTTTGGTCTTTGGCTCCTGCCCATGGGACACGTCATTATTGTTTCCAAAAGAATGCCCGTTTGGCTTGGACGCGTTCTGGTGATTGGCGGGATCGGCTATATTCTCCAGACGTTCATTTCTTATGCGGGATTGAATCATTCGCTGATATCCACCTTAACGATTCCTGCCACTCTTGGCGAGTTCTGGATGATTGGCTATTTGTTGATATTCGGAATTCGGCCAGCAGAGCAACACCGATCAACTCTTTAATATGATTCGAACTGTTGTCTTTATTATCATGCTTAGCCTCTCGTCATGTACGTATGAGCGCATATACATTGGAGATGTGGAGCAGTTGTTGAATACGCAGCTGATTAACAACGAAGCACAAATCGAAGTATTAAAGAGTGACCTGAACCGTTACAAGATTTCTAAGATTCAGAAGAATGTGACGTTCATTGAAAACATCGAACGTATTCACCAAGAACTTCTGTCGGTAAGTGATTCGATGGAATCGATGACTCAGGCAGAGGCAGCCGCTTCAGCAGCTCGCTTTATCGATCGTTATTTTGGTGCTGTGCGCTTTTATCATAAGCATTTGGAGATTACGGAAACAACTCCCAAAACAGTCCTGAAACTTCATCTTGCCGTGATGGAGGGATTTTTTCTCAAGGAACAGGAAGGCAGATACACCTATGATGATGATGTCGTTTCTTTTAGCACCCTTATGCCAATCATTGTCCCGGATAAGTTCGTTTACCAGAGAAACGAATTGATTACCGGACGGGTCATACTGACGGCAACAACGGACGACCCGGAAATGCTTTTACGCAATTGGAAATTAATTCAAAAAATTGAAGTGAACGGAATGGAAATCAGGAGCGTTGACGGATTGGGAAGGTTCGCCCTCAAAAGTGGGCAATCCATTGGTGAGTTATCGCTGGCAACGAAATTGACGTTGCGTGACTCTTCCTTGATTACGCAAACATCAGTCTACGTGAAGGAGTAGAGTCAATCTCGGAATTCAGTGACTACAACTTAAACCGAATTGTTTTTTTCGATGAATTTCCAGGATTTAATGATCTATGGACTGTTAGTCATTTTAGGACTTGCGTTATTGATTGCGGTTATTCGTTCTCCTCGTACCGCTTTTATAGAGATTCCGGTTTGGATATTCAGAAATATGCTCGACATGTTCGGACTAGCTACTGGGATGGGAATTTGGATAGAAGTAGGTAAATTGTTTTTTACCAAATCTTCTGATAACAGGAAATGCATCACCAAAACCCAGCTCGAGTTGGGTATCGTATTTCCAAAAGTCTTCAAAGATAAGATGATGGTTGAAAATGGAGGAGAGATAAAACTTTCCGGTGACTCGTGGATGATCTATCTTTTCTCCGATAACTCAGGTCGCGGAAGAACAAGACGGTTTTCGCAAAACATTGCCGGAGAGACAAAGAACGTCAGAAAGTGGAGTAATTTTCCTGCTGGCGCCGTTGCCATTGCTGAAAACGATTCGGGCGATAGATTGGTATTTCTTCCGGGGGAGAACGTTCGCCGACTTTGTGAGGCCATATATGTTTGGAGGCGAGAGACTGGTGACATAACGCTTCTTGCGAAGGATATTCATCAGCTCATGTAGTATTAACTTGTAAAATTTGGTTTAAGCTGATTGATAGGAATAACTTGTGAAACAGGGAGGCTGAGCTTACAAATATTTTTGCTTAAGGGACTTTTATAAAACTACATCTTTGAGGTCATTTATTTTCTTCATGCTGTTTTGTGTTCTGGCTGCCCTGTCGTCCTTCGGACAACGGAGTGATGGCCTTGTTGTTGATTGCGAAGAAAATCGGCAATGGCTCTTAAAGCTTGAAAAGATGAGTCTTTCGGAACAGCTTTCCATGGTTCGTCAACGCGTTCTTTCGGATACGGCAATCTACGTAAGGAAATATGCTTCAGATAGAATTACTTCCATGGACTGGCCTCGACCTGATGCTTCGGTAGAGGGTTGTTGTAAGCCGTTCTTCACGCTGGGACGAAATATGGTTGATATACGCAATGGAACAAGTACACGATTTATAAAAACCTTCGCAAGGCTTTTGTCCGAAGATAATATTTCATATCTCGATATACTGAATGCCGAAGAATCGTTGGCCATCTATGGTTCCCGGGGAGCCTGCGGAGTAATTATCATGATGATGCCGACAAGAAGGGCCGAGCGGCGAGCGCATCGTTTGCTAATGCGTTCCTCTAAAGAATAAATGATAGCGATCTTTTATTGCAGTGACATAACTTAGATACACAATTTTTAAACGATGAGGGTCATATTCTTTTTTGTGTTGACAGTCTGTTGCTGCGCCTGTAAAAAAACGCCGACGACGAAAACCCTCGACTTCGGGCATTTTGTGATCGACGTTCCCGCCACTTGGCAGAATGCAAAAGCAAAAGGCATTGATTCATTTGTGGGTTTAATGGTAATGGACTACGGTGACACGGCATCATTCGACCTTGGATGGTATTCGAGTTCGCTCGAGGACAACGTGTACATCCATGAAGACAGCAGTGTATTTCTTGTGAATGACGAAGGCGATTTGCTCTTTCAGGGAAAGGCTGATACAGTGGATGTGGAGAAATTGAGAACGACGGTGGTCAATTGGATGCTTATTGACGACCGCCTGGCGAAGGTAATCAAGCCAAAAAAATCAGGTAAGGGAATGACCGGAATTTATTTCGACAGTCTGTGGATGGCTGGTAATGGCGTTGTTCGTTTTCAAATGAATGCAAAGAATATTCATCCGCATAATGAACGGCGACTTCTGGTTGCATTCCAAACGTTAAGATTTATTCAGCGATAAAAAAACTATTGTATGGACATCATCATCGCCGTTTTAGTTTGTATCATTCTTTTGATTGGGATCCTGCGCTTGCTCAAAGCCGAGGATAAGTTACAACAGGAGCAAGCAACGGAGTTGGAAAAAGATGAATTGCTTATGACCCGTTGACAGGCCGAAAGATCACGTTGGAAGAAGCCGAACGCGGAGTGAATGTCGATGAATCGGAGATGATGCGCATCAAGTCCGACGAAGAGATAGATGAATATTACAGCGGCGAGGAACGTGAACTGGAATATATGAATCGTGAATCGCTTATTTTGAATTTAAATGAGAATGATGACGAAAGGGTATTCGAGTTGCTTGAAAATGCTGGACTTTTTTCAGAGGTTGATTTAAATAACATACAATATCTGTGGCAGGTGCCCGAATCGGAGTATATCGGTGCAGCCTACGTTAGTTATGGTGTGATGGCAGGACGCTCGCAATCGTCGCATTTTGAAAATCAGTTGATAGGTATTGTGCAGAGTTCGGCAAAACGAAAGCAGCTTCTTAATATTCCGGCGTTAAGGTTCATCACAATTGGTGAAACTACGCTATTCAGGTTGGCAAAAAAGGTTAGTTTCGAGGACTTTGCATTATTGCTTGGTATTATGGGTGTAACCGTTCGGGATCGGATGAACCCGGATAGAAGCTAGTTATCTTGCGGTTTCAATTATTCCTTTAAGTTTTTCTGTTTTTGTCTATTGAGTTAGTTTTAAGATTGGATTTCCACCTGTTTCTCGTTGTTTAGTATTTGCTCGTGTATGAAGTTGATCTGGACAAAAAGACTTGCTATCGCGACACCGTTTGCAGTTTTAATATCTGTATTTACTGCTGGGGGAGGGCACGGAACGGCGATACCGCTGAAACTTCTTTATCCTGCTTTCTTTTTGTTTGATGTGTTCGACAGTGGCGGTGGCTTTTTAATTTGGCTTCTTTTGCTGAGTCAATTTGTAGCATACGGGTTTATCATCGATATTCCTCCCCGACCCCTGGGGAAAACAATTACCTTTTTGATTGTTGCTGCTGCTCATGTTGCTTTGGTAGTTCTTTCATTTAATATATGAATACTCGATCTGGTTTCCGGGTCTTATAACCTAAATAGTTTATTTAAACAAGACTAGTTTTACTGACATGGATATTAACGTAAAGGCATCGTTGGCTACCGGAAAACTGCAGTTTAAGGGTAGTCAATTGCACGCGTTCAATGATTTTTACCCAGTTGTATTTTCCGGTTTGGTCGGTATTTATTTAGTCATTCAGCTTTTTTTAAACATCGGCTCAGATTTGAGAACGATGATCGTGATATCGTTTTTCCTGGTTGTTACAGTCTGGTTTTTTATTGCGGCAATTAAAGCAGTCAGGAGCATAGACCGATTGGTGGAAATGAACGCTGATGGCACTGTGCCTGAAAAGCGGACTCAAGCGATGAAGGTTGCAAGAAAATTGGGCTGGATGTTGCTCGCACAAGACGATGACTATGACGTATTTCGAAATCCTCCAAACTGGGGACGCGGAGGCGAAAATATCATTGTAATATATACGGAATTTTCAATTTGGTTTAACAGCACCTCATACCCGGCAGGGTCAGGGTCACGCACGATAATTTCATTTGGCGCAAATCAAAGAAATTTGAAGAAATTCAGGAAAACCTGGTATGAGGTATCCTGTGAACCAGAATTGACAACAGCGGATTCGGAAAATGACTAAATTGATTGAAAGACCACTCCTATATGCGCGAAGCCTCCGTAAAATTCTTCTTTTTATTTTTGCTGCTCTTCATTGCTCTTAACATCGCGGCACAAGTACTTCCCAGAGATAGAGAGTTTAATGGAATTGATCCTTTGTCGAGGGCGAAGATTCATGGATTTTATAAGAATGGACATCCGGACAGCGTGTGGACATTTTATAATCAGGACGGCACGATTTGGAAGAAGGGCACGTATAAGCAATGTTCATTTGATCTTGGATACTTCAAAGTGATTTCGACGAAGCGTAAAATAAACTGGCTCGAGCCCGGCGTAGAGCACGGACGTTGGGAGATATATCATCCTAACGGAAAGGTAAAAATTCAGTACAATATGAAATGCGGTTTAAAGAGCGGACCTGAAAAACATTTTGATGCCAACGGAGTCTTGCTTTCAGAAGTAGTTTATGTTAATAATGAAATTGTATTGACAAAAAGATTTCATGACAACGGCACGTTGTGGGAACTAAAAACTTATTTCCATGGACGTTGGGAACGAGAAGAGGATGGAGATTACTACCAGAGGCTTGAGAACTCCGTGGTGCGCTTTTATGATACAGGTGAGCTGGAGCTGTCATATTCGGAGCGAAGTGGTGTGTTTCATGGGTTATACAGAATGTTTGGGAAGGACGGCACTTTGCTTTACGAGGCGTTCTATGAAGATGGTGAGATGCACGGTAAAGAGCTCGTTTGCTACGAAAACGGAATGCGGCGTACGGAAACTGACTATAACTTGGGGAAGAAAAGCGGCCAGTCCGTTAGTTACTCTCCCGATGGAAACGTTATCAAAGTTCAGATTTGGGATAATGGCATTTTAAGGGATGAATTAAAGTAGAATGAAAAGTCTCCTGTCGTTTTTCTTGTTGATCGTTCTGTCGAAGGAGATGTTTGCCCAGGTACCCGAACCAATAAATCGGGACACGATAATTTTGTATGATCCGATCATTTATCCGTCTTTTCCTGGAGGACAGGAAAAGCTTAAGGAATTCATTCAATACAATTTGAAATGGGAGCAAGGACAGGAGACAGTTGAGGGAATGGTTTTTATAGAATTTTACGTGAACACAGCCGGACAAATCGAAGAGGCAAAGGTGGTTCGGAGCTTATGTGATTCGTGCGATAAGGCCGCTCTGCGGGTTATCATGGAAATGCCCCGGTGGATTCCTGGTTCGCAAGAAGGTAAGACTGTTCGAATCAAAATGATTGTTCCTGTACAGTTTGAACTTGATTAACCGCGTGGCACCCTAACGCATTAGTTTTTCCTGATTTCCTTTTCATATATTTAAACATGTCACAATACGTCGAGCCACGTCCATGGGACGAAATAGAAGAATTTTACCGCAAACGAAACGAAAATTCAAGAGAGCATCATCACATGCTCGCGCTCGTCAAATACATCCGGGCAAAAGGTTTGAATGCCCGTTTATTTGCATACACCTCACACGACACATTGATGGTGAGCATCTATGATCCAATTGAACTCAATCGGGAGATGCTCAAGTTGGAGTTCGATCGGCAACGACAACTCTGGCGATTTGAATATTTTTCCCGCCCCTTTGAAGAAGCGGAATTTGTGCGGGAGTACACCCCTGAGCTGGGCTGTGAAAAATTTGATCAGTTTATTTCGATGATGGGTTGGTGATAAGACTTTCACTGGGTGACCGACATGATTGTTCCCCTAAATTCCTGAAAAGCCATCACTCACTGACAACCTGCCGCTTTCAAATCAATTTCTTATATTCGTCTATTGCCCCGGACTTCATTTAACCATGAGTTCTGGGTTGCGTGCACCATTTGTAAAACCTGGACCTTCTCCATGCAAAAATCATCTGCTGAAGCATCTGAGTGGAATATTTTCACCAAAGGTGCATTTCGTTTTGCCTTTATTTACATTATCCTGTTCATCATATTGCTGGATTGGTCCGTCAATCCAGTCTTACCGTATCTGTTCTACGAAGGAGGTCTTGCTGAATTTCTGGATGCAGTTATTGGCTGGGTTGCCAGAAATATATTCAGCATCCAGGAAGTCATCATAGCACCTTACGATGGGCAGCACAACGACCGGACATATGTGTACTTACTTTATTTTATCATGTTGTCATCAGCAGCGTTGGGTACGGTCGTATGGAGTTTGCTCGATCGAAAGCGCAGGAATTATGAAACGTTGTACTATTGGCTCACAACGCTTGTCCGGTACTACCTTGCGCTGACCTTATTTATTTTTGCGCTGGAGAAGTTCTTCAAATTGCAGTTTCCAGATCTCGGACTATATGCATTAACACAACCTGTTGGCGATATGTCGCCGATGAGTCTCGCATGGGCGTTCTTTGGTTATTCGTATGGGTATAATGTATTCATGGGAATCGCGGAGAGTGCAGCACTGTTTCTGCTTTTTCGCCGCACGATGACATTTGGTGCCATTCTAACGACAATTACCCTGGCAAACGTGATTGCGGTGAATTTTAATTATGATGTTCATGCTAAAATGTATCCGGTGTCGCTGCTTCTGATGACCCTGTTTCTGCTCGCGCCTCATGCCAATCGTCTTTTCAGATTTTTCTTCACCAGTCAGCCAACCTCGCTTCCCGTGTTACGAGCCCCGGTATTGACAAAGCCCTGGATGAATTATACGAAAATTGGTATCAAGACTTTATTGATTCTATACATCATTGTTTTCTCCATCAAGGATTATACTGGCTACTACCAGCGTAGACAGGACAGGTACCGGAACAAGGCAGGAATATCCGGGCTGTACAATGTAGAAAGCTATGTCGTCAATGAGGATACCCTGGCGGTCGGTGATTCACTCCGCTGGAGGCAAATTATTCTTGGGGAAGCACGGGAGCGTGTACGCCTGAAGGGTGATAGCATCGCGTTTCTGGATGTATATACGGATAGCAAGGAGATGTTTGTGTACGGCGATCGATATGCATTGGCGAGGGGTGAGCAGGAACTGATTAATGAGTACGGGCTGAATGAGGACGCGTATCCGAAAATTGATTCGGTTTTGCTCGCTAAAAGTATCAGAAGCAGGTTTCAGTTTGAGAAGAAAAACACGGTGACGTTGTTGCTGAAAGGAAAGGTCAATTCAGATTCAGTATTTATTTTGGCAAGGAAGCTTCCCGTACAGGCAAGCGACTTCAGACTGACGAAGAGAAGATTCCACTGGCTGACGGAAACTGCGTACACGTATTGATGCTACCATCATCTATTTTAGGCTTGAACTACGTGCGAATTTCAATCAGCGTTATTTGTTGCATATCATTCATTATGCTTGCAAACTGCTCTTCGCGTGATCGCGAACCCGTTGCCCGACTTGTTGATTATGAGTATCCGCTCGATAGCCTTTGCAAGGGGAAAATATTGCGGTATAGAAAGAAGGGTTCAGAGGAATATACGGAATATAGGTTGAGTTGCATTAAAGAAGAGGGACAGGATTATTTGATTGAGTTGATGTTAAAATCGGGGAAGCCTCAGGCGGATTACAAGTACAGAATGACGCCAACTGATCGGGAACTTGTAGCAAGTTCCATATATTTTTACGACGACACATTGTCAGATGTGTACACCAAAGAGGCTGTTACAATTGCGGCGTTTAGGCCAATATTGGATGGAAGTAAGTATCGTTTTTTTTTTTAGAAGAGGATGTTGCCACAAGAGGGGGATACAGCGGTGAGGTCTTGTTTGAAGAAGTTTTTAGCCGGGAGGGAGCAATGCGTATTGACGGACAAGAGGTGGCTACTGTTATCTTCGATACCAAGGGTGAAGCCAGCGCATGGGTGACTTATTTTCCGATTATTTCTACAAAATCTATTTACAACGGCGAAAATGTCTATGCGAAGGGCAAAGGCCTCGTCCGTTATTGGGTTGAATCTGAGAACAAACGCGAGGAATGGGAGCTTGTGGAGATTGTTGATGCACATTGATGTGCTTCAGAATGATTTGATTTATGCTGTTACTTTCGTTATGGAAAACCGGATATTAATGAATCTGTTATGATAGTAACCTAAACCGCCTATGCGAATTGCTCTTTTTATCATTACCTCTGCTCTGGTTCTTCTTTCTTGTCAGTTATTCGGCCAGGATTTGCTGGACAGCCGCAGGAGCAGTTATTATACCTTCATCTACAAAATTAGTAATGATCAGGCGAAGAAGCTCTACAAGGAGATTTGGGACCTCGATACAACCTACCTGACGAATCCTTACGATTTTTTTCCCACCGACTCTGCCTACAAGAGAACATTGCCTGTGGGGCATTTCATTTTTGTAAAGGCTAAGGGTGAAGTGGTGGAGACGGAGCTTAAGTCGGTAAATAACGTCGAGCTGCATCTACTGAATAATCACAGAGATTTGATGATGGTATTCAGTGATTCAATGGGAAGAGAGGCGACGGGATTAAAGGTATCGATGGGTGCGAAAGATATTCCGTTTGATCAAGACGTCAGGGCCTACCGTGTGGAGCGATCAAACAGGAGGGGCGTCATCAGTGTTGCCTTCGGGGGGCATGTTTCATTTTTTACTTTGGAGAGGAAACTCAACAACCGATTTATCGTTCGCACCGGAAGGAAGATTCCGAATACATTTCCGATCAATCATATAATTTCTCCAGTCCTGTATGTTAAAAACACAATACAACGGATCATACAAGGTCGTTTGGTGATGGCTCCAGGAATGTATTATCGCGTGCGGAACATCTTTTCACCAGCGCAAACCGTTGGATACATGGTCCTCAATAAGCCAAAGTACAGGCCTTATGATACCCTTCGCTTAAAAGCTATACTGACCACAGAGAAAGGAAGACCGGCGGGAGTTGCGGCTGATGTATATCTCAATTCTTCGTACCCGGACGAGATGGAAAAGAAAGTAGGAAGAGCAAATGCTTATCGCAAGGGTGCTTACCTCTTCGAACTGGTTCTCAGCGATAGCCTCAATCTAAAGCTCGATAAGGTCTATTGGATAGAATTGAGAAACCGGAAGGGTAAAACATTATTGTCCACAAGTTTCGAATTTGAGGAGTATCAGTTAAAGAATAATTTTTACACAGTCCGAAAAGAGCACATCAACAAGCTGCGACCGGGGACGTTATTTTTGAAGGGCGAAGATTCAAACGGCATGCCTTTGTTTGATGTCAGGGCGGAAATATTGATTAAACCCAAAAGTTTAAAACAATATTACCGAAGCAAATTGTTTGTTCCGGATACACTCTGGTTTCATCGATTAAAGCTTGATCCCATTGGCGAAACGAAAATCGATATGCCGGATTCGGTTGTCTCCGATATGGATCTGGATTATGAGGCGGTCGTGGCGTTTTATAACTCGGAAAATGAACGAACCGTGAAGACACTGCTCCTGAACTATGAGGCAAGACCTTTTCCCCTTGTTATCAATGTTGAAAATGACAGCATCAAAGTGAAGAGTCTTGACCCCCGGATGACTGTATATCAGGATGTTCTCTTGCAGCGTGAAGCCGGTATTAATCGACCATCTGCGCAACGTATTTCGATTCCGTTTTCAGAGAAAGTTGACCCATTTGCCATAAGCTACACGGTCAGCCATGTGGCCGACGGCAAAGAGACTTCAAATCAAGTTAACCTCAGGGATTTTCCGGACAAATTACAGATATCATCAAACAGAACGGCGGACTCACTTGTGCTCGCATCGTCCAATCCAAGGAACCTTGTATTTCGTTATTTTCTTTTTCGAAACGACAGACTTGTACAAAGCGGGTCTTCAACTTCTTTAGACATCCGGTGGCGGGTAAATATGGCCGACAGATACGCTCTTTCGCTCCAATATGTATGGGCAGGGGAATCGAGAAATTCGGAGTACTCCTTTCCGTTTGATAAGCGAAATCTTGATATTGAAATTGATCATGCTTCCATTATTTATCCAGGCCAAAAAGCGAAATTTAAATTATCTGTACGCGATGCAGCGGGCGAACCTGTCGACAACGTTGATCTGACCGCATTTGCAGTCACTAAAAAATTTGAATTTCAATCAGTTCCCTCTCCTCCGTCTTTCAAGAACAGAATGAAGGGAAGAGCGGTCTTTAATGAGTTCAAGCCGGTCATGAGCGACTTGAGCTTGTCGAGGTCGCTCGAAGCAAACTTTTGGCGAAAGACACTCGGTTTGGACAGCGTTGCGTTCTATAAATTACTTTTCCCCGACAACGGATATTTTGAACATCGATCGGAAGCTGATATTTCCCAATTTTCGCCCTTTGCAGTATCTCGAGGGAATAGTTACCGAATCGAAGTAGTATATGTAGACGGGCAGCCTGTTTATTTCGGTGGAACATCCTCAATCGAACCATACTCATTTCATATTAGCCCGGGAGTACATACAGTTTCTCTCAGACTAAGTCATAAGTTGCTTACCCTGACAGGTGTAAAAATAGAACCTCGACAAAAACTGATTTTTTCAATTGATATCAATCATCTACCCAACAATTGCCAGGAAACCGACAGATCGTTTCAGTTTTCCGATGAGGAACTGAACCAACTAAGCCGGTATTTTATGGTTGTCCGAAGTCGCGATCGTTACGCCTCTTCGTTTCTGCAGCAAGGTGAATTATACCGATTGGTTGGAGAGAAAGAGTTGAGATATGGCTACGGGTATAGTGAAAAACTAGTAGGTCCTTTTTATCCTGGCCAGATGAAGTATGTCCATGCTGACGGGATTCAACAAACGTTCAATTATGAGCCTTTCTTCTCTTTCGAATTCAGAGATGGTCAGCTGGTAATGAAGAATACTGAAATCAAGAAATATCTTCGCCCGGGTTATCGTTCGGATATTCCGTCGTTCAGGGAATATGTGCTGACCCGCGAGGCCATTGATTCGTACTGGGCTCAAATGGCGGATCTGATGCCTGCTCCGTTTAAGCGCTTTCCGGATTATGCGCCGACCTCCCCTCGGACTGGAAGACTGACATTGGAAAACTTGCCGAAAGACATTAATAAATCGGCCGTGAAGGCCATATTCATCGTTAACCTCAATGACCCCGATAATTATTCCATTATCACGGGTGATGTACAAAATCTTTTATTTGATGCAGGAAGTTATCAGGCAGTTGTGGTGCTGAACAGTGCAATGTATTTGCGTCTGGATTCTTTGCAAGTGATGCCCTTCGGGAATAACTATTATAAACTGGATTCGCTTCAGCTGCACAAACCAGACACCTTTAGCATTCACCTATTAAACACGATAAAGAATTGGTCTGAGGATAATGAATATGTACTCAAGGCCCGGCAGCAGGAACTTCAGAAGGTCCGGCAATTGTTTTATCGGGAGTCGACAAGTAACTACTTATTTGATCACCAGGTTACCGGGCAGGTGATTTCTGCACAGGATGGTTCTCTACTCCCCGGAGTAAACGTCATCGTAAAAGGCACGACGATCGGTACGATAACCGATGCAGACGGCAAATATACTTTATCGTGTCCCGGGAATGGGAAACTTGTTTTCTCTTTCGTGGGTCTCATCTCAGTCGAAAGGGAGATTAACAACCGATCCACAATTGATATTGCCCTTGAATCCGACGTAACACAACTGCAGGAGGTGGTCGTTGTTGGTTATGAAACGCAGAAAAAATATGATGTAACAGGTTCGGTCTCTGGCCGATTGTCAGGAGTACCGGGTTCGTCAATCCGTACTCCACGTTACAGACACGAACTTCAGGATTCGGTTGCACTAATCATCAGGGGGAGCGCCAGTGTTCAATCCAAAAGTGAGCCCTTGGTCGTCCTTGATGGTATTATTGTACGACTCGAAGATGTTGACAGAACATTGTTCACAGAAATGGTGACCATCCGCGGAGACGAAGCGGTTGCGCTATACGGAGCCCGCGCCGCCGGTGGAGTTATTCTGCTGTCAACAAAAACGGGGATGACGAAGAATGAGTTGAAGCAGCTCAGCATTTCTGCAATAACGACTGCAGCGTGGGAGACAGTACCTGGCAACAACTTACGGAAGAATTTCAGAGACTATGCGTTTTGGAAGCCAAACTTGCGGACGAATAGCGATGGAACCGCGGAGTTCGAAGTGACTTTCCCCGACGATATTTCAGGCTGGAATACACATGTGATCGGTATGCGCAGAAAACTCACCGGGCAAACCAGTTCATTCATCAAATCTTTCAAGCCATTGGTGGCGCAAATTGCACAACCTCTGTTTCTTGTGGAAGGTGATCGTGCAATTGGAGTGGGTAAAATAACCAATTATACACAAGAGGAAGTTCAGCTTGACCGCCTGATAGAAATTAACGGGAAGGTCGTGGATAAGTCTCCGATGCGCATGAAGGATTCTAAAATTGATTCCATCCAGTTGAACGCAACAGGTTCGGATACCCTCGCTGTCCGCTACAGTGTCAGCAGCAATAATTTTTCGGATGGAGAGCTAAGAACGATTCCTGTCTTACCTCAAGGCGTGAGTGAGGCCAAAGGCCAGTTTTTCAATTTGGTCAATGACACCACGTTCACCCTCAGCTTCACCGGTAATTCAGATGTTAAATTATATGCACAGGCTGATCTGCTGGATGTATTGATGGATGAGATCGGCTTTCTCCGAACATATGCCTATGAGTGCAACGAACAGCAGGCATCAAGACTAATGGCGTTGCTGCTGGAAAAGAAGATATGTGCTTACAAGGAGATCCGTTTCACAGGTGATCGGGAAATAGCAAAACTGATTCGTAAGTTGACAGCCAATCAAAACAGGGATGGAAGCTGGAGTTGGTGGGGTAGTGGCGAAGGAGAATCGTTGATCACACTGCACGTGGCGCGTAGTCTCGGGCTTGCTCAAAATAGCGGGTACCCTGTGGCGATGGACAAACAGGCACTGATCAACTATCTCACAATTAATCTTTCGAATACCCAGACTGATCATAGATTTGAAATACAGAGTTATCTCCTCGAGCAAGGAGAGAAGTTGTTTCTGGGCCGACTTGTCGATAGTACCCGGCAGTTGACAACGGCATCGCTTCACGACAAGCTGATCGTGCAAAGATTGCTGCAACTCTCTGGAGAAAGCCCTGATTGGAAATTAATCAACGCGCTGAGGTCCAGAAGTGTCAAGGGAAATTCGTATTGGGGAGAAGACCGGATAAGTTTGTCTGATAACTCAATTTCGAATACACTGCTGGTCTATAAAATGATCGAGCGGGAGAATCCCTCCAGTAAAGAGCTTATCGATATTCGAAACTACTTTCTTGAGGTACGCAATGCCCATTGGAAAAATACGTATGAATCTTCTTTGATCCTGGAGACAATTCTGCCGCGGTTGCTGAATGAAAAACGATCGACCTCACAACCGACGCTTAGCATGACTGGTGTGTCGGATGCACGGGTAGTCAAATTTCCGTTCGCTCAAACCATTAAGGGCAATGGCACACTAACCGTTTCTAAATCTGGTCAATTTCCAGTGTACTTCACCGCTTATGAAGATGTTTGGAACGCAAAGCCTGGTAAGGTGAAGAGAGGGTTTGAAGTCTCTGTACGTTTCGAAGATTCTGTGAAGATTCTTCAGGCGGGAAAACCTGTCCGATACCTGGTTGATGTTGAAGTACCCGGGGATGCCGAGTATGTGATGATTGAAGTTCCCGTTCCTGCCGGATGTTATTACGAATCAAAAAATCAGTTCAGAACAAACGGAGAGGTGCATCGCGAGTATTATAATCACAAAGTAAATATCTATTGCCGGAGTTTGAAAAAGGGTAGATATACCTATACCGTGACCCTTCTCCCAAGGTTCACAGGAAGTTATTTAGTTAAACCCGCGGTAGCTGAGTGTATGTACTTTCCGACGATTTTTGGAAGATCGGATCAGGAGACAATTGACATCAAATAACAGTGATGGCCGAGTGGCCGTGATGAATAAATATAAAAAAGCAGACAGCCAGATAATATGAGAATAAGTACCTCGATCGGCATTTTCGCATTTTTGTTTCTGATTATTTCCGGTTGCGGCCGGGAGAAGCAAGAACAAAGCCACCCCATGATCCACGATCATGTTTCCTTACTGTCACAGTCTGAAAAGGATAGTATTGCCGGGCTCATACGCAATTTAGAGCAAACTACCGGCTCACAGGTTGCGGTGATAATAGTCGACTCATTGGACAACGAGACAATTGAGCAGTTTTCCCTTCGGACCGCTGATCAACTTGCATTAGGGAGGCGCGGGGTTGATGACGGTGTATTAATTTCTGTTGTCTTGCAAGAAAGAACGATGCGTATCGAGGTAGGTATTGGCCTGGAGAACATCATCAAAGATGAAATAGCTGCAAGGATTTTACGTGAAGAGATGACCCCCTCGTTCAAAGAGCGTAATTTTGGAAAAGGAATTTGTCTTGGGATCAGCGCAATCTCTGATTTGATATTTAAAAATAGAGAACTCATTGGTACTACGCCGCGATAGGTCGTTTCGAGTAATGTTGGGTATGATAACAATTGGTTCTTCTATCTGTTCTGATACAAACGAGTAATTTTTGTTGCATTGGAAATCCTTAAACAACATCTGGATCGGGTCTTGAAGCTCAGCGATGCCGATTGGAATGCCTTCAGGTCTGCCTTTCGTCCAACGACGCTCTTGAAGGGGACATATTTTGCGCAGGCAGGACAAGTTGAATATAAAATTGGTTTTATGCTCAGTGGCGTCATCCGCGCGTTTTACCGGACTCCGGAGGCGATTGAGTATAATAAAACCTTTTTCGTTGAAGGAGATTTCTTTGGCGCCTATGCATCGATCGTGCGCGGGACGGAGAACCGCATTCACATACAGGCGCTAACGGATTGCGATGTGCTGGAGGCAAAATACGCCGACATCGTGGCGTTGTTCGAAAATCACAGGGCTATTGAAACATTTGCGCGACTGACTGCAGAGCAGATGTACATAGAGAAAGAGAACAGGGAGATTGAGCTGGCGCTGCTTCAGGCCGATGAGCGTTATGGACTATTCCAAAAGCAATATCCTGGCATCGAAAATCTGATACCACAATACCACGTAGCGTCTTACCTCGGTATTACGCCAACGCAGCTCAGCAGGATCCGGGCTAAAAAGTAAGTATTTCGTTATTTATCAACATATGTAAATGACATCGGACGAAGGCCGGGCTAGTTTTGTACCGACAAATACAAGACTATGTTTTTCCGCCTGATCTTCATCGCGATACTTTCCGCACCATATCTTCTGAATGCACAAACGCTTTCGGACCCGGTTTATGTAAACTATACCTTGTTGCCCGGCAGCGACAATGAGTCAATCTATTTCACTGAAATCAACGCGGCTCTGCCCCCTGTCCGGTTCTCTGAGAAAGCGGTTTTGTACCATACCCTGTATCACCGCTATACGAATTTCGGTGATGGTGTCGCTTCTGTAAATTCTTATTTTCTCCAGTCGCTTCACGATATCCGCATCACGCCCATTCTTCGGGCTCAGGTGTCGCAGCGTTCTGAGTTGGTTTTCATTTCACGATTGATGGTTAGAAGTGATTTGCAGCAGCGATTGTCAAGCCGCGATTTGTTTGCGCAAGTGGTGTTGCTGGGAAATTATTCTATTTCAGATCGGTTGAAAATTGGATTGGGTGCAGCATTGAATAATGACTTTGAAAGAAATCGCCTGATCCCCATCGGATCGCTGAACTACACGGGTAGAAAATTTAAGGTTGAGATTGTGTACCCCAACGCGCATTTTCTCAGAACCGCAGGTCAGCATGTGGAATACGGATTATTTATGAATGTGGATGGCGCGATTTCTCATAGTCCGGGTTGGCTCGACAACGGACACTATATCCGCACTTTTCAATTGCTGGTGGCGCCAGCGTTGTCGTATCGGGTTTATAAGAAGTTGTTCCTGCACGTCAAGTCGGGCGTGGCCCTTGGCAGAACAGTTGAATTCCTTGATCATGACTTCAATGCGACAAGCAAGGTGAATTTAAGTGATGCATGGTTTATTCGTGCTGGTTTCGGACTAAGATTAAACAACCCCTAGCGTAATATGAGACTACAAGGAAACACAGTATTGATCACGGGAGGAACAGATGGTATTGGAAAGGCTATGGCGGAGGAATTTCTCTCACGTGGGAACAAAGTAATCGTAGTGGGACGAAACCCGCGACGGCTGAAGGCGATGGAACAGCAAGGATGCATCGCAATTGCGTGTGACGTTTCGAGAATGGATGAGCTGGAGAAGCTATCGCTCGTTGTTCAATCCGGGTATCCGGATTTAAACATCCTTATCAATAACGCCGGCATTCAATACAATTATTTGTTTCCGGAAGAGATACACGTGATAGACAAGATTGAGCATGAAGTCGCTGTGAATTTTCTGGCGCCCCTCAGACTCACTGCATTACTTCTCCCTATACTGAAGATGAATGATCATGCTGCCATCGTGAACGTGTCATCCGGGTTGGGTCTCGTACCCAAGAAGCAGGCCCCGGTGTATTGTGGCACAAAGGCCGGCATACATATTTTTTCGAAGGCGCTGCGTTACCAGCTGAATCAGGTGAAGGTATTTGAAATTATTCCTCCGCTGGTTGATACGGCAATGACGGCCGGAAGAGGAAAGAGCAAAATGTCTGCTGAGGCACTAGTCGCAGAGTTTATGCGTGCCTTTGCGGGGGATAATTATGAAGTCAGTATCGGGAAAGTGAAATTGTTAAAGCTCATCAATCGCCTCAGTCCATGGTTGGCAGAACGGATCATGAAAAATGGATAATAAACAGATATATGAAGTACATTATTTTAAGTTTGGTTGTAGCCCTTTCATTTTCCGTACACGGGCAGAAAAAGGTTTTGTTTGTGATGAGCGCGGCAAAGGATCTTCCCCTGAAAAATGGAAAGACATACACCAATACCGGCGTATTTCTCAGTGAATTTTATCTCGCATGGAAAGATATTACGGGAAAGGGATATGTTGTTGACTTTGCCACGCCTGATGGGAAAGTGTCTTCTATTGATCGGGAGAGTTTTGAAGAGAAATACTGGAAGGGCCGGGAAGCGCTGATCCCGGAAGCGGATTCGTTTGTTCGATCGGACTCGTCATTTAATCATCCCATGAGTTTACAGCAGGCGTTTGAGAGATGGCAAGACTACGATGGGATGGTTGTTCCCGGTGGACAGGGATTAATGGTTGATTTAATTCATGATCCCGTGATCAAAAATCTTTTGATAAATTTTGCATCGGAGAATAAATGTATCGGACTGATCTGTCATGCACCTGCGCTGTTGACCAAACTGCCGCAAGCGAATCCTCTTTCGGGCTATCGGGTAAATTCAGTAACAGGGACAGAAGAGTTGTTTATCGAAACCTTTGTGATGAAGGGGCGACCGCTCAACAGAAAAATTGGCAAACAACTGAAGCGTTTGGGATTTCAATACAAACGCGGACGACCGGGTAAGAACTTTGCAGTGCGTGATCGTAATCTTGTCACCAGTCAAAATCCATTTTCCAACGAGGCATTCAGCAAACTCTTTCTGGAGGCATTAACTGAATACCGGCCTTCCGCGATGTAGTGGTTGAATGATATATGCGACGCATCAATGGTGGGTATGTTGCGTTACGGCGCGACGATACCCATCTTTATTTTGTACCGGTATCGCCCGTTGAAAGATTGCTCTAACTTAAGAACTTCTCGCGTTTTCTTGCTGATCCAAAATAGCTCTTGTCCTGGTTTAGAATCATGACTCAGGAGCCAGCATTCAACAGGTTGTTGTTCGTATCCGGTGATGACATCACTACCAACAACAGTGTACGCCTGAAGAGATGGTTTCGGAAAGCCCGGGTCGTAGAAGTTAATTAAAAAGGTCACGCCTTTTTTGTACGGCAAAATCGGAAATACTTCCAGGTCAAGGTGCCAGTTCAATACGTATTGGTCCAGAGCGCTTTGGAAGGCCTGGTACATACTTTTAAGATTTCGCGCCGTGTCGGCTTCTGTCAATGGTTTGCCGTTAACAGAGGCTTTTCGCGAAACGAAATCAAATTCCGAGCTCCCGCGCGTTTTCCACCAACTCTCATGGAAGAGTGGAGAAAAATCTGCAGCGCTGCAAATGCTGTTGACTTTGTGAACAACGGTGGCGTTGTCTTCCCAAACCTGCTTAACGTTAATCGCTTTCTTGCCCTGATAAGTGATAAATGATATCTCTCGTGTCCACATCTGGTACAATGTACGCGAGCTGTCTTCACCCATCCGGAAGTACACAAGATATTGGTGGACACCAGGCTTGAGCACGGCAGGATTTACCTTTGATCCGTCAATGAGGATGGTATCGCCTTTTTGGGCAAAGGCGGTTGTTGTCATGCCAGCGACGATGAGAATCAGTTTCAGGAGGTTTTTCATTTGGTTCTGGTATTTGTTTCAAAAAATGGATCAATACAATCGTCTATGTTTTGCATGCTTGCAATGCAACGGAGACGATATGGGAAGTTCTTGAATCGAATTAAGTAATACGGTTGTATTGTAGACACGTTCTCTGTAACGGGTAGTGTTGTGGTCGGGTTACTTTGCGCTGTGTTTTTAACAATCGTCGTTTCGAGGAAGACATTTTTGTCACCGTATTTATTTTAACTAACTTCCGAAAGAAGAATTTACTGCTTCTCAACCCAGTCTTCATCCACCATTCACTACAACCACTTGCACGAATTACAAACCGCTGAGCCTTCAACTGACCGCGCCATCATACTTGATGGGCTTCGAGGTGTCGCCTTATTCGGCGTCTTTATGAATAATATTTACGGGTTTTCCGGATATGGATTTCTGACGCCTGATCAGCGAATGGCTTTTTCTACAGCGCATGTAGACAAATGGCTTGATGCGTTGCAGATCATTTTCATTGAAGGTAAGTTCTATTCCATCTTCTCTTTATTATTCGGAATTGGCTTCAGCATGATGATGGGGAAGAAAACCCCGATCGGATTATTCTATCGTCGGCTCGGTATCTTATTCTTATTCGGAGCCGCGCATATTCTCCTTCTTTGGGAAGGGGATATCCTTCTATTATATGCCTTACTGGGATTTGCGTTGCCGTTATTCCGCAACACGTCAGACCGCACGCTGTTAATTTGTTCAGCGGGGCTGATTCTGTCACCCATCCTGGTGGATGTTTTGAAGGTGTACTTTCAGGGAACTCCCGGTGATTTTTTCCAGAATTTGGGTCAGAATATTGATGCGACAAATGGTCTTGACGACTCCAACTGGAGGACTTATTTATTTAATGAGGACAGCTCGTGGACAAAGTGGCGCCGATGGATGGAAAGCGGATGGGCTTACAGATTTTTTATGTTTCTCGACTCAAACCGAATACCGAAAGTTTTTGGATTGTTTTTGCTGGGCCTATACATCGGTCGAAAAAAGATGTACATGAAACCCGAAGAATTTCAGCCGCTCCTCAGGAAGGTAGCATGGGTAGGATTTTGCGTGGGTGTTCCCTTTAATGTTGCGATAGTGTACTTTGAAACCGATGAATATGTCGTATATAAAAGCATCTACGGAATAGCCGATACTATTTCTTATGCATTTGGTGTAGTACCCCTTGCACTGGCGTACGCTGCCGGCATTGCCTTGTGGTATATTCGCAACCCCGCGATACTGCGAATATTTGCGCCTGCCGGGCGAATGGCTTTGACGACGTATTTAAGCCAGACGGTCATTGGTATTCTTTTGTTTTATGGATTTTTCGGTGGACTCGGTCAGCGCTTCGGTCTTGCAGTCATTTTTCCCATTGCATTATTGATCTACGCCATTCAGATAGCCGTCAGTGCTCATTGGTTGAAGCGATTTCAATACGGTCCGCTCGAATGGCTCTGGCGCCAGCTGACGTATGGAAAGCGACTTCCATTAATTAAAAAGGAAGTAGGTTAGCTTCCGGTTGAATTTCAGGTTTTATTTGGATTTGTTGAAATGAAAATCTTCTTGACGATAGGGATCTTATTGTTCACACCAACGACCCGGTACTGGCAAATACAGGAGATTTCCGGAATAGTCGTAATGGGTGGTCAGCCAATTCCTGGTGTCTCGGTGGACGTGATGAACGCAGGCATCGGAACACAAACAAATTTTGATGGAAAGTTTTTGCTTAAGATATCAGGTAGGGAGACAATGGTAGTGAGCAGCGAAGGACGATATTTTGCAACTGTTGTCATTGAAGACATTCGTTTTGAGGATTCGTCCTTTGATTTAGGAACCATACCTATTGTACACAATCAAATCATCGAGATCGATGAATACGAGGCGCTTGACAGTGCGCAACGGCATACCTATGAGGAAATGTATCGCTGGACCGAGCTGATTGGATACGTCAGCAATACGCACGTGGATGCTGCCGAGCTTGAAAAAGTGTTATGGACAGATCGAGGGATAAAATACCAGTACGATCAGGGTAAAAATTTAGTACGGATAAAGTTCCAAGACTGGCGGAAGTAACCTTACTTTTATCTTTTCTTGTACAAATGTCGATTGATGGCCAATTGGTCATTAGCGCTCCCTACGTACCAATCAGTAACAGATTTCGCTTTCAACCTACATTTGCCTTCACTTCATCCATCGTCGTGTGATTTATCTGTATATTTCAGAATGGAGAATGCCATTCGCCTGGAAAATGTATCCCTTCGGTTTGGTCGGCAAATTGTATTGCATGACATCACCGCTGAATTTCCGCACCGAAAAATCACGGCGTTGCTGGGCAGAAGCGGCAGTGGCAAGACTTCGTTACTTCATCTCATGAACGGGACAACCCGTCCGGACAACGGGAGCATATTGCTAAATGGAAAAGCATTTGATTATTCTGCGGGAGATGCGCTGCGACAAAAGATGGGTTATGTCGTTCAGCATATTGGCTTGTTTCCGCACCTCACTGTCCGAGAAAATATATTGATGCCAGTGCGCATTCAGGATAAAATTCCGGAGACATACGAAGCGCGTATGATTGACTTGATGGAGCGTGTACATCTCCCCAATAGTTTTCTGCATCAATATCCGGCTCAGCTCTCGGGCGGAGAACAGCAACGTGTCGGTCTTTGCCGCGCACTGATTCACGAGCCTGAAATTGTATTGATGGATGAGCCTCTGGGTGCACTGGACCCATTGACGCGCCGGGAAGTTCAGCAGCAAATTCTTGGTTTGCAACAACGCGAGCCTCGTTGTGTTGTTCTGGTAACTCATGATCCGTCCGAAGCTTTTCGTCTGGCCGATCGCGTCATGATCATCGATGCAGGACATATCGTCCAGCATGGAGACAAGGCGCAGGTATTCTCAAATCCGGCAACGCCGTTTGTTCAGGAACTGTTATCCATGGTAGTATGACCCGATTGACTCTTTTCTTTTTCGTTCTGCTTCCTTTTGTCACTTCAGCGCAGAAGGTGAAGGTTGGGTCGAAGCATTTTAATGAAGGTTATATTCTTAGTGAAATCATTTCCCAGCTTTTAGAAAGTAAGGGCGTCGAAGTAGAACGCATATACAACCTTGGCGGAACGATGGTGTCGTTTGAGGCGTTGAATCAGGGGGAAATAGATATTTATCCGGAATACACTGGCACGATTGCCATGGAGATCCTGAAGGCCGGGCAATCACTTCCTGTTGAGATCATCAACGACTCGCTGAAGACCCGATCATTGGAGATTTCACAGCCTTTTGGATTTAATAATACCTATGCGCTGGTGGTCTCCGGAGAAGTTATGCGGCGCCATAATCTGAGAACAATCGAAGATCTGAAAAATATAAGTTCGCTTCGGTTCGGCTTAAGTTATGAATTTATGAAACGTGCAGATGGCTGGGAACGTTTGTCGCGTGTGTATGGGTTACCGCAAGTGCCTTCCAGTCTTGAACATGGTCTCGCCTATGAGGCCATTCAATCCGCTCGCATCGATGTCACTGATGCATATTCCACCGATGGCGAAATTGCTCAGTATAACTTGACGCTACTAAAGGATAATAAAAACTTCTTTCCAGAGTATCAGGCCGTGTCGTTTTACACCATAAAATTGTCGGATCGGGTGAAGAATATATTATCCCAACTGGATGGTCAGATTTCAGAGCGTGACATGCGCCAGATGAATGAGCAGGTTGTTTTTGGCAAAAAGGATTTTGCAGAGGTGGCACAGAACTTCCTGATTCAGAAATCCCTTATCGATCGTTCTCAAACGACACCGTCATCGGGCGATATGATGAATAAGATCGTCACGCACCTGGGACTAACCTTTCTGTCACTTTTAGGTGCAATGGTATTGGCAATCCCGCTCGGCATATTCTTGTATTGGAATCCGACGACGGCGAAGTATGTTGTATATATGGCTGGATTACTTCAAACCATCCCATCAATTGCGTTGCTGGCCATTCTCATTCCGGTAACGGGTATTGGTGCAAGGCCTGCTGTCATTGCATTATTTCTTTACGCACTATTACCAATTTTACGCAACACAATCACTGGCTTGCAGCAGGTCGACGGCTCATTGAAGAAAGTAGCATTCAGTATGGGTATGTCCAAAGCGCAACAAATGCGGTGGGTTGAATTCCCGCTTGCAGTTCCTTTCATACTTTCGGGAGTCCGGACTGCTGCTGTGATCAATATTGGTACAGCTACGCTGGCAGCATTTATCGGCGCGGGAGGCCTTGGAGATTATATCGTGACAGGTCTTGCGCTGAACAACACAAACTTAATCTTAAAAGGTGCAATTCCTGCAGCGGTGCTGGCCATCGTTGTCGAACTCGGCTTTGAGGGAATCAATTATCTGACGCGGCCGCGCTTCAAACGCCGTCACGAATATTCATAAAACTGCTGATCTGGAAAACACCATGCCCAGCGTTCATTTTTTTCAGCTGAAATAATGATTGGATGTCCGGATTGCGCAGCATGCTTCGACGCATGTTTGTTGGGTGATGAATCGCAGCACAAGGTTACGCCACAAGTCTGGCACGTTCGCAGATGAAGCCATGTTGAGCCAGTCTGTTCGCACGTTTCGCAGACAAGTTTTTTTGGTTGCTTGATCTCATTCCAGTCTTTCAGATGTTGACAAAGTTGAGTGTCTTTCATTTTCATTATCATTAATTTTCTGCCAGATATTCATGAACAAACTTAATGGCCATTGCGCCTTCTCCCACTGCAGAGGCAACGCGGTTCATTGCACCTGCGCGGACGTCACCTGCAGCAAAAATTCCCGGAGCACAAGTCTCAAGCAGGAACGGTTCGCGGTTTAGTTTCCAGCTTTTTTGGAATTCAGGATATTTCAAAAGATCCCGTCCGGTTTCAATAAAACCTTTTTCGTCTTTGATGATGTTCAGCTTCAGCCACTCCGTTATGGGTTTTGCCCCGATGAAGATAAATAGTGCCGGTGTTTTATAATCGATTTGTTCGCCCGTTACACATTGGGTGATTTGTATGCCCTCGATTCGTTCGTGTCCATACAAATTGGTTACTTCAGATTCGCCTGTTACTTCAATATTCGGAGTATGCTGAATCTGGTCGATCAAATATTGTGACATCGTCGCCGATAAATCTTTTCTACGAATGACGATGGAAACTTTGGCAGCAAATGTGGACAAGTACATCGCGGCCTGCCCTGCAGAATTTCCGCCGCCGACAACAAATACATGCTGACCTTTGCACGCGTGAGCTTCAGTCGTTGCGGCTCCATAATATACACCCGCTCCGGTGAATCGGTCAATTTCCGGAATATCAAGCGTGCGATAATCGACACCCGTCGTAATGATGACGCTTCGTGTATTCAGACTTGTGCCATCCTTCAGACTGACGATTTTATAATTGTCACGCACGGCGATATCAACAACTTCTTGTGGAGAAATGAATTCCACGCCGAATTTAGAAGCCTGTGAAATCGCCCTTCGGGAGAGCTCGGCGCCGCTCAGTCCATTGGGAAAACCGAGATAGTTTTCAATACGGGATGAGGTTCCTGCTTGTCCGCCCGGAGCACGTTTTTCAATGAGTACGGTGTTCAATCCCTCTGAACCACCATATACTGATGCAGCGAGGCCGGAAGGTCCAGCGCCGATGATGGCGACATCATACATGGTTTTGGATGCGCGGGATTGTAATCCTGTTTTTTCGCCGACGTCGCGGATGTCGGGGTTGATTAAATAAGATCCATCTTCAAAAAATACCGCTGGCAAATCTTTTGACTCGATGTTGTTCATCGCGAGAAGCTGGCTTGCCTCCTGACTGGATTCAACATCCATCCACAAATAAGGAATCAAATTACCGCTAAGAAAATCCTTGATTTGATGAGAACGCGGAGACCATTGAAAACCGACGATGCGTATTCCCGCAAATTCGGGACGGTACATGCCATGCCAATCGTCAAGTAATTCATTTAATACAGGATAAAGCTTCTCTTCCGGTGGATCCCACGGTTTGACCAGGTAGTAGTCGAGTTGAACTTCATTGATGGCGCGAACTGCAGCATCGATGTCGGAGTATCCGGTCAATAATACACGCTTTGCTGTGGGAAAATATTCACGGGCCTGCCGAAGAAAATCGACTCCCAGCATTTCCGGCATGCGCTGGTCAGAAAGGAATAAAGCAACTACCTCATTTTTGTTTTTCAGCTCTTTCAGCGAGGCGATTGCCTCATTCGCCGACGTGGTGCTGAGGATGCGATAGTCTTTTGCAAAAGTGTTCCGGATGTCCCGGACAACAGCACGAAGCACCTGCTGATCATCATCGACGGCAAATAATATGGGTTTTTTCATTTCAAGATATATTCGAAGTTAATGCGTTGGGAAGCAAACGTTGAAAACGGTTTTGCCTGGAACGGAGTGCACGTCCACTTTTCCGTTATGTTGATGCTGAACGATCTGCCGAACCATTTCCAGTCCGAGCCCTGTACCTTTTCCAATAGGCTTCGTGGTGAAAAAGGCATCAAATATTCTCTCCTGAATTTCGGGAGGAATTCCTGCTCCGTTATCGGTGATGGTCACCACGGTGAACTCGCGATCCTGCGCGGTCTTAACAATGATTTTTGGATCAGGCCTTCCCTCCAGTGCATCAATGGCGTTGTCAATTAAATTCATCCATACCTGATTCATCGAGCTGACAAAGACAGATGCTTTTGCAAGACTTGGTTCCAAATCCAGAACAACGTCAATATTGTTTTTTCGGATTTTATAGTTGAGTACGGTGATCGTTTGCCGAAGTCCTTCGTGGATATCCACCAAAGAACGTTCCGGTGCCTGGTCCATGTGGGTGTAACTTTTTATCGAGGACACCAGCGCATTGATGCGCTTCGACGCTTCTTCAATTTCGTGCACCAGCCTCTCCGTTGTAAGACTTTGATAAATCCAGTTGATAACGGTGCCGACATCTTCTGGCCGGAGAATTTTTGCCAGCTGGTTAAGGTCGCCCTCGCGGAACCCAAAATCGGCCAACGTCTCCGCCATCACGTATCCGTCTTCAACCGCTTGTTCATCAAGCCAGTTGTTTAATTCATCTTCAATTTCTGATTTTTCAATTAATGAGAGGTGGGCGTTTTTACTCTGCTCAATTTTGTCGAACAGCAGATCGTTTACTTGATCGACGATAGCATCCGTTGCTTGTATGCGAATGACTTTTTTAAAACGCTCTGGTATGTTGGAGAGGTGCCTTTTGAGTTCTTGCGCACCGCGAACCACCGCCGCCGAGGGGTTATTCAGTTCATGTGCGAGTCCCGCAGATAACTTGCCGAGCGCAACCATTTTTTCATTTTGCTGCTGAAACTGAGTGAACTCACGCACGCGATCCGTCATCGTGTGTACGAGAATTTCAATCAACTCGTGATGTTCGCGAATCATTTCGCTGAAATGATCTTTGTGCAGGGAGAAAATGACTGTATCTCCTAAAGTTACGCCGTATGCGCCTGCAGCTTTCATCCGGCTGAATGGTAAGCGGCCGGTGATTTCATATTTGTTAACTTCGCCAAATGTTCGGCGGTTTCCGTTCATTTCGCGAAATAGTCGTACGGATCCTTCGAGTATAATTCGAAGTTCATCAATCGCATCGCCGGGCTTGAATGCATAATCACCATCGGGAAGCGTTGAAATCTCCCCGCGCTCCGCGAGCCAGGAAATCTCTGACGCAGGCAGGTTGCGGAACTCCGGTACGGAGGCGAGTTCCTGAAGGGTCTTTTCTTTCGTCCACATGGTTTTAAGTTAATGCTAATTGCGGGGATTGCAAAAAGTCACTTTGGTGTCAGGCGCACTTGGGGAGCATAGCTTTTGGGTAAAAGGTGACAAACCGGTTTGAAAAGAAAAGATTGAGCAAGTTCGTGAGTAGATGATTTTCCGTTAGCAATGAATTTATGGGCGCAGATTAGAAGCGCAAAAAATGCATTGTATAGATATGTCTGTTAATTTCTTCTGTTAAACCTACCATGGCATTTTGTGTGCCGAGGAAAATCGCGAAGGCGATAATGAACAAATGGATAAGCGTCAGTATCGCGATCTGATTACGGTTTCTGATTCTCTCAATTTTCGATTGATATACAATATTAAAAGCGAACATGAATAGAACGAACAACAAACCCCACACAGTCCATTCCAATGCCTGGCGAGCCACAAAGTCGCGAAGCATTGTTAGCGACTCATCCCTCGTTTTTCCACGAGGAGCATGAACAATGATTGCAAACGAGAAGTAGATTGCGTAGGCAAAAAAAAACGCAACGGTGTTGACAATATACTTCAGGGAATTTCTGATTTCTGGTCGATTGCCTTTTGCGACTGCAAGGATGAGTTTCAGAAACAATAATAGCCAAATGAATACAGCTATCAGCGTACTGTAATTATGGATTAAATGTATCAGCTTTGAGGTCATTTGCTAAACCACCGATGACTTGAACATTTATGTCCGAAAACGAATCGGTAATACCATTAAAGAAGCTACCGGTTTTCCTTGAGCTTTGCAGGAATCCATCTTTTTGACTGAGTGATCAGGCGCACCGCCTCATCATCACATCCTCTACCGATCCCCCGAAGCACTCTTGGCTCATGTACACGTCCGTCAGCAGCAACAATAAATTGTGTATAGACAGAACACCCATCAGATCCATCAGTCAAACGCGATAGGTAATACGTACCTGTACCGGACAACCTTTCCTCCCTGCATAGCGGGGTGCCATCGCCCCATAAGCGTCACTATTCGCACGGCTTCACTATCATTTTCAGGAGCAAGTCCTCTGGCGATCTTGATGTTAGTGACTGAGCCGTCCTTCTCTATGATAAACGACACAAACACTGTTCCTTTTGTTTTTTGCTTCTTTAGATTTTTCTTGATGAAGCCATACATCCCGTTGAGCACGGGAGGTTGTTCGGTAACCGTGTATGCCACGTTCTCATGATACCGTTCCACTGCCTCCGGTGAGCTTAGCATATCTCTGAGACATTGAATGGCATTTCGGAATCGGGTTGTGTGTGAAGGGTCTAAGGTACCAGTAACTTGTGCGGCATTGCTGTAGACAGTAACAGAGGAAAGGTCCAGTGATGTAATACTATCCAGCGTTGCATTGGCTCCAGTTGAAAGATCGAATTGAACAGAAAGCATGGAGGTGCAGTTCTCTATGCCGTTTTGTAAGATGATACTCTTGCCGTTTGTGAATGAGAAACGGATGGAGTCGCCAATTTTTGAACAAAGGCCTTGCTTGAGCACCGGTTTAAGAACTATCCAAATTGATTTCTTGTCAGTGATCGCATCGATAACAATTGATGTGTTCGAGTTGTCGTCTTTTAAAAACTCAGTTTGCAGTATGCGAAAGTACGGTTCAGATGTTTCTTCCCCCTCTGGCCAGATGAGATCATTACAAGACTGCGCAAGACTATGGAGGTAAGTGGAACTGATGAATAAGGCAACTAGTAGAATTGTTTTTTTCATTACTGGGTTCGTATTAAGAGATTGATACTTTTTTGAACAGGACTTTGTCGAATAAAAGGTCAGCAAAAAGATGCGGCTAACCATTCCAGGCTCTTCATGGGTTACTTCATTGTCTGCGCCTCTACTGGTGGAGCCGGATAATGGCAATATCTGCGAAGAATAGTTTTACCTGCAAGTGGTGGATTTCCCGGACACACTTGACTACTTGTTGTTTTATCACGTGTTGGGTGAAAAACCCGTCGCTGTGCACACGACGCGTGTGGAATAGCATCATGTAAAAGGTGAAGGCATACTTGGTGCGCATGAAAGAGGTCAGGGTCTAATTTATCCTCGAGTCTTGATGTTTAGAATAGATCAGTAGACAAAAATAGATGTTTTATTCTCAACAAAATGAGTCTTTCAAACAAACTTCTCTTTTAGCGCGGAATTAAACCTGCAAGTCGGCCCTCTGTCATTTCATGAATTCTTACCCGATTCTTCTGGTTCTGACTGGTTTGCAGAGCGCTTTGTTGGAGGTTCCGTCGCCGAGTAGTATCTTTCTATCCCCATGAGCTTTTTTCGAAAACACTTATCCGTTCCCGGACTTCGGGTTTCCTTTACGGTGAACGTGTTGTCGGTGATTTTTTTTCTGCTCACGTTGGGCTTCGCTGCCATTGTAGTGAGTCTTTTCGGATGGACCATCACAACACCCATCGTCATTGCGGTGGCTTTCTCTTTTCTTGGTGTTGTTATCTTAAACAAATACGGATATTTCGACGCGAGCCGGCTCATCTTCTGCCTGGTTCCCATTTGGGTGACTTTTGGAATTACGCTTGTGATGAAGACCGATCACAGGCACTCAGAAGTGGTGTACTTTGACAGCAGGTTTATTTTACTCGCCGTTTCGATTTTTCCCGCGATCGTTCTTGAATTCGAGGAGAAATTTAAAATGGCCATTTGTGTGGGCTCAAGCCTGTTATGTTTGATTGCGTTTGATCCCGTTCACAACGCGCTGGGTATTGGCTACTATCAGCACGGATTTACATCCCCTGCGTACTATTATATCAACTATGTTGCGCTGGTTGCATTCGTGGCTCTTGTTTCAGGCGTTTACGTCTTAAAGTGGTGGCATTGGACGGCCAGCTCCGAACTACATACTGCTGTTCAGGAGAACGTCAGGGTCAATGAAGAGCTTTCGTCTCGGAATGAAGAGTTGCATCAGCAACAAGCAGCGTTGCTTGATGGACAAAGGAAACTGGAAGAGGCGTACGACCTGATTTATGATCAAAAAGAGGAGCTTGAGGTGTATAATAACCAACTTGAAAAACTAATCAAGGAAAAGAGCGGCGACCTCATCACCACAAATGAAGAACTCGTCAAGACCAATAATGAGCTTCGTCAATTTTCCTTCACAGTGTCGCATAACATGCGGGGACCCGTCGCGCGTTTACTTGGGCTCACGCAACTCATGCAGCATGATCAGGATGTCGTGCAGCTGCGGCATATTGGCGAGCTTGTTCAGAAGTCGGCGCACGAGCTGGATGAAGTACTCCGCGACCTGAATACCATCATTGACATTCGCAGGGAGTTGTATCGTGTGCGTGAAAAGATTTCCATTCGCGAGGAGTGGGATAAGGCCTTGTCGTTACTGAGAGATCAATGTCACGGAGTAGTTTTTGTCTCTGAATTTGAAACACCTCCCTATCTCTTTGGAATCCGTCCAATGGTTCAGAGTGTCATCTTCAATCTTTTAAGTAATGCCCTCAAGTACCGCAATCCGGAAATTCCACTTGAGGTCCACGCACGTTCCGAACTGCGCATTGATGCAACGGTGATCGAAATACAAGACAATGGTTTAGGAATCGATCTGCAAAAGCAAGGAGAGCACATATTTAAATTATATAAACGATTCCACGTCCATGTACCTGGTAAAGGAATGGGCCTGTATCTTGTTCGGACGCAGATGGACATCATGGATGGACGCGTCGAAGTTGAAAGTGAGCCAAATTTTGGTACCACATTTCGATTGGTGTTTCCTATTCCGCGTGATGTGGAAAAGCAAATTTTTTATGAGAACGCCCACGCCCTTTTGTATTATCATGCGATGCTGAACAACACCGTCATTGTGTGGAAGCAACAGGTGACGTCAGAGGAGTATCGCCGCGCTTTTGAAGTTGTGCTTCAGACACTGAAGCAATACAATACACCCGGATGGATAGCAGACCTGCGCAAGCAAGGCGTCATCATGCCCGAGGATCAGCAGTGGTTTATTGAATCGGTGTTGAAGCCCGCGGTTGAGAATGGTCTGAAGTATATTGCAACCATCGGCTTTGATGATCCTGTCCGAAGGGAATATTTTGAAAGAATGAAAATCCGGACAGAATCTTTTGGTGTCGAGTTGCGGGTGTTTACGGATATGAATCAGGCCGTAGAATGGATGAAGGGGAGAAGTGGAGCGAAAGATGCGGAATGATAGCCATAGAACGGCGGAGAGATAGTTCGTTTTGTTCCAATACTTTGAGAAGAATTATTAATGCAAACAGACCCTATGAAAAAGAAATACCTCATTATTCTTGTTGCCCAATCAGTCATTATTCTTTTACTTCTGATGTATGCGTTTGTTCAAAAGGCGTCGGCAGATGCGTGCCGGGAACAAGCCGCAATGCAATTGGATCGGGCACTCATGATGAGAAAAAAGTACGAGCAGCTTGAGATTGACCGGAACAAAGAGGACTCGTTGGCAAAAGCAAAAGATTCTATTCGATAGTATAGATGACCTTGACGAAACGGGTCGTTAGCTTGTCATAATGTGATTAACATGAGAATCGTCAAAAACGTACTGCTTCCTGGACTCCGCAACGGGCGTCGGTATATCATTTACGCTTTTCTTGAAGTTGCCCTTGTTGTTGTGGGTATTCTCATTGCAGTGATGATCAATGATTGGAATGAAGCGAGAAAGGAACAAGCTGTCGAACAGAAGTTGCTGGTTAATCTGCGCAACGAGATGCGCTCTAATCTTGAGTTTCTGGAAAGGGTGATTCATTATCAGCAAATATCCAGAGACGCCTCTTTCGAACTGCTCAGAATTTATCAGGAAGGCTATGCGGGTCACGAATCTGAAGAACTGGATTCATTGTTTGGTGCGGTGCAGTGGGCTTGGTCATTTGAGCCGAAGATCAGCGTGGTGAATTCGATCAAGAATATGGGGAAAATTGATTTCGTTAAAGATGAACGGATACGAGCCTTCATCGCATCGTTTGAAGAGAGCACACGCAATGTGCAGTCTATTAGTTTATTCCTTCGCAATTTCATGCGCAGCAATATGTTCCCAGCGTGAGCAGGTTCATCAGCCAGAGAAACAGAGTGCGGCACCTCGGTTTCCCGGAAGTGGCGACCAGTAAGTTTCCTTCCATGTACAAGGACTTGTTTGACGACCGGGAAGTGGAAAGCCACCTTGCGTATGTCTATGTATGGAGGAAAGACGAAGTATATATTCTAAAAAATATTAAGTCAGAGCTGACGAAAGCAATTTCCCTCGTCGAAGCATCCATAAATACAGAGAAAGGCAACTAGGCCCGGCTTGTACCCTTATTGTCTTGTCCCTCCCTGCACGCCGGTGCATCAACTCCGACTACTCCTAAAGGACTATGTATAAAATGAGTTTCGTGTTGTTGACAAAATTTTCTGGCTGATAATGCGCTTAACCATCGGCCATCATTTTGACACTTGGTATTTTTTTCAGTTTGTCTTTATCTTGCGGCAAAGACACTCCGATACCCTTGAATACTATTCTTCGTTTTGGCATCTGCATTTACTTGCTGGCCTTCCCAGCTTTGGCCTTATCGCAGTGCTGGCCAATTTCTCAAAAACTTGTTCCCCAGAAAGGGCCGAATACGCACGAGGATTTTGGAACGTCAATGGATTATGAAAATAACATCGCCGTTGTAGCTGCACCAGGAAGCGACACATTAGGAATATCCTCCGGCGTTGTTTACGTTTTTGAATTCAACAATAATGAGTGGAGGAAGGTTGCATCTCTTACTCCATCCCAACCTGCGCGGTTCAAAAGGTTTGGTCTTCAAGTCCTTATTGAGGGAGATTATATTTTCGTGGCTGCGCCCTATGAGATTTTGTCTGAGACAAAGCGAGGGGTCGTATATGTTTTCAAAAAACCTGTCGGTGGGTGGCGGGACATGGTGGAGACCAGTATCATTACACCCGATTATGACAAGCCTTACCAGTTTGCCTGGTCTTTATCAGCGTACCGCAATACGCTTCTGGTCGGGGCGGGGTACACAACAAACGAAGAGGGTATCAACTCAGGCGCGGCATTTGTTTTTCAATTGCAGGGCAGTTCATGGCAGCAGGTCGCCATATTTCGATCGCCTCACGGTCGTGTGTCAAACTTTGGCGTTAACGTTGCGCTCGGAGAGAACTTAGCCGTGGTGGTTGCCAATGATGAAGCACGTACTTATCCGTCATTAGATAAGGGTTCGATTTATGTTTTTGAAAAAAATGCGGCGTCCTCGTGGAGCAATTCCTTTCCAACCGCGCGTCTGAAAGAGAGCACCCAAAATGAATATGGCAAACATCTTGGTAATGGACTTGCTATTGATGAGTCGCGAAAGACAGTATTTGTTTCGGAAGTAATCACATTTGGATCGGTCTTCAAGAAGGCTATTTACGTTTTTAAAAGACCAGACGCTGGTTGGTCGGATATGACTGAGACTCATACTTATGTTTCGTCTGATCCCATGGTCATTTTCAATCCAATCCTGCGATTTCAAGAACCATATCTATTTGCAGGCGGAGGCGAATATGTCGACATATTCAAATATGACGATGTCGACCAATGGAATCTTAAAAACCCGGTCGGGAAGTTGAAGAGTTCGAATTACAGTCGTGAGCATACTTTCGGAGCGGACATCTCTGTCTGGGGCGGCCGCGTGCTTGTTTCAGCACCATTAACGCAAACCAAGAGCAGGGAGTTTTTGGCAAAGCCAGCGTTGCCGGCTATTTATGACTTTAAGGCGCCCCTTATCGAGGGCGAAAATTATGAACATCGAAGATTTTCCTATATTCCTAATACAGCGGCAAGTTTCTCGTTTGGAAGTTCTATTGATATAGAAGGTGACATTGCTATAGTCGGCGCACCTCGCGATGGGTTCTGGCAATCCAAGGCAGGTGCAGCATACGTGTATCGTCGCACAGGAACCTCATGGACGCGAGTGGCAGTCTTGACGGCTTCTGACGGAGAGCCTCCTGATGAATTTGGTGCATCGGTAGCAATCAGTAAAGACGTTATCGCGGTTGGCGCACCTCGTCGGGCCCATCGGGACGAAAACGGACGTATCCTCAACTGGGACATGGGTGCAGTGTATATCTATAAAAAACCTTCGGGAGGCTGGGAAGATATGAAGGAGTCATTTAAAGTGGTCAAGGAGGAACCCGAAGTTGCCGAATTGTACATGAGTGAAGATGACGGTTTTGGACTAAAGGTCGATCTGGATTACCCTATTCTTGTTGCATCCCGTCACGAGTTCCTCGGGAGACCAAATAAAGGGTCAGTACTGGTTTATGATATTTCTTCTGATCAACCTGTACTCCAGGCAAAGCTGGTGCCTTCGACCAGAGAAGCAGTCAATAACTTCGGAGGTGCACTTGTAATAAAAGACAGTACGATTGTGGTTGGTTGCGGCTCTGGTTGGTCCTGGGCCTTAGAGCGCAATATTGTTTTTGTCTATGCGAGGAAAGGAAATACTTGGCAGAATGCGACCGAGTCCGCTCAATTGATTCCTGGTGACGTGCACAGCACCTTTTGGCCGGGTATTGGTTTCGGACACAGTGTTGATATGACTGACGATGGTTCAGAAATTATTGTCGGGGCCCCTGGCTGGTACGATGGAATTCTCAATAACAACCCGGATCTCTTTAAGGGCGCCGCCTACATCTACACGCGCCCCGCTAATGGATGGAAGGACATTGTTACTGAAAAAGCAAAACTCACGATTCCTGACCAGCCTCGAGCTGCATCGATGGGGGTTTCTGTTCATATTGATGAGCGATTTGTATTCGTAGGTTCTCCGCAGAACTTGTTCTCGACGGTCGCTTCTCGTAATCCGGGAACTGGCAGGGTATTTTTTTATAAGAAACCTGAAGACGGTTGGCATTATAAACTGCCAGATAAAATTTTTACAGGCGATGAATTCGGAGCACCAGTTGAAGACTATTTTGGAAGTTATGTTGAAGCTGTGCCCGGGTATTTGTTTATAGGTGTTCCAGCAGATGACAACCAAAATAATATCGACCCGGGTTCGGTGTATGTATATTCTGAGTTTCCGTATGTTGACCCATTGAAAGAGCTCGTTTGCAAAAATAGTATAGTGACATTGAGCGCTTTTCCCCCTGGTGGAGTGTGGCGCGGTAAAGGGATCTCCGACGAAAAGATTCCAATGTTCGATGCCGCTGCGGCTGGTTCAGGAAAACATATTGTGAGCTACCGCGTGGACGGTTGTGAAGCGTCGAACACCCTCGTCATCCGCGTAGATGACGAGATACTTCCAACATCGTTGTTTCAAAGCGACACGCTGTTGTTTTGCAACAAGAATCAAATTGAATTGAACTCGTCTTGGTCTGCAGCAAAAAGTTACTCATGGTTCCTCCGTGATGAAGTGAATGCTTACGAGCAGTTGAGCCACACTGGGCCTACGTTAACCATTTCCGAGCGTGGTTATTATCGTCTTGTAGCAAACGGACGCTGTGGATCTGTTGCTGATACGCTTTGGGCAGGTGATCTTTTTCCGGAAGCCGGGCCGGATACAACGTTATGTAGCTTGAGACGAGAGATCCAATTGGAAGGGAACTTTAGCAATGGCGTGTGGTCGGGAACTGGTATTTCTTCGTCCGGTATGTTCAATCCTGCACTGACTGGAAACGGAACTCACCGTGTCTTTTATTCTATTCATCCGCGACCTGGTTGTATTTATACTGACAGCGTCAGGGTGCGTGTGAATGGAGCGTCTAATCCTCCAATTAAAATGTCTGGGGACGAAAAGTTTTGTTATACCGGGACGACGACAATCTCTGCGGCTATGGCACCCTGGACAAATTATTTCTGGTACATAAGGAATTCGGAAGGTGAATGGGACTTGTTGGAAGAAAGCGATGGTTCCATGATTGCTAAGAAGCCAGGTTATTATAAAGTAGTTGCCTCTGATGGAGCATGCGCGCAGGAGACATCATTTGAATTGGGAACGACTTTTAAACCTGTCATCGAACCGAAAACAGATTCTGTTTTCTTTTGCGCCAACGAGGCAGTTACTGTTACCGCGGAGACAATTCCTGGCGCGCAATATAGTCTTTACCAATTGGACGATGATTCCCGCGGCCTTCAGGCACAAAGTGTCGGAGGATTCTCATATCAAATAAGTACATCAGGAAAATTTGTTTTAAGGGTCGAGAGTTACGGCTGTGTATTCGAAAGTAAAGAAATGTTTTTCGACAAAAGTCCCGGAGACTCTGTGTATTTGCCAAACGTCATTACACCGAATGGAGACAACCTGAATGATCGGTTTACTGTTACTGTTTTTGGCGCAGACGATTACTTCCTTCGAATTTTTAATCGCCAAGGAAAAGAAGTTTGGGCCGGGTCAAGTGAGATTGAGGCTTGGAATGCGAGTAACGTTAGTGGCGGTGTATATTATTGGGTACTCAACTATCGGCCTACATGTGGAGGAACACGAACACATAAGGGTTGGCTCCATGTGGTGAAGTAGCTCCCTATCATTGTCAAACTAAATCCATGGCACTAGCCGTTCTGCCATCGTCACTCCGCGGGCGCGGCGCCTTCTCTCCGTTCAATTCCCTTTTTTGTGATATTTCTCCAATAAAAGAATTATGTCTTTGCACTTTGAAACACAAAGTACTTTTATTACGTTTGGTCAATCAAACAGCACTGAACTATGGAAACCATTAAAGACCCCTCTGTTTCTCAGCGAACTATTTCACATGACCCTCGGGTGACTGCCTCACCTGGTTGGGTCATGACGGTTGGATATGTACTGCTCGCCATTTCGGCTGCGTTATATGCAGTGGAAGAATACAGCGGGATCGTCAGAACCAATGATAATCTGACTGTCTTTTTTGTCCATTACTTTTTGGCAATTGCCTATGTCATTATCCTGGGCATCAATAAGGCTTACGGATTTCGACGCTCATGGCATCAGGAGAACATCCACAAGACCGTTATTTTATTGAACCTGTTTCTGGTCAGCAGCTATGCCCTGAACAGAAGTATGAATGTGTTTGAAGACTCTGTGAACTGGCTATGTGCGTACTTATTACTTTCTTCAACTGCTCTGCTCAGCTTCTCTTTCTTTAGTTGTTTGCCCAAAGCCGTCAACAGAATTCAACAACTTCTCCTTGGGTCTGCCATGGTACTCTATGTCTATCTGGCCGTGTATGTCGCAAATTTTTACATCCTTGGCTTTATTGGCATTATCGTGCTCGGCATCGGCATACACATATTCACGCCCTTGATTCTGTTCGTGTTGGCCATACGCCTGCAGGTACTTACACACCGACAAAACCGAACAGGCTACGGATGGCTGGTCGTTGGTATCATCATACCGATTCTCATCATGGCGGGTTTTCTGGTGGAATGGAAAGCGCGTGTGCGTGCCATTGATCGGCTGTCAAGTCAGGTTGTGTTACAATCAACAACGGATGTTCCAGTATGGGTCAACGTTGCAAGAAATGTGAAGAATGACTGGATCACGCACCGGATCCTGAAATCCAGAATGGTTTATACTTTATCCAACGGACATTTTAACGGCGACTTTTTTCGATGGGACAGCGATTGGGATGAACGCCGGAGACACGACCCACTGGTTTTTCTTGCAGGTGATTTGAGCAGCAGCAGTCTTTCAGATACGGATCGGATCAATATTCTTAAAGCATTAACCGATGGTCGTCATCGATCGGAAACACGGTTGTGGTCGGGTAATGATCTGATTACATCCAACATCGTTACCGACGCTGATATTTATCCAAACCTCCGGATTGCGTACACCGAATACTACTTCAACATCCGGAACACTTCTCTTCGCCAACGATGGGACGGAAACAGGCAGGAAGCTCTGTATTCATTTGACTTGCCGGAGGGCTCCGTGGTTACTTCACTTTCTCTGTGGATAAACGGGGTAGAAGAAAAAGGAATCCTCACTTCCAAAGCGAAGGCTTCTGAAGCATACACCACCATAGTTGGCACGGAGGCAAGAGACCCATCTGTTGTTCATTGGCAGGAGGGGAATACGGTGACTGTGCGTGTATTTCCCTGCACGGTGGATGAAGAAAGAAAATTCAAACTCGGCGTATCGTCGCCGCTGATCGTCAAAGACGATAAGTTGATTTACAAAGACATCACGTTTAAAGGACCCGTTGCCACGGATGCAACGCAGACCATGCGGATTCGGGTTGTGGGGAATGGGCAAGACATTAATTTGCCGAATGGCTTCAAAAAAAATCTTAAGGGTGAATACATCAGAGAAGGTGTTTATGACGGAGGTTTTGAAATCGAGATGGACCGTCATACTATCCCTTCAAATCATTTTGCCGTCGGCGGTTTCTCTTACAGCGTCAAAGAGGTGAACGTCGTTCCGCAACCTGTCCACTACCGCCAGATTTATTTCGACATCAACAACAGCTGGACACTGGACGATATTCGTTCGCTTCGGCCGATGATGGGCAAAACTTCTGTCTCGGTCTTTTATGATAACGAATTCCTGCAGCTGTCGGAGGATAATTATGATGAAGTCACCTCCGTTCTTCAAAAGAATAATTTCTCTTTGTTCCCTTTTTACTTATTGAAGGACACGAATGAAGCATTAGTCGTTTCAAAAGGAAAGCAACTGTCGCCGCATCTGACAGATTTAAAAAACAGCAACTTCGCAGCGAAAATTGGGAAGTATTTTTTGTCTGGTCGGAAAGTGCGGGTCTTTAATCTTGGCCCTGAAGCATCAACCATTGTTCGGTCACTAAGGGAACTTCGGGGAATTGAGTATGCAAGCGGAAATGTCGCTGATCTCCATTCACTGGTCGATAAAAGTTTATTTCCAGCTATTGCTGAGTCTGGCGATCGGGTTGTCATCCACGACGCGAAAATTGCAATCGAACGGCAAGCCGTCAAGACGGGCATCGTTAATGACGCACCGGATCATTTAGCTCGCTTGTTTGCTTATAATAACATCATGCGACAGCTTGGAACAAATTTCTTTAGGGAGGGCGAAATTAATCAGGCGTTAGTCGATGAAGCCGCACGTGCTTATGTTGTTTCTCCTGTCTCGAGTCTCATTGTTCTGGAGAGTCAAAAGGACTATGATCGTTTTGGAATTAAGGACATCGATGATACACTAGGCAACGCCAGTAAGAATTCCTCTGGTGCTGTTCCTGAACCGCACGAGTGGGCACTGATTGTCTTATTTCTGGTGTTGATTATTTATTATGTGATCAACTACCGTCGGAATCAATGGTCATCCCTGAGAAGATGTTGATTGAAAAAACATATCTCGGCGAAAAAAAAGTATTAGCGCTCTCGGTCGTCGCTCTCATCCTCGCCTCAGCGTTGGTCTTTGATTTCCGTTATCTGTCAACGACTAATTTTTTGGTCGGTTTAATGCTGTTGCCGTTTGCCATGACCCCAATTGGTGCGCGAAGAAACAATTGGACAATGATGGTGCTGGTGCTGCTGTTTTCTGCACTGGCTTACACATTTCATGTTCGCGCCTTCTATTATTTCTCCGTGATGTTCTTCCTCATCTGGATTATGGAACTTACGCTTGGGCGACTCAGTCCGGTTGTATTTTTCCTGATCGTATTCATGTCGCCAGTGTTTGTGCAGGTCGTTACCATTCTTGGCTTTCCCATCCGTCTCGCCCTGACATCCATATCAGGTCAGTTACTGCATGCGATAGGATTGGATGTTCAGGTCGCTGGCAATGTGATAGTATTGGGCAATGATTCTTTCGCGGTAGAAGAGGCGTGTATGGGTCTTCATATGCTGGCATTCTCCATGCTGATGGCCGTTTTTATCCTGGCGTTTCATATGCGTACGCGCAAGCTGTCTGTCAACCTGCTGCCCATGGCAGGGTACTTTTTGATGGCGTTCTGCCTGAACCTCGGGACTAACATTACTCGAATTCTTATTCTCGTTTTTTTTCGAATTGGGTCGACCGACCCCATGCACGAGATTGTTGGCATGGTATGCCTTGTTGTGTATGTGATGGTGCCGTTGCACCTCACCTCGGGATTGTTCCTCAGGAGGTTTGGAAAACCGGTATCCCCCGTTGATTCGGGTGTACCTCTGACCAGAATTTCGGTGGCGATGGTGTTGGCGATGTGTGTTGTCCACCTCGTTGTTGCATGGCGCGTGTCCGAAGCTCGCTCAGAAGAAGTGAGTCAGTTTATAAATGTACAATTTGATGGCCATCCGGGTGAACCCCTCGTCGATGGCATTCGCAAATTTACTGAACGAGACGTGCTTGTCTATGTGAAACCTATTCCTGAGTTCTTCTCCGGAGAACACACGCCACTCATGTGTTGGAAGGGTACGGGGTATGCATTTTCTAAAATTGAAAACAAAGAAGTTGCAGGTCTTCAGCTGTATATCGGCACCCTTCAGAAAGACGCGTCAACTTTATATACAGCATGGTGGTATGACAATGGGCATGTGAAAACAATCGTTCAGTCCGATTGGAGATTTCGGATGATGAAAGGTGAGTCCCGGTTTGCGCTTGTGAATGTAACAAGTTCAAGTCAGCAGCGCCTGCTCGATACCGTACAATCCATACTGGCGAACAATCGCTTGACTATTAAAAATTAGCAAATGAATAATCAATCAAAACTCCTTCGGCAAGTTCGGCGGCTCCTGGTGGTCTTTGTTGTCGGACTGATCATCAGCGGAGTCAGCGCATTTCCAATTCAAACCGGACTTCGCCTCATTCACGAGGCAATTTTGTCTCATCAACTGAGTAACACATTCACACAATGGCTTGAGACGGTTTACCTCGGGGTCGAGCATACTTATTCAAAATATCCGTTTATTGCCTATGGGACCGACTGGCTTGCATTTGCACACATCGTGCTTGCCATATTGTTCGCGGGCATTATCCGTGATCCGCTAAGAAATATATGGGTGATTGAATTTGGCCTCATCGCGTGTGTGGCAATTTTTCCATTGGCATTAATAGCTGGCCCGATTCGGGGTATTCCCTTTTTCTGGCAATTGCTTGACTGCTCGTTTGGAATAGCAGGTGGTGCTGTTCTCTGGATTTGTCATCGAAAAGTAAAAAGACTTTCTTCCTTCGCTCACGCAAACATGTCTGTACAAAACTGAGTTGAGCATATGTATTGGACAGGATTTGCTACCATGCTTTCTATTTAACTTCTCATTAACATCCCTTGACAAATCGTTAACAAAATTGGTTTTCATTCTTGTATTTATTTGCCTGTGTCAATTTTCTCCAATTCTGACGAGTTGATGCTCACTGAATGATCAAATCAAGTTTTCATGAAAAAAGTGCTTTTAATTTCCGGCGTAATCGTCGTGGCGTTGTTAACATGGATTTTGTATAATAAATATCGGGTTGTTATTCCGCCGGTGGATATTGGTAAAAGCGAGATAGGCTGGTCCGCCAAAAGCGTGTCGGATACTCACTTCGGGAAAGTTCGCTTGAACAAGGCGGTGCTCGAAATTCAGGATGGTAAATTAGTCGGCGGGTCCTTCGAGGCGGATATGACCTCCATTACCGTCGATGATATTTCGGACGCCGAACACAATGCTGATTTCATCCGCCATATATCAGATGGCGATTTCTTCGAAACAAACCGATACCCCACTGCATCATTCCGAATTACAGAATCGTCGCAGGTATCCTCGGGTTTGTATGTTGTGAAAGGAGAGATGACAATTAAAGGCGTAACCAAGCCGATTGAGTTTCAAGTTCAGGTGAAGGCAGCTGGCGAAGCATTGGTGGCTTCAGGCATCGTCACCGTCAACAAGCAAAATTTTGGAATTGAATATGGGGGACAAGGCAAGCCTGGTTCTGAAAAAGATTGGTTTATCTATGACGACTTCACGCTGAACGTAAATGTAGTGTCGCCACGGTGAGAACGCCGGTGATTCAAATTCATGGCATTCTCATCTATCTCGTTCGTTTTTTCCAAAAATGGGATTAATGAGCAGGAGTCATTGTTTAAGGCAATCATTTTGTTCAGTACTTATATCGTGCGTGTAGCCCTCCCGTTGACTTGACTGAACCCTCATTCAGTTCAACACTCTGGTTAATTATCTTTTTTGGTTAGGTGGTTATACAGTCCATTTTGTTAAATTTCGAAATTGACTTTAATCTAACCTAATTAACCCTATGCGCGTTCTCCGCTACGCGATCGCCATTGCATTAATGGCTTTCTCCGCTCAACTTTTTGCCCAACAAAATTCTGTTTCGATCGGTACCAATCAGGTGAATCCAAAGGCTGTTCTGTGGCTCGTTCCAAATTCTGGAGGCCAGGGATTGCTGCTCCCGGTGGTGTCATCGTCTGTTCGCACGGGAATGGGTCTCCAGGCAACGGACAGGGGGATGATTGTTTATGACGGGACAGACAATGCGGTTTACTTATGGAACGGTACATCGTGGGCAAGTCTGGCAGGAGGCGGATCAACGGCTTTCACAGGCACGAATGGAATTACCATCACGGGTAATACGATTTCAACTGATGCGATACGTCCGACAACGTCGGCTACTGGCGACCTGACGGGTACTTTTGCCAATCCCCAAATCGCGGCCAACGCGGTGACTACTGGTAAAATTGCCAACAACGCAGTAGACGATTCCAAAATCGCAGGGGTGAGCCCTTCGAAAATTGCGCAGGCATCCGCAACAACCGGGCAGGTTTTAAAGTGGAATGGGACGGCGTGGGCACCTGCTGACGATGCTTCTGCGGCAGTTACCGCTGGAACAGGTATCAACATCACCGGGAATGTGATCAGCAATACAGGCTTACTGACGACCACCACGGCAGGCGGTGATCTCACTGGTACATTCGCGAATCTGCAGATTGCAAGCGGCGCGATCACCAGTATTGAACTCGCCGACAACGCAGTCACTACTGCGAAGATTGCCGCGGATGCGGTGACTACAGCAAAGATTCTTGACGCCAACGTGACCAATACAAAGCTCGCAGCGAACGCTGTGGATGCTTCGAAGATTGCCGATGGTTCCGTGACAGGAGCAGATCTTGCAACGAATATTGCCATCACCACAACGGGTAATATTAATGCGGCAAACTTCACAGGTAATGGCTCTGGTTTGACAGGCATTACGGCAACGGTGGCGGATGGTTCGATCACCGGTGGCACTGCAGGTGCAGGTGTGAAGCTTGCGGCCAATACAATTACTGATGCGAACGTAAGCCCGACGGCAAATATTGCGGCAACCAAGCTTGCAACTTCTGTGGTATTAGATACAGAATCTCCAACTGGCGGTGAAGTGAGTGGCAATTTTTCAACTGGACTAACTGTAAACAGTGCTGCAATCACAACAACCAAGATTGCAGACGGGAGCGTCACCGATGCGAAAATAGCCTCGGGTGTTGCAGTGAATAAGTTAGCACCCGGCTCAAATGGACAAGTATTAACGGTATCAGGCGGCATCGCGACGTGGCAGAACGCACCAGGAGGGACGGTTCCCACATTAAGTAACGGACAAATATTAACAGGAGACGGTGCCACTAATGCAGCCACCACGCTAACAGGTGACGCGAGCCTTTCGGGAGGTGCAATAACCATCGCAAACAACGCAGTGACTACTGCGAAGATTGCAACCGATGCAGTAACGACTGCTAAGATTCTTGATGCGAATGTGACCAATGCAAAACTTGCAGCGAATGCTGTTGATGCTTCGAAAATCACGGATGGTTCTATTAGCGGTGCAGATCTCGCCAACAACATTGCGATCACGACAACAGGAAATATCGCTGCTGCGAACTTTACCGGTAACGGTTCTGGTTTGACAGGCATTACCGTAGCCGACGGATCGATCACCGGTGGCACTGCAGGTGCGGGCGTGAAGCTTGCGGCCAATACAATCACCGATGCGAACATCAGTGCCACTGCGGGTATCGCAGGAACGAAACTGGCAAGCACTGTTGTATTGGACACAGAATCACCTACAGGCGGTGAAGTAAGTGGCAATTTTTCAACTGGGCTTACCATCAATGCAAACGCGGTGACCAACACCAAGATTGCAACAGGTATTGATGCATCAAAAATTACAACTGGCGTGTTGCCTGTCGCACAGGTGCCCAATCTCGACGCTGCAAAAATTACAACGGGGACACTACCGGTCGCCCGCGGTGGTACAGGCATCACAGCAGTCACACCAGGGGGCATCGTGTATGGAGGTGCAACCGACTTTGCATTTACACCTGCTGGAACGGCTGGACAATTTTTGCAGTCTAACGGAGCAGCCGCGCCAACATGGACAACGTTCACTGGATGGAGTCTGCTTGGAAACACTGGTACCAATCCGGCAACGAATTTCATCGGAACTACAGATGCTCAGCCAGCAATTTTCAGAACAAGTAATCTCGAGCGAATGCGAATTGATGCCACGGGAAATATGGGCATCGGCACAACGACACCAGGTTCCAAGTTGGAGGTAGCAGGCGGAATAACAGCAAACGGTGGTGTAGTTCGGGCTGGAACATTGATGGGCCAGCAAACTTTAACACAGATAAATGACCCGGTAAACGGTCTGCTTGGCGGAGATGGTCTTTTATCCCACTTTGCCGGGGACACTTACCTCAGAGGTGGTTGGGGACTCGCTTTTGATCGTTACAACCAAGGCGAAGTAGATCCTTCGTCTGGCAACTACTTTGGCACAAACCCGGACGCAGGAAGCGCGAGCTTCCGCTACTGGACTGGAAGTTCATGGCGCACAGATATGATCATCAGAGCGTCAGGAAACGTAGGTGTGGGTTCGTTAAATCCGCTCTCAAAACTCGATGTTAATGGTGATGTTCGTCTTGCACAAATTACCGCACCTTCAACAACAACGGATAAACTCTACAACGTGGGTGGCAATCTTTTCTGGAATGGCACCAATATATCAGGTGGTGGAAGTGGATGGAGCCTTACTGGAAACGCGGGCACTAATCCGGCGACGAATTTCATGGGAACGACCGATGCACAGCCCATGGTTTTCAAAACTAATAATTTGGAGCGCGTACGAATAGATGAAAATGGAAATGTGGCAATTGGCAACAATGCTCCGAGGTCTATGCTCGAATTGAATTCGCTCACAAGTGATCAGGGAATGCTTCGATTGATATCGGGTTCTGACAACGTAGGCTCTACTGGCATCATGTTCGGACGTTATGCCGTAGCCGAGCGGAACGCCAAGACAGCGATTATGATGCATCAATCGGTTAATGGTGATTGGAGAAGAGGAGACCTCGTGTTCGCTTTGAATGGCGCTCCTGACTTTAGCGAGGTTTCCCTCGCCGATGAGAAAATGAGAATTACATTTGGCGGTAATGTTGGAATTGGTGTGACGAATCCGGCATCAAAGCTACAGCTCGCAGGTGACCTTGGTCTTGCTCCGATGACCGCCCCATCGACCACAACGGATAAGCTTTATAATGTGGGTGGAAATTTGTTCTGGAATGGAATTAACATTTCTGGTAGCAGTGGTTGGGGTCTGACAGGAAATGTAGGCACGGTTGATGGAACAAATTTCATTGGCACGAGAGACAATGTTCCCCTCACATTCAGGGTGAATGATCAACGCGCCGCGAGAATAGAGCCAGCATCTGCAACAGCTAACTCATTCTTCGGATATCAGGCCGGGAATGTTAACACAGGAAACTTCAACGCTGCTTTTGGATATTGGGCCATGGTGGCAAACACGAGCGGACAGGGAATTGCAGCCCTGGGGTATCGTGCACTTGCAAGCAATACTACAGGGAGTTCAAATACAGCGACCGGCTTTAGCGCATTGGCAGCTAATACGACGGGATATGCAAATACCGCCGTTGGTTCAGAGGCGCTCCGGTTTGTGGCGACTGGTTATGATAATACTGCTGTCGGTCAGCAGGCATTACGGAATGCAACAGGTAATGCGAATATTGCGATGGGTAGTCAGGCAGCAGTTACGTTGACTTCTGGTCTTGAGAACGCAGCACTCGGCGCCGGAGCTTTGTTCAACACAACCACTGGTTCTTACAACACAGCCCTGGGCACTACAGCATTAAGCACAAACACGACAGGATCTAACAACACTGCTTTGGGATACAACGCAGAGGTGGCAACCGGAGCACTTACCAACGCGACGGCTATCGGCGCAAACGCCCAGGTGGCATCGAGTAACAGTATGGTGCTCGGTAGTATCAGCGGAGTTAATGGCGCTACTGCGAATACAAATGTGGGTATCGGCACAACAACGCCGGCATCACGACTCGATGTTGTAGGTGACTTGCGACTGGCGCAAATCACTGCGCCAGGTACAACAACGGATAAACTCTATAATGTTGGAGGTAGCTTGTTCTGGAATGGAACAAATATCTCGGCCGGAGCAAGCAGCTGGGCATTATCCGGAAATGCAGGCACAGTAGACGGAACTGACTTCATTGGGACGACCGATAACATCCCGTTGACGTTTCGTGTCAATAATCAGCGAGCAGGACGAATTGAGTCAGTTGGAACGACAGCGAATTCATTCTTTGGATATCAGGCTGGAAATGTTAACACAGGAAACTTTAACGCTGCTTTTGGATACTTAGCGATGGCAACAAACACAAGCGGACAAGGAATTGCAGCTCTGGGATATCGTGCACTTGCCAGCAATACTACAGGTAGTTCAAACACGGCTACCGGCTTTAGCGCATTGGCCGCTAATACGACAGGATATGCAAACACCGCACTGGGTTCAGAGGCGCTGCGGTTTGTGGTAACTGGTTATGATAACACTGCAATTGGTCAGCAGGCTCTTCGGAATGCAACGGGTAATGCGAATATTGCGATGGGTAGCCAGGCTGCAGTTACATTGACATCGGGTATTGAGAACGCAGCACTCGGTGCCGGTGCTTTGTTCAATACGACCACTGGTTCCTTTAACACTGCCCTTGGCACTACATCACTCAGCACAAACACCACAGGATCCAACAATACTGCGTTGGGATATAATGCAGAGGTGGCAACCGGAGCACTGACCAACGCAACGGCTATTGGCGCGAACGCACAAGTGTCCGCCAGCAACAGTTTAGTCCTCGGTAGCATCAGCGGAGTGAATAGCGCAACGGCAAGTACGTTGGTCGGAATTGGTATTACTGCTCCCACTGCAACTTTAGATATTTCCAGCAACGGTCCCTTTGCAACACCTCAGGCACGTATCTATCAAACAAACGGAGCCGACTACGGTCGTCTGCGATTTGGTTCTGCTGCAACAGCCTCATCATGGTGGGACGTGGGAGCACTTCTTACAGGAACAGCGTCCACTGAAAAATTGAACTTCTGGAACCAGGCATCCGGCATCAATGTGTTGTCATTATCCGGTAATGGTTATGTAGGCATTGGTACAATGACACCGAGTTATCCCCTTGAAGTGACAACCAGTGCACCGTTTACGCCAACCAACGGTGGTGAGTACTTGTTCAACGGTCAGGTGGGCGGCGTAAATACGTCGCGTAATATTTCCATCCGTGCAGCGAACACCATGCTTGCAAGTTCTTTCCTTGCCGTATCCGACAAACGCATCAAGGAAAATATCAAGACATCCAATGCAACTGCTGACTTGACAACACTAATGAATCTTGACGTTGTCGATTACGACTACATCGACCGCGTAAGAATGGGTGGAGTTGTTCAAAAAGGATTTATTGCGCAGCAGGTGAAGGAAGTGTATCCGGATGCTGTAAACGTGTTAAAATCCGGTGAGTTTGTCCCGTCTGTATATGCAAAAGCCCGAAATGTCAGCAAGGCAAATGATGTAGTGACCATTCAATTGGCAAAAGCACATGGATTGCAAATTGGTGACAAAGTGCAAATCATAAGTGAGGCTGGCGAGTTTAAAGAATTGGTTACTGCTGTGTCCGGTGACAATACATTTGAGGTTCGCAATGCGTCTATTCCTTCTGAGGGTCTATTTATCTACGGAAAAGAAGTTAAAGATTTTTACACGGTCGACTATGACCGAATCTATACATTAGGTATCAGCGCGATGCAGGAACTAACTCGTAAGCTTGAAGCACAGCAACAAATCATTGATTCGCTGAAAGCACGTGATGTTGAAAATCAAAAGAAAATTGCGGCGTTAGAGGCACGGCTCACTCAGTCTTCGTCCGCGGATGCGGAACTTGCAGCATTAAAGGCCGAAATTGAAAAGATCAAAATCGCAATCGGTGTAAGCGCCGAAGCGACTCCTGACCACGATAAGAAGTAATTTATTATCTATCCGTAAACAACAGGTATTCCTCAGAAAGGAGTACCTGTTTTTTTTTGCCCGCAGATGTATTCATTTTTGAACAGTGCCACTGTTCATTTTGATTCACAAAATGCCATGATGTTGTGTTTTGATGCGTTTTCTGCTCATGGCACTTTGTTTGATATAAAAATTAAAAAACGACCTATGAAGAAGATTATCAAATCAGTGGCTCTCGTCTGCCTGTTTGTTGTGATCATCAGCGGTGTATATTTTGTGTACACCATTCGATCCTCAGGCACATCACATATTCACTACATCGAGCCGGAGGATCAATATCAGTCCCTGAGGGAAGTACTCCGTCACCCGGAACTACAAGGCAAAGTTGTCTACATCGACTTCTGGCACACAGGCTGTAGTCCCTGCCTGGAAGAATTCACACATATGCCGCAACTGAAAGATCAATTTCGTCAGGAAAATGATCTGGCATTCTTATATCTGGGAAAAGACCGGAGCGTTCCTGGGGAGAAATTCCGATGGAAGAGAATGATTGAAAAAAAGGATTTAAAAGGGTATCATTTCTTTATGTCGGATGAGCTGTATTATCAGATCTGGGATGAGGAGGTGAACGACACCACCCTCTTGCGTGCTGTTCCCCATTATCTGATTGTGAACCGCTCCGGAAAGATTATTAACAAGAATGCACCTCGTCCAAGCGATCCAGCGCTGCCGGGTGTGTTGAAGGAAGCGTTGTCAGTAGCGAATTAGTGCAATCGCTCCCCGCTAGCAATCATTATCAGACATCAATATTGAAATCAATTTTGGTCATCTTTTCGAGAAAACAGTAAGAAAGTATTCTGATTCCGATGGCGCGTTGCCCGACAATGTATTGGTGAGAATCTGGTCATATGATTGATTATCCAGATGTTGGTAAAATTGAGAGGAGCGATAGGTCATGTTACTCAGTGAAAGCGCCGGATGCAATTCTTTAATTTCTGTTGGAATGTCGATGATTCGCGGGGTTTGACCTGGAGAGGTCATCACCTTCCAATTGATCGTTAATGGGTTTGAGGTCGTGATATTTTGTTCCCATTGGTGGATGGCGTAAGTGAAAGATGAATTGAAAGCAAGTGAATAATTTGTAATTGTTTCATTCTGAATCTCAAGCAAATTTTCTGGCAGAGATACAGTCTCTGGCAAGCTGGGCCCATTCTTCACGTAAGTTACCGACCGGGATAATGTTTCGAACGTTGCTGATGTGCTGATGGAAGCACCATACTTGTCGTAACCATTCAAATAACCAAACTTTGCGGAGAATGACTCCGAACTTGGTTGTGAGAGATTTGAAATACTCATGAGGTAGGATAGTCCTGGCTGGGTATTTTTAATTCCACTGATCACGGCAGCGACGTTGCGAGTTGCGGAGACAGAGACGTGTTTGGGAAAGGCACTCAGAGTGGTGAAATCAATCACATATTCTTGCCCGGCACTAATCCTATTTACCCATTGATAGACGGGTTCCTCAAATGACCGATGAGAAGTCACTAAAATATCTGAGACTGCCCGGTTTAGGCTAAGTTGATTTGCGATCGATGTGTTATCCAACGTCTGGAACTGGGCGATACTTTTTCCATCGGAAAGGTTAATAGTTGCGTTCGTGGGGCAGTTTTGTAATAATATAGACGCTTTTCCGATTTCTAAAATTGGTTCTGACCCACCCGGTGAGTTGTTAAGCGTGATTTCTGAGCCAGTTGGAATGGCTGCATAGGTAGTGAAGTTATGAAACGCACCACTTTGACTATAGACTGTAACATTTAATAATGCAGGTGCGTCCGGTGCCGCTAAGAGAACGGTAGATGCAGGAACAAATTTGCTGATGTCTAATACCAACCCTGCCTCATCGGACACAAAAATCCACATGTCATTAAAATCGTTGAAATCTTCAGTAATGTTGACTGTCAGAATGGTATCTCTGTTTGGCGCTGCGCTTTCATCGCAACTCTGGAACATAAATAAGCAAGCGATAAGAACAAGTACATTAAGTTTCATAAAGAGGTTTTTTTATTCGTAAAATGAAGACATCATTTCTGTAGTGAAACAGATGCAATCAGACCAATATCGTAAATCATCATTGTCGATCCCGGTTTATGCGAGCATTTTTATCAAAAGTTTTGGCAGAATACTGATAAAGGACTAGAGATTTTTGGCTGCCGTGATACGCTCGCATAGCTCTCGATGGCTTGAAAGAATTCACACATATGCCTGACTGAAGATCAATTCAGAGTCAGGAAATGGGTCTTGCATTCCGGTATCCTGATAAAAAACCGGAGTGCGTCCCGCTGAAGTTTGGATAGAGGCGCAGAATTTGATTGAAAGATTTGAAAGAAGACTATTTTTTTATGTTGGATCAGTTGTACTACAAATTTGGAATGAGAGGGTGAACGATGGACTCGTGAGGAATCAGTCAAAAAACTTTGATATTTTTTTGGTCTTAAAGATGGTTATGTTCAGGAAGATTCACCGATGTTTCGATGAAAACACGAGCTGTTCTTGTTGAGGACGATCGCAAAAAGGGCCTTCACGTGCTGACGTGGCTGCCTAAAGCCCCCTCTCTTTCTTGATCCTCAACACATACTCCTTAGCTGATTTCAATTCATCGTCAGCGAGGAGATTGAGATCAATAATCTTCTGCTCACCGCTTTTCATCTTGATTCGAATCTCGAAAAGTCTGATGTCAACCGATGAGATATCAAACCATCGGTACACCGTTGCTTGGTTGAACAACCCGCCCTTGTGTTGTTCTATTCGCTCTTCGTCAATTTTCAAGTAAGGCAATGATGCTGATAAAAAAGGTTGCTTTCCGAACAACATCAAAGCCGCCTGAGTGGCGGCAGGCACAAGCGGCATAAACCAAAACCACCGATACTCCTCGTCATTAAACAATACAGTGAGAAGAGCAAGGACAAAAACTGTCGCGATAGTAATGGTATAAACCTTAATAAACCGGGGATCCTTTGGCACTCCGACTTGAATGTCAATGGCTGTTTTTTCCATAGCGAAGGGTTTTTAGCTTCCTCAAATTAATCGCGTTTCCGTAAATACGCAAACCGCTTTATCATGATTCCGGACGGACGTGTTCAATAGTGGACAAGTAATCCGGTCAAATACTACTGAAATCATTCATTTTACGTAAACTTAATCTGGCACAGTATTTCGCTTCCCGACCCCGTATCGCTTATCTTGTTACTGTAACATCCGCCTATGCTCCGCCAATTCTTCCTTATTACGATCCGCAGGCTCGTCCGGAATCCGTTCTTCTCGTTCCTGAATATTTTCGGGTTGGTGCTGGGAATGGCTGCATTCATCCTGCTTCTGCAGTACGTTGTTTTTGAGCAGGGCTATAATCGCTTCCACACAAAGCTTCCTGAATTATACCGGCTCGTCATGCAAAATGAAGACCAGACGTTGACCGACGACAGTGCACCGGGGCTTGCGCCACGCCTTCGTGACGATGCGCCAGAGATAATCGGGTTTTGTCGCATTGCGGATGGAAGCAATCTTGGTCATGGAACGATATCACTTCCGGATAGTGCAGGAGCGACAACTTCGTTTCGCGAAAACGAATTTGCTTATGTTGATGGGTCATTTTTTTCATTATTCACTTTTCAAATTATTAAAGGGAATGCCGATGTTTTGATGCAGCCCAATACCATGGCGATTTCCGCCAGTCAGGCAAAAAAATATTTTGGAAACCGCGAGTGTATTGGTGCCACGGTGACATTGCATAATCAGTTCGGCGAAACAACCTACACGATAGGCGCTGTTTACGGGGATATGCCCAATCAAAGCGACCTTCGGTTTCCGATGTTGTTTTCATTATCAACACTCGCAAATCCAGCCAACCTGAATGGGAATGAGCAGTGGGCGAGCCTCGATGCGGTGGGACCACAATGGATGTCCACGTGGTTACAACTGATTCCGGAGGCTAACATCAGCGAGACAACAAAAAAAATTAATAATACCCTGCACAAAGCCGATGGTCAACAGAAACGCACTGCCTTGCTTCAACCGATGACGCAAGTGCATCTGTCTTCGTCTCTTAATGATCCGATGCCAGTGTCAGGTAGTCTTTCTTTGGTGTATTTACTAATCTTTATTGCATCACTGATCATCTTCATTGCCTGGTTCAATTATGTAAATCTTACCACCGCGCGGGCACTGCGACAGGCTAAGGAAGTTGGGATTCGAAAAGTAGTGGGGGCCAGTCGAGCACAACTGATCGTGTATTACTTGTCGGAAGCATTATTACTGAACATTGTTGCCCTTGGACTTGCGCTTGCCGTCGTGAATTTGTTTCAGCCGTTGTTCAATGAACTGGTGGGATTGCCGTTGTCATTTCAGGTTTCTGAAGAATCAACTTTTGTATTCGCAGCGTTCGTTGTTTTGTTTGCAGGCGCAGCACTTTCTGGTTTTTACACGGCATTTGTGTTGAGCAGTTATCAACCGGCGAAGGCCTTGAAGGGTAAAGTCGTGGAGGAAAGAAAAGGTCTTGGACTTCGTAAAATTCTGGTGGTGGCTCAATTTTCAATTTCTGTGTTTCTGATCGGAATGTCTTTGATTCTTTTCAGCCAGCTCCAATATTTATTCAATGTTGATCTGGGTCTGACAAACAAACCTGTTCTGATCGTGCAGGGTCCGGAGATTGGAAAAGGTGAGGCATTCAGCGAAAGCAAAGATGTTTTTCCAGATAAGGTGGCTCAATTAAGTTATGTCAGTCGTGTTTCAAGAACAGGTGCCGTGCCCATGGAGGGATTTAACTTTGCCAGCGATCATGTGACCCGAATTGCCCCCGAGCCTGGCGACGAGAATATTCGATTTAACTTTCTTTTTGTTGATGAAAATTTCCTTCCGACCTACGAGATTAACTTATTATCCGGAAGAAATTTTTCAAAGGAAGAATGCACGCGCGGTCAATCGCGGCCCTCGGTTGTCTTGCTGAATGAGACTGCCCTGCACACCCTGCGTCTCGGTTCGCCGGAAGATGCGATTGGCCAGCGGGTCAGCGTGACGGGTGAAATATTTACGGTCGCGGGTATCATCAAGGACTATCATCATACTTCGTTGCGTAGCGCCATCGAACCACTGCTGGTGCTTCCGTCGGGTGGTGGAGGAATGTACACGGTGCAATTGGAACAAGGAGAAATGAAGGAAAAAATTGAAGCGATAGGAAAGTTATTTGCAAGTCAGTTTCCAGGCAACCCGTTCACCTACCGTTTCCTCGACGATACTTATGAAAGACTGTATCGTTCGGAAGTCCGGTATGCGCAATTGTTTATTTCAGCTGCCGGCCTCGCCATTCTCATCGCTTGCCTCGGTTTGCTCGGGCTCGCTGCCTATAGTGTGGAGCAACGAGCCAAGGAAATTGGCATCCGGAAGGTACTGGGCGCCAGCGTGTGGAGCATTAATCGTTTATTGTCCTGGGATTTCCTGAAGCTGATCGCGCTGGCATCCGCAGTATCCATACCGTTGATCTGGTGGAGCGGACGAGAATGGCTCTCGCAATTTGCCTATCATACAAACGTTTCCTGGGTAATTTATGCCCTTGCCGGAGGAATTGCATTTGCTCTGGCCATGCTCACCATTTCGTCGCAGGCATTAAAGGCAGCATCGGCAAGCCCGGTGGATAATTTGAGGAGCGAGTAATCGATTGAATTTTTTGTTCGTGGTTTTACAGGTGGTGCTGATTTAGTGTTTTAAACCTATTTTTGTCCCCACTGTTGAAATCATTATGGCTTCGGGAATTTTCTCTATACTCGACGATGTTGCTGCGCTGATGGATGACGTCGCCGCGGCAAGTCAGGTGGCAACGCGCAAGACGGCTGGTATTCTCGCCGACGATCTGGCTGTCAATGCCGAAAAGGCAACGGGCTTCCTGGCAACGCGAGAGCTACCGGTTCTATGGGCAATCACCAAAGGATCTTTTATCAACAAATTGATCATCGTACCGATTGCGTTGATCCTGACGGCAGTATCACCCATCACGATAAAAGTAATCCTGGTGCTGGGCGCGGTCTACCTCGCTTACGAAGGCGCTGAAAAGCTTATCGAATTCTTCTTCAAACTTATTGGTAAGGACACGCATGCAAAAAAGAAAGACGTGACCGAAGATGCCGATCTGGAGAAGAAAAAGATTAAGTCGGCGATCACAACTGATTTCATTCTCTCTATCGAAATTGTCATCATCGCACTGGGCACTGTTCTGGAAAAGAGTATGGCAATCCAAATCATCACGGTATCCATTGTCTCGCTGCTGGCCACAGTTGGTGTGTACGGACTCGTTGCCCTCGTCGTTCGTATGGATGATTTGGGATTTAACCTGATGAAGCGCGCGAATGGCAAAGGTGCCCTGGCAAAGTTGGGATCTTTCCTGGTGAAGCTGTTGCCTCTGGTTATCAAATCGTTTACCTACATCGGTACAATTGCATTGCTTCTGGTGTCAGGTGGAATTCTTGTTCACTACGCCGAGTTCCTGCACCATATGTTCTCCGACTTCCCGTCATTCATTCTCGAAATGATGGTTGGTCTGGTGGTTGGCCTCATGGCAGCAACGCTGATGGGAATATTTAAACGGTTTTTTGGGAGGAAAGAAGTCAGTGCTTGAGGTGAGTTTCGGGGCGAACCCAGGCATTACCAACGTATGCGTTTCGGAATAACTCTCGCTTAATTAATCACTGAGTAATTAGCGCTGAAAACATTGATACCTTTCCCGTAAATTGCCTCAAAGCACAGGCAACATGACAGAGCGTGAATTAAGAAAACTGGAAGCAACCATTCGTACCAAGATGGCGGAGATTAGTGCGCAGCGGGTGAGTTTAAAAGACTCCGGAATCGGCGGCTTGATGAATACTTTGAAAAAGGTGGACGAGGCTTCTTACGAGAAAATTCTCCCCGAATACAAAAAAATGGTCGCCGAAAAGAACATTTTTAAATAAAGAACCGTCAGTAGTTGGATTATTGAACACTGTTCATTTTATTTGTGACTGTATTGCACATGGGCACCGCTGATCGTCGAGCCAGAGAAAAAGAAGAATTGCGCGACCTGATTCTTCAGGGAGCCAATAAACTTTTTGTGGCCAAGGGTATCGAGCAGACTACCATACGCAACATTGCTGAGGAAATAGACTACAGCATCGGTACGGTGTATGTGTACTTTAAGGATAAAAACGACATCCTGCATGCCTTGCACAGCCAGGGTTTCCGCGACATGTCGGGGCGCTTCGCGGTGCTCGCCAGCGTCGCTGATCCCATGGAGCGATTAAAGGCGATGGGTCAGGTGTACATTAAATTTGCGCTTGAAAACCCCGAGATGTACGAGCTCATGTTCAGCACACGGGCACCGATGGATTTCCTGAAAGCAAAAGAAGAAGACGAATGGAACGAAGGCAAGGCGACTTTCGGCGCATTGCGTTCGACGGTTCGTGAGTGTATGTCGAAAGGACATTTCGAAGGTCATGAGCTGGAGGCCCTGTCGTACCTGATTTGGAGCTCGGTTCACGGCATGTGCAGCCTGAAGACGAGCCATCGCGCAGAAGGCGTCGTGCAGAAGTACAAGCAGGACATCGTGCAACGAGCCTATGCGGAGTTTGTCAAAATGCTCGATCAATTCTAATCGATTTTTTTTACCCTTTTAATGAACAATGTTCAATATTAAAACAACGATCAAAATGAAATGTAAAATGATGTTCGCGGCCCTTGCGCTGTTGTCGGCTATTCACGTGCACGCTCAGGAACAAATCCTCGGGGAATGGATGTCGCCTAAAAAAGACAGCCGCATTCTCATCTACCAGAAGCAAGGAAAGTTTGAAGGCAAAATCACGTGGGGACAAGGTGGTTCGGCGCTTGATGTCAATAACCCGGATCCCACGTTGCGCACCCGCGAGGTCATCGGTCTCGCCATCCTCCGGAACTTCGTGTACGATGGTGATGACAAAAGCTGGATCGACGGAACGATCTACGATCCACGCGAGGGGAAAACATATTCGTGCAGGATGTCGATGAAAGACAATAGCACACTTGTTATAAGAGGCTACGTTGGAATTTCCCTCTTCGGTCGCAATGAAATCTGGACTCGTTATCAACCAAAAAACTAATTCACCATATGAAAGAATATGCACTCATCACCGGCGCTTCGTCCGGAATTGGACTGGCCATGGCCCGCGAACTTGCCTCGAGGCGATACAACCTCATTCTTGTAGCCCGAAGTGCGGAGAAGCTGGAGGCAATAAAGAAAGAACTTGAACTGGCATTTGTGGTCGATGTGGTGATCATCGCCGCCGACTTGTCGAGTCCGGATATTGCACGCATGCTTGTCGGACGAATTTTGCATGAACAGTTGCAGGTAAATTTATTAATCAACAACGCAGGCGTTGGCCTGTACGGCGACTTCATCAATACGTCTCTGGAATCCGAACTAAACATGATTAACCTGAATGTCTCTTCGCTCGTCGTATTGACGAAACTCTTTGCAGCAGAAATGAGGCAACGAGGAAGTGGACGAATCATGAATGTTGCCTCTTTGCTCAGTTTTCTGCCCTTTCCTTATTATGCCGTTTATTCAGCAACGAAGGCATTTGTACTGGCATTCACAGAGACGATTGCAGCGGAACTGGAAGGAACCGGCGTTGTGGTCACGGCGCTTTGCCCTGGACCTGTGGATACGGCTTTCAATTCTCAGGAGATGTGGAGTACGAATGCCTACAAAGCCAATAAGCCGGTATCACCCGAGTCTGTTGCACGGGCAGGTGTGGACTTACTGCTTCATGGAAAGGGAAAGAAAATTGTTGGCTTCAATAACTGGTTCATCTCCAACCTGCCGAGGGTTACGCCCGACTTCCTGATGATGAAGATTAAAAAACAATTGGCAAGTCAGCAACGCTAGTGAAACAAAACATTTTCGGCAACGTTTTGTTTTATTTGAATTCAGCTGCTCAAGTGAAAAAATATTTTTGTATTGCGATAATCTTGTGCTCCGGTTTCTCCTCCTTTGCGCAGGAGAAGCCTGGAGTTCTGAAGCGGTATATCAACAGGTTGTTTTTCGACACAGCCGATGTATCCAAACCTCAGTTTTTGTTTTACCCAACCATCACCTACGCCCCGGAAACGAGCTGGGAGTTTGGGGTCAGCAGTGTGTTTGTATTTTATGCGAACAGGGACACGACCAACCGGTTGAGTGAAATTACCGGACTTTCCTTCGTGACGCTCGAGCAGCAATACGGATTTTGGTTTGATCACGCGCTGTATTCGCAGGACAATAAATGGTTTTCTCTCGGAAGATTACGATTACAAAGTTTCCCGTTGCTGTATCACGGCATCGGACCGGATTCGCCGGAAGAACATCTTGCGCAAGTCAATGCCAACCTGATTCAAATAAAGGAACGGGTTCTTCGTAAGATATATGGTAGTTTCTACGGTGGTCTCGAAGTCGACTACCAGAGACTGAGTTCTGTTGAATTTGTGCCAAACAGAAATGAGCTGACGGATCTTCCTTTTGGCAGCGAGGGCTCTACCAACGTAGGCATTGGTGCCGGACTCTTATACGACAATCGACACAACGTTCTGAACGTTCGAGATGGTTTTTTCACCGAGCTTGCATTTCTGAACTACCACAACGCCTGGGGAAGCGATAACTCATTTACCTCCGTAATTTCCGATACGCGTTTGTATCGTTCGGTCAACAAACGCGATGTCCTTGCTTTTCAATTATTGGGTCAGTTCAATATTGGTACCGCTCCGTTCAATCAACTTGCCCTGCTGGGCGGCGAAAGCATGATGCGCGGTTATTACTACGGACGGTTCAGAGACAACAATCAGGTGGCGTTTCAGGCGGAGTACCGCATGCTTCCGTTGCCCTGGAGTTTTACCAAACGTTGGGGCGCAGCTTTTTTTGCAGGGACGGGTTCGGTATTTAATGATGCGCGGGCGCTCTCTTCAAAGAACTTCGTCTGGTCGGCAGGAACTGGTTTAAGATTTTTACTTTTTCCGAAGAAAGATATTTATACCCGCGTCGATTTGGCCTTCACCAACGAAGGTACCGGAGTGTATATTTTTATCGGAGAGGCCTTCTAAGTCACCGTTCACTTATTCCTGATTTAGTCTAACGGCGGTACCACGATTTCCGAATGCCATCGTGACCGTATATCCCGGCGCCATCGCTCCAGGTCGAGCGAGCTACTTAAATTCAAAGACACCTTATTACGGTCGAGCAAACTGCCTGTTAATGAACTTCCACGCTTACGGTTTTTCAATCGAAGTGTGCAGTCGGCAAAGGTAACTTGTTCGATAGACCTCAGAATCTGACCCGCTTTCATCTCCTGCAACCGGATCAACGTTGGCCAAACAATTTTGTCCTGTAACGCCATCTCCACACGCGATGCGTGATTCAACTTTTCATCGAAGTATATGCGGCGCTCAAACATAAGGATGACATTCGAACTCATGCCGATGTCAATCGCACTTACTTCGGCATGATTTGGTCCAAGATTCTTTAACACATGATGAAGAGAAACAACTACTTGATCTCCGTGCGTCGTCACTCCAGCGATGATTACTTTCGCATCCTTAAGGTAATTATCCACAGCGTGCAGCACAGTGCCCGGTTTAAAGGCGAACCGAAATACATTACTTTCATAAGTTCGGTAGAGCATATTTGTGGAAGCGGTATTTTCATTAAATCGTGTCGCATCTTTATCGTTTGACGAGTTGTTGTCCTGAGATGACCACGATTGCTCTGTGGATACTTGAATATGACTAAATGAACTTGCAAAGCTTTTATCCGCAATGGTTCCATAAACGGCCTTTCTGCTTTTAATCAACTCATTGATGTAGTCTGTTTCCAGAAAGTAAAAGTCATATTGATGTTCGCGTTTGGGCAATTTAATCATCGTGTTGAAGATTGCTTCCCGGAGAAATGTTCTCGGCTCCAAAGTATTGATTCGTGTGGTTAAAGAATCCGAAATACCGGAGGGCGCGAGTTCAATCTCATCAGGAGCAGCCTGCCTGAATGTTTGAAATGAAACAGCAATCCGTTGAAATCCGATTTTGAAAAAGATGATGCTGTCCGATGTTGGTGTATGAAGTGACAATCTGAAGGTGCCGTCTTCCCTGCTATAGGCAAAGCTTCCGTCAAATGGAGCCGAATATATGTAAACTCCCGCAACTGGTTTCCCAAGATTATCGTTGATGATCCCCTTCAACTCCTGAGCATCAACTGCAACAGACGTTGGAAGCATCAAGCTTAGAATGTATTTCGCGAGGTGAATAAATTTTAATCTCGATTTCATCTTTTGTTTTTCGGTCAAATGAGCGGGGACCTGAACGCTTTCTTCAGAGTTCTATCTGCCGTGTGTTCATTCACGACTAAGTTTAGTCAGCCGAAACTCTCTGCCATCTTCGGCAATAAACGACATCTTCAAAAATCCTTCATGGGCGTTAGCAACAAACTCAGCACGAAATTTTCCGACTTCTGAATGGCCTTCAGCATGAACCAAATACGCATCAACGGATTGTCCCTGATATGACCAACTTGTTTTTCGGACAACTTCATATTGGTGGTGAACTATCGACGCAGCAATTGTTTGGTTCGAAACAAACTCCTGGTGAAACCACGTTGAATCAAAAGGCATTTTGTAAGACCATTTCTCGCCGACGGTGATGGGAATTTTGATGTAGGGGTATGGAAAAAGATTCAGGGCTTTTAATGGACCCAAGCGTGGCGTATGCATCCAAATATTTGATGCATTGTCAACGAGTCCGGTTTTTGAAGAAAATGGAATCACATTCCCTTGTTTGTCATAGAAGTTGAACATAAACGTGCTTTGACCTTGGTTGACCTCGTTCATGGCCGTCGCTTCTTCAACAACAACGTCGATTCGACCGAGACAACCGCGAAAGCGAGCGGAATCAGTGAGAGGAACGATCGGTAGTGGCTCGCCATTTTTCAAATTCAGGCCTGTAATGAGAATACCTTCCTCAACCCCTGAAGCATTGAAGTATTGAAACGAGTAGGAGTGCGTTGAACCCGTAACGAATACCTGATTGTCATCATTTCTGGACAATGTCTCGTCATCCGCTTCAGACGTTTCATAGGGTAATCTATTACATGACCAGATGGTCAATAAAGAAATGACGACTAGCGTTCGGGAAACTGTGAATTGCATGATAAAGGTCTTTATTTTTTAGCAGTAAGTCAGGTGTGTAAATATCGTGATTATTTGTAGGACGGGAACACATGTGGCCATGATTCGGAGTAATGATGTTTAGTCAATCTGATTTCTCCTCGTCCTTTTTGACTATACGTGCATTCGCCTCAATTACAAATAGCCAGAAAAACGAACTGAATTGATCTTTAGTGCAGAATTAGACAATTGTTTGTCATTGGTTATTTTTGTCACTTATTAAAAAAACCTCGAACATTATGAGACTGTCTACCCGGCTTTCAATTCTTATTTTACTTTGTTCGACTGTTGCGTGCGCACAGGACTGGGCGGGATTAACCCTTGGAACTCCAGAAAAAGGTCCAAGATTCTCTGACCAATTTGGCAACAGTGTATCAGTGGATAACAATATCGCTGTTATCGGCGCTCCGCTTAATGATGACGCTAACGTAAACGCAGGAAAGGCATTCGTTTACGAATTCTTCGAAGGTCAATGGAAATTGACTGCCGAACTTGTTTCCAACGCTCCGGATGAGAATATACAAATGGGTCGGACTGTGTTGGTTCGGGATGGAATTATTTTGGTTGGTGTACCTAACTATAATGGAAATGCAAATAAAGAGCAGGGATGCGTTCTGGTGTATAAAAAGACGTCCGAGGGCTGGACATTAACTCAGCAGTTGTTGAACGTCTGGCCCTCGCCGTATGAGCACTTCGGGAGCTCACTCGCAATGCACAATGGCGTTGTTGTTGTAGGCGCGCCGGGTCCGGATGTTTTTAGTGAAAATTCAGGAGCTGTTTATCTATTTAACAATATTGATTTTGAAAGATATCCCTCTGAAATCATCCGGCCCCCACAATCTGAGCCAACATACAAGTTTGGTGTTTCAGTAGCCATCAATGCAACGGATATCTTCATTGGCGATACCAGGAGTACAGTTAACTCCAGGATACAGGGGGCAGCATTCGTGTTGGATCGCGCTTCACTGCAAGTAAAAGCGAAACTTTCCACCTCTTCCAATATTTTTCTTTTTGGGTATAATTTAGTTGCAGCAGACAACGAGGTCGCGGTGGCCTCTTACGGAGAAAATGAAAATCTGAGTTATGGTTCTGTTTTTTTGTATATCAAATCTCCAGCCGGTTGGACTGATAAAGGAGAGGATCGTAAGCTGATTCCAGCGAATAATACCGATTATGGAATCTATGGACAGTCGATGCATTTGGATGATCGGGTTTTTGCCATCGGTTCTTGGGGTAGTAGCGATGTAGATTTTTTTGATAAGCCGGCGACTGGATGGATGGATATAGGAACACCATTTTCTTTGAAAAATCCTATTCCAATTGAAATCGCCCGATATGGTTATTCTTTGTCGATATACGACAACCATGTGATGATTGGTGCACCTAACTGGAACGTTGCAAATACGTATTCCGGGGCAGTGTTCACTTACCAAAGGTCAGGTCAGTCATTCAGTACGTTATCGCAAACCGGTATTTTGAAGAAACTGTCCTCTAATGCATCCGGTGATCAATTTGGATTTAGTGTCGACATCGATGGAATATATGCCGTAGCAGGTGCTCCCTATGAAAGTAACGCGGCGCTGTCCTCTGGTGCTGCATATGTATTCAAGCTTCAGGGAAGCGAATGGGTGAGGATCGCTAAACTTACCCCTTCCGACCCTGGACAAGATTATTTATTCGGCTACGATGTGGCCATACACAAGAATACCGTTGTCGTTTCTTCGTATCAGGCTTCGCCCTCCTACGACAATGGAACCTATACATCCGGAAAAGTTTATGTATTTGAAAAACAAGGCAGCGAGTGGTCTTCCATGAATGAGACTGCCGTTATCGAGAGACTGGATAGAAACATAGGTGGTAATTTCGGCTATGCGGTGGATGTATTTGAAAATGATATCGCAATTAGTCACCTCCGTGATGGAAGTCCGGCAACGTCGGGCATCGTGTACATTTTTTCAAAAAACCCTGGCGGTTGGAGTAAGATCGCGCGTTTGATGCCCTCGCCCTATAGTTATTCGCAGTTTGGTCAATGTCTGGTTATGTCCAAAGATGTCGTTGTCGTTGGTGCGCCTTCTGCTGACAACATTGGAGCTGTCCTCGTTTTCGAAAAACCGGTTTCTGGCTGGTCAGATATCAGTCAGTCTGCAGTGCTGCGATCGGCTGATGCACGGGCGTTCTCTTACTTTGGGAGATCCGTCGCCATCAAGGGAAATACAATTTTGGTGGGAGCGGAGCATTTCTACTCGGGTTCAACAGGAGCAGGATATATATTTGAAAAAGATGGTACTTGGAAAAATGCAACGGAAAACGCCATCTTATTGCCAAGAGAAAAGATTGTTGGTGCCGGGTACGGTGCGTCAGTAGCGTTGGGAGAAGACTATGCAGTATTGGGTGCTACAAGCATATATGGGGAAAGTGGTCTTGCTATTTTCTTCCGAAAGGTTGATGGCATTTGGAAGAATACGGTTGATTATCAGGAAGCAGGATCTTTCAACTTTAACGATCGATACAGTTTCTCGATGGCGAGTGACGGCGATATCGTCATGATTGGTGCTCCCGGAGTTTCAACAATTGCGGGTGGAAACTCAGGTGGCGCGTTCTTTCTTTCCAAACAACCAACAATTCTTCGTGTGAGCAGTACCAATGACGACGGTGTTTACAAGGTCGATGACCGAATTCAGATCAAGATTGTTTATTCACAACCAGTCAATGTCACCGGTAACCCGACTCTAAAGATTCAACTTAATAACGACAGATTTTATGATCTTCCCTTCAAGGGTTTGTCAAATGATCGTGAGCTTAACTTCGAATATATCGTCGTTGAAGGCGATTTTCGAATAAAATTGGATTACAAGGATGTCAATTCTCTACAACTTCCGTCAGCGTCAATAAGTTCGAAACTAAACCTGGCTCCTGCCGTAACTTCACTTGCAGAACCAGGGCGCCCTGGTTCACTCAGTGCTGCTCATTCGCTAACCATAGATGGAACGCCCCCACCAGTGGAGGTTGTTGGAATCGAAGACGATCTAAAAGCAATGTATAGAGCTTATCCGAATCCCTTCATTGACGAGTTTCGGATCGAATCCGAGGAGGACGTATCGGTGACATTACTAACCTCTACAGGTGTTCGGGTTTACAGTGCATCACTCGGCAAAAATCAGATATGCAAGCCTGAAATTTCTTCCGGTGTGTACATTCTCGAAATTCGAACCAAGGATGGCAAAAGCAGAAGGTCAAAGCTTATTCGCAGATAGGCTCTGAAGAAAACATCAAATTGGCAAGAGCGCTCATAACGTTGGAAAAATCTTACCTGATCACATAAGTAAGATCAATGACGGTCTTATTCTACCATTACTGAGTCGGTTGAGTACCTTAGAGGGAATAATGAACTACTCAAGTTAGCAGGGCTTCTAGGGCACCAATCAGTTGGCGTTCGGATGTGGGCCGCCACATATCTTTTGACCGAATTAGAAGACGAGGCAGTCTGCGTATTGAAGCAAATTGCTTAGGGAACCGGAATCCATTCGTTCAAGGCAGAGATGACCTTGGCCGAATGGCAAAAAGGGTAATCTAACCAGAGATGCTCTTTGATTCATCTACAGCCTGTTATTCTTTTTATTCCCGCGAGCTGCAAATCGCGATCACAATAAAGTTACTCCAAAACGAAAAACCCGGTTTCCCGGGTCTTATTTTATTCTTCAATTTTGCTGAGGTAGCTTTTGTCTTTCATCAAATACTGCAAATGTTGCTGATGAAATTCATGCAAGGGTTTCGCAAGATTGCCGACTGACAGTAAGGTCTCCAGATCACTCTTTTTGCTGTTGTCCTGCTGCAGAAATCTCGACTTCAATTTCGGGTAGGCTTTCTGCGCCATGCGCTTGTCTTCCTCCGAGAGTGTATTATTTGGCATGGTAAAACAATTGGAAGACCGACCCGAAATAAACATCCATTCGTCGAAGCTATAGTGTATGATCGAATAATTTTTAGAAAGAGACAACGAAGTTGTAGCGGAAAAAATGCTAGCGGAGTTGGTTCGGAATGAAAACTGAGTTGTGCCAGATCTAATTTTATTGGCATTAACCAAATTTATTGTAATTTCCTGATTATCGTGTACAATGTGTATTCAATGGATATCCAAAGGTCAGGCCTCATTTTTCACACACCTCAATTTTACGGCCAACGAGAAATAAAATGAAATATTCTGTCGCGCTACTAATTTGTTATTGTTTCACATGCTCGACTTATGGGCAGCTTAAATGTTCCACCGAAGATCTAATTGGACGGTGGAAAGAAGTTAAATCACTCTCTGGAGTTCAGACTAACGTTGATAGTTTAAAGAGGTTGATTGCGATGTTGCGTGAAGAATTTGCGACTTTGGACTTTAAAAAAGACGGAACTTACACACATACTTTTTATGACAACACCATTAAGAAAAATCACGCATATTCACTAGACATATCGACCTGTGAAATAATTCTTGGAACCAAAAGAAATGCTCGAAAGAATGCCAACCTTCAAATCATTTATCTTGATGACCGATTTCTTATGTTTTGCGAGGACAATAATCCAAAGGGAATGACGACGCACTTGATGTTCAAAGACAGAGAGTAGTAGAGTAACGATGTTTAGTCAATCTGATTTCTCCTCGTCCTTTTTGACTAGGTTTTGTTTATCGGAACTACGACACCATTCAAAATCCAACACGACGGTACAAAAACATCCTGCTCCAAAACGAAAAACCCGGTTTCCCGGGTCTTATTTTAATCTTCAATTTTGCTGAGGTAGCTTTTGTCTTTCATCAAATACTGCAAATGTTGCTGATGAAATTCATGCAAGGGTTTCGCAAGATTGTCGACTGACAGTAAGGTCTCCAGATCACTCTTTTTGCTGTTGTCCTGCTGCAGAAATCTCGACTTCAATTTCGGATAGGCTTTCTGTGCCATGCGCTTGTCTTCCTCCGAGAGTGTATTATTTGGCATGGTAAAACAATTGGAAGACCTACCCGAAATAAACATCCATTCGTCGAAGCTATAGTGCATGATCGAATTCTTATCGTGTGGTCCGTAGCTCAATCCTTTTGATTTCAAACCTCTCAGGTTATGATCAACCGTCGCTTTTGACCAATGATTTGGCGGCCCTGCCAAAAAACGATAAAGTTTATTCCAATCGAAGTCGCAGTTGGCTACAGGACTTTGATGCTCATGATGAAAACCAAGAGCATGACCAAACTCATGCAATACCGTTCCTTTCCAATCGGGCGGTAGAGATTGGTCAAATCCCTGCAAATTCATAGTAATGTCACCGGGAGCAGCAATCAGCCGATCCCGGCTGTCTGTTCCCACCAGTGACCAGTAGCCATCTTCCTCGAAGCCAATGCGAATGTGTGACTTATCCTTCGGTGTCCATTTTCTGAAGTTGCCTTCCGCACCAAAGTCGAACCGGATGTTGGCATATTTCGTCCAGATGTTGGCGGCGTCACGAATCTTTTGATGAAGTGTTTTTGTTCCTCCTTTAAAGCTCACCCGGAGGACACCAACACGCCAGAGTTTGAGATCCTGCATCACAAGCTCCAATGCACGTCCGTTAATTTTTTCCGGAATGTTTTGACCGAGATGCGCCCGATACTCGAGTCGGGCCTGAATACGGTCAGGATACTTTTCGAAAATTCTGATCTTCATAATTATTTTTTGAATTTGGGTTTTGTCGGGAAAAGCAGGTTTTCTTTTCGTTGCAGCTCAAGCATCAGCACAACATCATGAAGCAGTACCTCATACGTACAGGCGAGAAACAGATCGCTGCTGAAGAGTTTCTCTTCGCGGAAAAGAAATTTTTCAAGACGATTCCTGTCCGGAAAGCGAGCCCGCAGTTTTTCGACTGCCTTCGCGTATCCTTGCTCCTGAAGAAAGGTGATGGCAAGCGTGCGAAGGATGCGTGTAGGGATGACGTTGATCCATGCGCGTTTCTTGAGGAACGGATGGGCAGGTGTGTTTGCCCCAATGCCGTGATTGGCAGAAGCATCTTTCTTTTGAATTTGAGAAAGCAACAGGATTTCAGCTTCGCGGAGGTGTGCAACGGCTTCGGCTCTTCGGCCAATTCGCGCCGCAAGACGCGACTTCGTCATCAAATATTCAAACAGCAACGTGAAGTTTTTCCTCGGAGGTGCTTTAATGGCGGAGATGAGGTGGTACGCATCTGAGAAATTCATATCGTACTCAGCTGCATACACACCCAGCCGGAGGTATTGAAATGGCAGCTGCGATGTTTCCGGATGCGCGCGTATGGCATCCATAGTCGCGACCAGACCGTGGCGATCCCCCAGACGAAATTGTACCATCCCCATTTCACTCAGAAGATTCAAATCGGAAATCTGTTGTTGCTTCTTCAGTTCACCATCGATCTTAATCAGGCTCGTCTCGTCTCCGTTTTCGAGCGCCTGCGCGGCACGAGCCTCCAGGTAAGAGGCGTTGGAGTCCGCGCTGCTCGTCTGAATTCCGGTGGAGGAAATGAGTCCGCCCTTAATTTTTGAAAAATAGAGTTGGTAACGCTCCTCGAGTTCGGTAATGCAGTTGTCAAAGTACAGACTCACGTCATCATCATAAAGTTCATCAATTAAACGGGTCGATGCGCCGCATTTCAGTTGATGATAGAGCAACTCCGCTCTGGATGCTGCGTCGTCTCGCTGGGAATAGTAGGTTATGGCAGATTGATGGATGAGGGTGGTGCGCGAAGGGTCTTTCTGCGCAACCATTGGAAGCAACGCTGCACGCAAATCAGGTCGGAATACAAGAGCCTGCTGCTCACGATTGACCAAAAACGTTTCACGGGCAACATGCTCAAACAGCGTCACCGCTCGTTCCGCCGTCACGGCGCCAAGGCCGCAAGGTTCGGCAAGAACGTGCAGAATGATTCCTGTTGTGAGGCGACGAACGAGCATCCCGGGATAGGCTATCTTCCGCACATCATCATCGTGGATATGATTCAGATTTCGTTCTACAAGTTGTCCCTGAATCAATCTCTCGTCGAGTTTCATCAGCATCCAGGAAGTAGTATCGAGTGATTGAATGGTCTTCGTTGCTGCAGATGCTGCCGAGCGCCTCACAAGTTCTGCCGCGAGCTTCAGCGTGAGCGGATTGCCACCGACCTTTTTATAAATGAGCTCCATCAAGGTTTTATCGGAAATGCCCATTTGCTTCATCACTGCGAAAGCTGATTCGCGATCAAATTCGCGAATGTGGAGATGCTCGAAATTTCTTCCCTGAAACCACGACTCCGATCTGCCCGCGAAGACAAAACGAATGCGAGGAATTCTTGAACTGATTTCTTCCAGCAAATGAAAGATATTCTCCAGCTCTTCATTGGTGATCCGATATTCCATTTCTTCAAACGAATCGAAAACCACCAGCACCGGCCTGTCTGTTTTTTCAATGACTTCATGATAGGTCGAGAACAGGTTGTATAATAATGACCGTTCTGTGCGGACGGAATTTTTTAATTGAATCCGGTAATTGAATATCCTTCTGATGTGGTTGCGCACCTCCGTGAACATGGGCGTGTGCTCCGGAAATTGAAATGAGAGCTGACGCAATCCTTCGAGTATGAGCAGGTAGGGAGCACTCAGAGAAATTCCCGGTTTGTCGAAATCGAAGTACACAAATGGGAGCTTGCCTTTTGTTTTATAGGTGATGTTGTCCAGAATGAACCTCGCAATGATGGTTGATTTCCCAATGCCGCCAATGCCGCTGAGCACAAGTGGTGGCTTTTCATGCCACCGGATGATGTTGCGGGCAAGTTGACGGGACTTGCTGAGGAAAGAAGATTTGGGAAGCCAGTCGACATAGTCAGCGAGTTGTTCAAGCTCTTTTTTTCTTCCTTTAAATTTTTGTGTTAGTTTTTGAAATGGCTCGAGCATCTCCAGTTCTTGCAGAACATTCAATACTTCTGCTTCCGATGGAAGACCTAATTTTGATCGGACAAACCAGCGAGACAGGCGCAGCGTATGTACAAGCTGTTCTTTATTCTGCTGGCTCAATGGTTTTGCCTTTCCTTTGAGATAAGTCAGCAGGTGCGCACAAAAGGTATCTTGTTGATTTCGTGATTCGAGCAGAGAAATTAGTTCGTTGCGGCCGATATGTTTAAGTATTCGTTGGCGCGCGGGTTCGTCGAGTTCGAACGTTTCCTCATGAATTCGGGTGCTCATCCTTCGAAGCTCGTGGAGAAGGTCGGCACCAATGGTTTCCTGAAAGTGAGTTTCAGCTTCCCGCTTCAGGTCATCAATCTGGAATACGGGTAATGTTGCTGCAAGCTGAAAGAGTTTGTGATGGCCCATGGTGGCCGGCCGCAATGGAGATTCAACCCTGAATTTGAAATTCAGATTCAGTGCCTTTTTCATAGATCAGGATTGTTATTTTGAAACTCCTGGTACCAATTGCCTGCTGCCCTGCCGATGGTGGATACGTTGGGCAAGGGTATTTCATGGAACTTGATTTGTTTGAGGATGTTTTCGACAAATTCGGCCTCACTGGTATTCAGATCGTAAACGACAGCCAGGTATGCGTGAACCTTACGGAAAAAGTTTTCAATATCACTTCTGCTGAATGATTGAAATTGTATCCGGTTCTTCCGGTTCATCAGGATGGTGATGATTTCCTTTTCCCACATCGACAAATCTTTCACTCCGGACAGAATGATATAGCACGGAAGATTGTGCATCACCGACTGATTAACCAGTTGATGAATGAAATCAAGTGCGTCCGGTTCCATCATGTTATCGAGGTGATCAAAAAACAACATTAATGGTGTGGCGCTGGAGCGAAGGTGCTGCCGAAGCGAGGATAAAAAGGATACTACTTTAAATACTTTTTGAGACGAAGCATGTACTTCGATTCCCGCGTTCAGTTGATCGTTGAGGTATTCTGCAAGGTGGACGGCACTGATGCGCGATCGGTTCTGAAGCACGTGGTTGAGTATGTATTTCATATCGATATACTCCAGCTGGAACTGACCGCTTTTCTGTGCCATATCACTGAGATACCATCTGACGTAGCTGACACCGGTTTTTCCCTCACCTTCGAGGAAGAGCAGTGGGCTGGTTTTTCCTTCGAGCATGAGTCCGAGCTGAAACTTGAGTGTGTTTCTGTTGATGAATGGAAGGTGATGCTTGACAAAAATGCAATCCAGAAAATCAGGATTGAAGGCGACCGACTCCGCTTCGTCTTTAAACATTTTACAGAATTGCTCTTCGTAAAACGTCCGGATGCCCGGCGCCTGCGGAAAATCTTCTTTGAGGCGCTTGATGAAATAGAGCCACGTACCTGCTTTGTCGACAAACTCCACAATGGATTCAATGTTCTCTGGATACGTATTTCCCCGGCTGATGATATGACCATAGGGGGCGCCAATGATTTCCTGGTGACGCATGAAGAAGTCTCTCACGTCTGTTTCTGCAAGCGTTGACAGTATCGCGTTGGCAAGTTGACTTTTGAAAGAAGAGGATAGTCGCATGTTACTGAAAGACTTGTTTATACCGGAGCCTGAGATCGTCCATTATCGCCGAGGCGGCAATGCCCTGGTTAAAGGCGGGGTTCCACGATGGATCGCCGAGGTTGTGTAATCCTATCCACTCGAAGTTCTCGTTCAGGCAGAGCGATCCCGACGATCCGGGTTGTGTATTGACGGCGTAGCGGATGCGTGTTCCCGAACGATCAACACCAAGAATTTTTTCAAAACCAAAAGCCAGTTGAAGTGGCTCCCCATTGGGATGCTGGAGAATGTGGAGATGTCCACCCCGGACAATAGCCGGAGTTTCCGATGGAATTTTGATCCATCCACGTTCGGGCGCTATTGCAGTGGCCTGACCGTTTTTCGATTTGACAGGTTCACTTCCTGCGGGCTCCTGCAGTTTTAACACCGCGTAGTCAAGGTGATCCGCCGGCCAGTGTGCCATCAGCCCCGCTGTTCCATCCAGATCCATTTGGTCGTATGGCGACCACGCCCGTATGCCATCGCGATGAAGTTTATATTCTGTACCCGGATGTACAACTTTTCCCCCAGCCTCAACTTCAAAGTCAAATCGAATCTTAACGTGCTCGGCGATTTGTCCGTCAATGTGAAGGGCCTCTGCAACGTGGTAGTTTGTCAGAACCAGATCAGGTGCGATGAGAAAACCGGTACCAAACATGAACCCGTTCCGAACCGGAACTTCAATGCGGCAGACACAATTTTTAGTTCGGGAAATTCCTTCAAGCACTTGCGTGACGTGCAGGTTGGGTATGGCATTGACGAAATTTTGTAAAGCAACGGAGTCGCGCAGTACGTGCGCCGGTTGTGAATTGTACATGGTGACCCCGAGGTTCAGATCCAAGGCAAGCTGAAGGACGGCTTTATTCATCGGATGTTCGGCCCGGAGGCCGCTGATGAGTTCGGTGATCCAGCCTTTGCGATTGGCAGCGTCAACGACTTCCAGGATTTGATAAGGAAATCGTTCGGGCGTCACAAGGTTGTGAAATTGTCGATCGAGTCTTGTTCGCAGAAAATCTGCAAAATCATTGCGATCATACATGGCAACGATCTGGTCTCTCAATCTGCCGAGTTGTGGTCCGGATAACATCATGTTGTTTATTTAATTACCTGAAGAATATTGCTGATGAGCGGTGAATCCGGAGCAAGCGCTTGTTGCTCACGGTGGAGTGTATTCAGCATATGAATCAATTCAGGCTGTGGAAAACAGTCTGTCTTGTCTCGTCTCACCTGAGCGTGCGTCCACAAACCGGAAACTCCGTAAAGCGCAGCCATACTGGTATCGAACCAGGAGCGATCGTATTGATGGTCGGGCAGGGTAATGTCGAAGAGCGTACTGAGTATGAGGACGAGTCTCTTGCATTCCGCAAGTTGTTTCTCCGTGTACCGATGGAAGTGGGTATAGCCTCTCCATGCCACATCAAGATGACAAACTTCTTCTTCCGGGATCTCAATATTCTTGTCCGGATAAGCAACAGGAATATACTTGCCATTCTTTTTGATAAGCGCGCCGAAGGAACATAATTCGATGGCAATGGATTCGGAATTGAGTTTTCTGTTCATCGGATCGTTCAATCCGAGGTGGTGTCCCCAATATTTTTCGTTGAATGCCCGATGGGTGACACCGTCGAATTGATGTTCATGGCGGGAATCAGCTCCGATAACAAAAGCAGTACCGACACGAAGGGGACCTGATTTCGATTTCGTTTTCCACCCGTCTATGGTGTAATCAGGCCGGAAAGAGCCGGCCGTGTGGTGCAGGAAGATCGAACTTTTAAGACATACTTCACGGACATACTCATCTTCAGGAAGCAGATGATCGACGATACCAATATTCAAATCGTAATACTCCGTCAGCAAGTGTTTCCACGTTACCGTTCCGACAACGCCATCGGGGGCGAGTCCTCTTCGGCGCTGGTATTCGCGGACAACATTCAGTGTTTCTTTTTCAAACTCTGCGTATGGAAGAACGGTGTTGGAGAATTTGAAAAGCAGTTTTTGCATCAGCGCAACCTGGTTGCCCGACGCACCTTGCCGAAGTATTTTCATCGGCTTCAGAGTTCGAGCTCTGCAACATAGCGACTGATGTGTGATGTCAGCTTGTTGGCAATGTCCGTCCTCACCACGCGATAAATTGTTTCATTCAGCGTCATCTCAATCAGGCTGACCTTCAGGTTGAATTGGTCTTTACCAGATTTGAAGAAAAGGATGTTTTTGATTTCGTTGGTGGATGAAAGCACAAATGCGCCCATGTTGACTGCGAGTGAATCATTTTCTGCGGTCGCCATGCCTACTTGAAAACTTCCCTTTTTCAAGGAATGTGTATTTTTTTCGAAAGCAATGATTTTATTATCGGAGTCGCTTAGTTTTTTAAACGCTTCCAAAGTTTTTACAATAACGGCCATATACGATCCACCCACCGCTGCACCGAGAATGTCCAGTATGGCATTGTCCATTTCAAAAATGCCTTTGGTGGTAGTAAAATCAGAAAACTGCCTGGATTGTACATTCCATCCGATGTTGATGAGTACATCGGTGTATGTCGCATACCATTCCATCGTCTGAGTATCGTCGGGATATTTTTTGGAGGCTACGAGTTGCGCGAGCAGCAGCGAATTGAGCAGGTCTTCGCGATGTTGTGTTTTCACGGATGCCGCGATGGAGATAACACTCTTCAGGTTAACGTACGATTCAGACTCACCTTCATGAGCGTTTTGCAGGGCGCGTTGAAGTAAACGGAGTTTGTTCAATCGAACGATTTCGTGCGGAGGAATGGCAAGTTCAGCATCCTCAACGAATTGCTTGGGGTTTTGTGACATAGGATTAAGGTTTAGTAAATTCAATTACACCTTAAGTCCTTCGCAAGAGGGTTGATAAGAGGGTAGGAGGTCTTAATTGTTGCGTGTCAATTTAGATAATTATTCTTGATGCAAGTGAACTTGCCTATGTACACTTTTTTGACAAATAACGTGTTGTAACATTTATCGAATCATTTCTTTCTTCGCACGAGCAGCGTTCCCTCGGCCCTCGTCACCTCCAAACCGCCATCTTTCGGGGCGTAGAGGTGTAAATTATTGATGATGAAAGTGAACTCGAAGGATTTACTTGCGCTTCGAAGGATGGCTTCAGTGTCAGTCAATTGATTACGATTTTCTCCTTTGTTCTTGATCAGCAGCGCTGCAAGCGAATCGACTGCAAACGAGGCGAGTTCGATATGGTCATTTTGTGTCATGTCGATTCGTAGAGTTTTGTCGAGTGTCAGGGTGAGCGTTGAATCGGATGCGTTGCCGAGACTGGCGGACACGGAAGATGATTGTGTGATATTGAGATCGAGGAGATAGTCATTACCAGTAATTGCAGTCATGCGATTGCGCGATTGGTTCCGATAATAATTGAAGTACAAATTTCCGCCGTTGCCTGTGAATCGTACGGAAGGATTCAATCCCATCATGAACATATACGCATGTTGTTCATTGAGGCTTCTGTTTTCTTTTGAGAGTCCCACATGAGCACGAATAACCGAATCTGCATTCTGCTTAAACAGATCATCCAGTGACGAGAATCCGTGAAAGTCATCCAGATAGTTTAGAATCGAATAGACTTCCTGATGAAGTGAATCTGATAGTTTCTTGTCGTTTGGATAGGTGGCCCTGCTGAAGTTGCTGCTGAAAGCTACTTCGTTCAAAATCTTTCCGTCTGCCAGTACTCCTGTATTTTCGAGAATTGACTTGAGCCGGTTTACCTGGCTTCTTTCACTGACGGAGAACATGCCCCAGAATCCGAAAGTTGACAACAACAAAATAGCGGCAAGAGAGGTCGGAATGAACTTGATATTCTGTTTTGCCAGAAGGAAGTATATGGAAACAATCATCAGCCACACACCAATCAATAAAATCGCGTATCGGCTGATGGTGATGCCATAGTCGGAAACCCTCATACCCACCGCGATGAACATTAATACCACCAGTGGAATCAACAGCGCGTAATAGATCCTGGAGAACTTTTGAATCCACTCATTCCCCTTCTGTTTTGCGTAGGGATGGATCAGTAACAAGGTGAGAATACCCAATACCGCAACACATGCCACGAGATAGGATACAATTCCTTTCGGCCATTTCCACAAGGCAATAATCTGAACACTGTAGATGTAGAGGATGATGAGATAGATGATCAACAAGGGAAGAAGCACATACTGCGAGAAGATCTTGATCCCTGTCGGGTATTGATCGTCGTTCTCAAGTTGTTCAATATCGTCCGGAACCCCCGAAATAAAAAACCACGTATTCAGGAATCCACCGATGAAAATGAACATATCGGCAAAGATCTTTTCATGCAGGTTAATGTCGAAGAGAAAATCGAGCGAGCCCACAGCTAGTGCAAGTCCTGCAAACAGGAAGCCGGAGTATAATCCGGAAATGGCGAAGCGGACAAAAAGAAACCGGTTGTATTGCCAGAATGCATTCAGCCTGCCCTTGCCTAAAAATGGAATGAAGGCGACGATGAGGTGAATGGCAACGGCATAAACTGCGTAGCGTATATAGGCAGCTCCAGTGTCAAAGGTCGATTGTTCTGATGGGAATGAGAAATAGATCAGTGCAAGTGCAACCAGTCCTGCGAAGTACAACATGGCCCGCTTTCCGGATGAAAAAGTGCGGCTTTCACTGAAGACCTGAGCCGCGAAGAACAATGGAATTCCAAGAGCTCCGCAAAGCGCCAGGTTGAGCCATGGAAAAAAATTTTCAATATCCCGCTCCAGTTCAACCATCACGATACTGATGACTACCGCAAAAAGAGCAGAGAACAACGTTACCGGAAAACGTTGCAAGGAGCGCGATGCGGTACTGGTGAGGTAGGTAATGGATGGGAGCTTCATGGGGTTCAGGTTGTACAGACGAAATCTAATAACAATTTTGGAAAAACCGCCGTCATTTTATTTGACTTCGTATTTTGTTAATTTAATAGCATAATTAATTGATATGACCATGCGTTTTTTGCTTTTGCTCTTGCTGTCTCCTGCATTTGTTGATGCGCAAACTTCGATTGTGAAAAGGCATGAGGGCGTGTGGCAGGGAATGATGTCGATGTATAAAAATGGCGTCGTTCGTGACAGCGTTTCCGTACGGCTGACCATCAAGCCATCCGGTAACACCGACGAGTGGATTTGGAAAACAGAATATCTCTCCCCAACAATGCCTGCCGTAAAAGATTACAAATTACGCCTGACGGATGCCTCAAAAAATTTATTTGTCATGGACGAGGGGGGAGGATTGCTATTAACGACCTGGCTATGCGTCGACCGGATGTACAATGTATTTGAGACGGGAGGTTTCATTTTGACGAGCACAACTGAGTTTCGTGGCGATCGGATTTATTTTGAGGTGACATCCGGAAAAAGGGAAAAGCAGGAACATCCGGAAGTCACGAACATTGGCATATCGAATGTTCAGCGCGTGTTGCTTACGCGTGTGCCTGCTGGAAAATGAAGAAAATGCTTACCGCTATGAAAAATATTCTGGTCTTTCTCGTTTGTATATGGCCGCTTGGCTACACCGTTGCACAGCAGAAGACATACGACATTCTCAAATACACACCTCCCGCCGGGTGGACTGAGGAGAACAAAGCTTCATCCCGTGGATACACCTTGATCAATCAAAAAGACGGAACGTGGTGTCAGATATACATGTACAAAAGCATGGGCTCAGCCGGGTCAATTGCAGAAGACTTTGCACGTGACTGGAAGGAACTCGTGGTGCAGCCCCTGAAGGTGGGTAACGTTCCCGACAAGAGTGGTGATACAGAAGCGGACGGTTGGAGCATCCGCACGGGAGTATCTTCCTTTGAATACAATGGTCAGCAGGCCGTCACCACGTTAACAACCTTCACCCGTCCAGGACGCACTTTCAGTATCCTGATTAATACAAACCACGAACCGTACCTGAACACGGCGATGGAGTTTATGGACGGCATTGATGTCGTATTACCTCCTGAACCGCCAAAAACTGAAGTTGTTGCCGCCAAGCCAAAGCCCACCACAACGTCTGGCAGTCCGAGTGGTTATACTTTTTTTCAAACCAACTTCGATGACGGATGGGTAGCGATTGAACGAGAAGACTGGGTGGAAGTCACCAAAGGAAATATTCAGGTGCTGCTCCATTATCCAAGGGAGGGAACAATTTTCCCCGCTGATCCAGAGCCGTTGATCAACAACGCATGGAACGTGCTGGTGGCGCCCAGATATACCAATCTCCGGGATTACAAAATTTCAGAGACCGTGATGGACTATCAGCGCCCTTACTTCGGCTCCGGAACAGTACGCAGCGCCGCAGGCAAAGATGTATATGTGGCTATTTTTCATAAGGGAAGTTCTCCATGGATTGAGATCATTGCTCCCGACAAACAGGCATTTATCAAAGAGTTTGGTGTGGATATTAATGAAGTGAAGTGGTCATCGCCCGGCGACATCTTTGCGGCACTGGAGCGTCTCCCAAATTACAACAAGTTTGCCGTCGCTGCTGCTGATCTGAAGGGTGCCTGGACGAGTAATTTCACCGGCGTGATGCAAATGTATAACTCATTGACAGGTAACTATGCGGGTATGCAAATGAATCAGTCCAACGAAGAATTTGTATTCAAAGGAAATACTTATTCCTGGAAACTGCTTGTGGCGAACGGAATGGTTGGAAACATGAATTACGCGAACGTTTCTTCAACGGGAACATTTTCTCTTCCGAATGCCTGGCAGGTGCACTTCTCCAAAATGCAGTATGGTGCAAAAACATACGACGCTTACTTCAGCTGCGTGAAAGGCGCACGCATGCTCTGGATGAAAGATTCCGAATTGAAGACAGCCTCTTTCAGCACCTATGGCAAGAAGCCTGAGTGATCAGAATTTGATGGACGTGTTCAGGACAAAAGTCAGGTTGTCACGCTGTCGCGGCAGTTCATTGGCGCCATAGCGATAAAATACGCCAGCACCATAACCAAGCCAATACAATTTCGCATCCATCCGAAGCAGGTTGTTGAACAATATTCCGGACTCAAAATAACCTTTATCGAGTGTTTTGATCTCAATGCCCTCATGTCTCGCGGGGTTGGACAAAGTGCCATAGGCCATCTGGTGAACAAGAACAAGTTCTGGTTGCATGTATCCCTTCATCGCCTGAAACAATGGCCCGAAGTTGTGTTCAATTCCCAACTGGGCGTACCGGTCTGAAACAAACTCATAAATACCCATTGTCTGCAAATACCCTGGCGCATATAAAGACACTCCCGACATTTGTTCGAACTGCACAGCCTTGGGAAGGATCAAATAGCTATAGGGAACATCGTTGCCCCACACTTGTGCGGCGTATAGCGACCACGTTGTTTTTCCCGTTCCCCGGTAAGTGGACTGATGTTTGACAATCAGGTCCGCTCTTGTGAATTCCACATTTGAGTTTGCCAGTCCGCTTGCTGCATGCGACAATCGCATGTTGATAAACGGAAATTCATGACCGGTGATGATTTGAGCTGGCCCCATCTTCATCAATTGCTCGCCGCGAAGGTATCGCAACTGAACACCCGTTTCTGCAATGGTGTATTGCGCCATTGGTTCTGTTGACGTGTATTGATAAGCATATGCGGGATTTCTGTTTTCCCGATTGGCGAAGAGGCTCATTCTGATATTTCTCGAGGGCCGCGAGTTGAATTCAAATCGGATGGACTCCACGCTGTCCATTCTGCTCGTGACCAAACGCCTATACATATCCCCGGAAGCGGAAAGGTTGACACCCTGCGTTCTGATCATAGAAACTTGACCGGGTTCAGACAGGTCGCGGGAATATTGCGCGGAGAAGTTGAGCCCCTTGTCGCGGTTCAGGTGCAACGTCATGCCACCGCCATATTTGGCTGCCTTATCGCGAAACCCATACATGCCATATCCATTGAACTGAAATACCTTCGAAAACTTCTCGTTGGTGGTCATTCCAATTCCGAGCGCCACCCGTTCGTATTCATTCAGCCGAATGAGGTGATTTGGAAGAAGAGAAATCTTTCCGATGGGAATGGTTCCTCCGGCCAGCGTCGTCGTCGCGTTGAGCATACCATTCAGCAACTTCTTCGATTTGTTGTTCAGCGTGTCGTAATTGTAGTAGGTCTGTGCCTCGCGGGGAGATATGTTTACGGCACGCAAATCGTTCCAGGAAGAATCGCGAAGCTCCTGCGTGTAGGCCACGTTGAAAGTGCCCAGATCTTTCTTGACGAGGAGCGGGTTGATGCGGACGTTGGAGATGAAGCTTTGGTTTTTTAACACCAGCGGGATTGTCGTGGTTGTTACTTTTCCGTCGGCATTTTTTCTTTTTAGGTCAAGACCAGACTCTTTCGGTAAATATTTCGTGTATAAAACTTTTGGAAACCATTTTCCTTCAACCCGCTCGTATTGTTGTTGAATAACGAAATCAATTTTCATATTCTGATCTGCCGGACTCGCAATGATATTCTCGATGGCGTATCCGTTGGTGTTAACATACAACACTCCTTTGAGGGTTTTGAATTCAATCTTCCGGATGGGCTCGAAGGTCATGACATAAGTGGTGTCGTCATTGCTGTATAAGGTATCCGCCAGAAAGAAATCATAACGTCTCAGGCTTCCGTCACCAATCGGGTTGATGAAATCCGTACCGAAGAAATTAATCTGGTCGTCGTAAAAAGAAAATGGCTGGAAGGTGCTGGAGAGCATCGCGAACTTCGGGTCATCCCATCCGGAGAATTTGCTCTTCAATACTTTTTCATAACGGGGATTACCTCTGATGCGCTTCACTTCTGAATAACTCTCCATCATCAGCAGGTGGCCCTGCCGGAAGGTTTTAGCGATCATCGTGTCGGCGGAAACCGAATCATCATCAAGCCCTGCTGCCGTGTAGATGGTTTTGTTGTAGCAATTGAAGGTGTATGCATTCAGATTTTTTGGATCGTTAACTTCCTTTGCAGCCTGTACCTTCCGGATAATCCCATGTGCAGGATTTTCCCCCGCTTCAAACACAACTTCTTTTAATGCCGTAACGGCTGGCTTTAATCGTATCACGAAATCGCCGGTCATAGACCCCATCGCGAAAGACCGGGTTTCATAACCAACAAAGGAGATGTCGACCATCGTATTTGGAGAAATCGTGCTGGCATTCAACACAAATTTTCCATCAACGCCGGTCATTGTTCCTGTTGTGGTGCCTCTGATCTGGAGGTTGACAAAGGCCATGGGTTCACCATTTTCCGCATCGACCACCTTGCCTTGAATGGTCTGTGCAGCTGAGAGGCCTGCCTGAATGGTTAAAAAGAGCGCAAGAACGTATCGCGACATGAGGTTTATGTTTGGCGCATTGGTAACGACAGGTCGCTGGAAATTACATGTGTTTGACGGAAAAAATCAGCAATCAAATTCTTCGACCTGGGCCCGGAATGCCGCCAACTGCTTTTTCATGGCCTTCAATTCCGCAATCCTGCCGTCTATCTGCTCCAGTTTGGAATCCAGTATATCCATTTTTTTCTGTTTGGATATCCGCTTGCTGTACCACGCATCAATAACTGTTCGGATTTCCGCCAGGGTAAAACCAATCAGCTTGGCGTCCCGAATCAATTCCAGTTTCTCCAAAACTTCGTCATCGTAGTATTTGTAGGTCGTCTTTTTTTCCGGGTGTCGTTTGCCCTTAAACAGACCCGATTTTTCATAAAATCGAATGGTCGCAATAGGTACGCCCGTTTCTTTGCTCAGCTGGTTGATGAGTTTCATAAAATAATTTGAACTGTGAAGTGCACTTGACACTTTATCCGGATGATGGTTCAATTTACCTTTGGTTCATCATTTTAAAAAATACGCTATGCAACGCACAGCCCTCATTACCGGAGCATCTTCCGGAATTGGTCTCGAACTCGCCAGAGTATTCGCCGCTCAATCTGTCAATCTCGTTCTTGTTGCCCGCAGTGAAGGCAAGTTAAAATCGCTGGCAAATGATCTGGCGCAACAATACAAGATTAAGGTGATTACGCTGGGACAGGATTTGAGCAATCCTCCGTCTGCTCAATCCGTGTATGACTTCTGCAAGTCGCAGCAGGTGCACATTGATTACCTCGTCAATAATGCAGGCTTTGGTGACTTCGGCTTGTTTGCCTCCAGCGATTGGAATAAGCAGTTGCAAATGATCAACCTGAACATGGTGACCTTAACGTGGCTGACGCGCCTTTTTCTTCCTGACATGATCCAGTCGGGTTATGGAAAAATTTTAAACGTTGCGTCAACTGCGGCATTTCAGCCTGGTCCTACGATGGCCGTGTATTATGCAACCAAGGCCTACGTACTTCATTTCAGTGAAGCGATCAGCAATGAACTGGAAGGAACAGGAGTCACGGTGACCACATTGTGTCCGGGCGCGACAGAAAGCGGATTTCAGCAGGCCGCCGAGATGGGCGAGAGCAAACTGGTCAAGGGAAAAAAGTTGCCTTCGTCTTTCGAAGTTGCTGCGTATGGATATCGCGCCATGATGAAAGGACAGCGCGTCGCGATACATGGTTGGAAAAATTACCTGATGGCGAACAGCGTGCGGTTTACGCCAAGAAGTTGGGTGCTGAAAATTGTGAGAAGCATACAGGACAAATAGGTTGTCCTGTATGTTTTTCAGTAGGTTATTTTTTCAATTCGATGACGTAAGGCGTTCTCGCCTTCAGCGTAATTTGCTGAAGGTTCGTGATTGATTGATTGGTCAGAATATCAACGCCATTCGTGAAGGAAGACAATTCATTTGCGAAAGGCGCAGTTGACAATGTTTTTTCTTCTTCATTGCCATTGAGAATAACCATGACGGTTGTATTCGCATCGTGGCGGAAATATATATAGATGTTGTCTTCCGGTATGTAGTGCGTGAGTTTTCCCTGATGAACAACGGTTGCATTCTTTCTCCAGTTGAGCAGCCTGCTCATGAAGTCAAATGCTTCATTTTGTGCTGCTGTTCTACCGTCGCGGGTGAATGCATTAACTTTGTCTTCTTTCCAGCCACCGGGGAAGTCTTTTCTGATGTCGGGATGATAACCCGCATCGCCGTCCATCAGCAGTTCAGTGCCATAATAAATTTGAGGAATACCGCGGGTCGTGAGCAGGAAGGTGAGACCAAGCTTGAATTTCTGTAAATCACTTCCAATTAATCTGCAGAAGCGCGTGAGATCGTGGTTGTCCAGGAACGTGAGGTTATGGTTGGCATTGGGGTAAATAAAATCCTGCGCAAGCAAACCATATAGTTTGCGCATACCTGTATCCCATCCGGTTTTTTCATTGAGTGCCTGTGGTACCGTGAAGCAGAAAGGAAAATCTGTGACAGTAGGCAAATATGAATTATATCCGTCTTTGTTCGGCATATCTTTCTGCCAGTAGGCCGTAGTTGGGATGCTGTTCAGCCAAACTTCACCTACGAAATTGAATGCGGGATATTCTTCGAGAACTTCTTTTCCCCATTGGGCCATGAAGGTTTTGTCCGGATAAGGATGCGTGTCCATGCGAATACCATCAATACCTGCATACTCAATCCACCACAACGTATTCTGAATCAGATATCGCGCAAAGTGAGGATTGTTTTGATTGATATCCGGCATGGTATTATCAAACCATCCGTTGTTCATTTTCTCATAGTCATACTTCGATTGATACGGGTCCGTGATCACGCTGTTCTGGTAATTGGATCGCGTGAATTGCGGGAACTGATGCAGCCAGTCTTTTGCCGGCAAGTCTCTTACAAGCCAGTGATCGTTGCCGATGTGGTTCATCACCATATCCTGGATGATCTTGATTCCATTTGCATGAGACTTTTCAATCAGACTGAGGTACGCAGCATTACCGCCGAAACGTTTGTCGACTTCATACAAATTCGTGATGGCGTAACCATGATAGCTCGTGCGCTTCTGGTTGTTCTCGAGCACCGGATTGATCCAAAGTGCCGTCACACCGAGTTGTTTCAGGTAGTCAATGTGATTCTCGATACCTTTCAAATCGCCTCCGTGTCTTCCTTCCGGATTATTTCGGTGCGTCCCCTCGTAATAGCCAGGTACCGTGTCGTTCGAGGTGTCGCCATTGGAGAAGCGGTCGGGCATAATCAAATACACGACATCGGATGAATTGAATCCTTTTGGAGTTGCTGATTTTGTGCGCAGCTCGTAAGGATACGTGATGGTTTTCTTACCCTCCCGGAAGGTAATGTTCATCACACCAGGTTTGGCCGCGTCGGATATATTGATGTAAAGAATCAGGTAATGAGGATTATCGGTTTTCACCACCTCTTGCACCTGGACTCCCGGATAATTGATCTCGGGGCTCCACGACCCGATGCTGTTTTTTTCATGGTGAAAAAGAATCTGCAAGGTTTTGTTCTTCATGCCTGTCCACCAGAACGCAGGCTCCACATGGGTAAAACTCGGGGTCTTCTTCTGCGCCTGCAGCGAGAGGCTGGCAAAGACGAAGAGCAGCAAAAGTCGATGGTTCACAATTAAGCGCATGTATATTTTTTGTCGGCAAGATAATGGAATCACAGGGAAAGCGGCGGGATTTGAATATCAATTGTCTGACCCGAAAGCGGGTGGCGGAAGATCAGTTGATAAGCCTGAAGTGCAATGGCATGCTCCCGATACGGATGTGCAGAACCGTAAGTGGCATCGCCCACAATCGGACAGCCGATGTGCGCGAGCTGCGCGCGAATTTGATGATACTTACCGGTGTTTAAGGTAATGGACCAGCAGTAGCGTGAAGGAGTAATTTCTTCAATGGTATAGGCCAGAGAGGCCAGTTCGCTGTACTCCACCTCTTGTTCATAGAGCACTGCACGCTTTTTTTCTTTTCGATGCCAGTGGACCAATTCACCCGTGCGCTGCGCAGGCGCATCGACCGTATAGGCGCGGTAGCGCTTCACCACCTGACGTTGGGCAAATTGTTCGCTGAGATTTTGCAGGACGCTTCGTTGCTTGGCGAAGAGCACAATGCCGTCAACCGGCCGGTCAAGGCGATGAATGTGCTGCGCATAGGCATCCCGTTGGCCCAGATATTTTTTCACGAGCTGCAGCAGGTTCACGTGGTTGTTGCGATCCGGCTCCACCATCAGACCAGCTGGCTTGCGGACAACCATCAGCCATTCATCTTCGTGGAGGATATTCATATTTGATTGGTGTTCCCGCATTCGTGAATTTGTAAATTTAGGATATTGAGCAACATATTCCTCAATCACCGTTCTCATGAATAAAGCATCGGCCTGCATCTTCATCGCACTGCTCTCTGTGTCGCTGGTGGCATCAGCGCAACAACTTGTGATACCCGGCGACCACCCCGATCCGTCGGTGGTGAAAATCGGGGACACTTATTGGGCGACTGCCACGTCATCCAACTGGGCTCCTGTATTTCCATTATTGAAATCTAAAGATCTCGTTCATTGGTCGTTGCAAGGTCACGTGTTCGTCAACCCGCCATCCTGGGCCGACTACTATTTCTGGGCTCCTGAAATTACCGTCGACAACGGGAGGGTATATGTGTATTATGCGGCGCACAAGAAAGACGGCAACCTCTGCGTGGGCGTCGCCAGTGCGGACAAACCTGAAGGTCCGTACAAGGATCATGGCCCGCTCGTGTGCGAAGAGGCGGGGTCGATAGATGCATTTCCCATTCGCGATGCACAGGGAAAATTATTTTTGATTTGGAAACATGATGGTAACAGCGTGAATCAGCCAACGCCCATTCGAATGGCGGAGATGAATGAAGAGCGAACAAAACTTGTCGGAGCGCCCGTGGAATTGTTTCGCAACGATCAGGGCTGGGAGGCGAATCTTGTGGAAGGCGTATCCATCATGCAGGCAAATGGATACTACTATGCATTTTATTCTGCCTCGTCTTGTTGCGGTTCAGGTTGTCAGTATGAGCAGGGCGTAGCACGCGCGAGGAATATTGCAGGGCCATGGGAAAAGTTTGAGAATAATCCGCTCCGCATTGATGACAATAACTGGAAATGCTCCGGACATGGAACACCGGTGCGAATGGGTGACCAATATTTTTTCCTTCATCATGCATATTCTGTTGAAGGTGGAATTTACAACGGACGACAAGGTGTGCTGTCCTTGATTCAATTCACCCCCGATGGTTGGTTACGGTTTGCCGACCCGGTAGCAGAGGATGTTCAAGTGGCAGATGTCATTGACAATTTTGACAATAAGCAGATGTCAAAATTTTGGGAATGGTCGGTTTTTGAAAAGCCTCGCTTCAAAATAAAATCGGGAAATCTTCATCTGGAGGCCGGCACGCGCGCATCATTTCTCGGGGTAAAGACGTCGGTTCCCGATTACAACTGCGTATCGCTTTATGAATGGAATCGCTCTACAGCTTCGGGTGGACTCGGTTTGATTGGTGACGAGAAGAACTATGTTGCCTTGTTGGCCTCGAAAGATTCCCTTTCAGTCGTCCGTGTTCGGGAGGGTAAAAAAGAAATTCTTCAGCAGATCGCGGCTCCTTCTCAAAAGTATATTCGGTTGAAGATGACGGTTCGCAGCGGAAAGGATATTGCTTTTTCTTACAGCGGAGACATCGAAGGTGTCCAATTTCAGACGATCGAAACAGGCGGGTTGTCCGCAGATGGACTACCGCCGTGGGACAGAGGTTTGCGCGCAGGTTTGTTGGCGGACGGCAAAGGCGGAACTCATGCTTCGTTTCGGTATTTCACCATGCAAAACAAGGCTAACGGCCAGTAGGGGAACCGTTGTTTTTGAAGCCTGTTTTTCCGAGACGCGCAGGATTCGCTTGAGTCACCGCGCAATAAAATTTGTTTAAGGTAATTTTTACGTCGCAGTTGCCTAACCTGTCTTGTAGTCTTGCGGGGCAGGACAACAATGCCATATATTGGGCAGGTTAACCCACAGACCCACCCCCTTTATGAACCGTAATTTGAGTGAGTTTCACGCGTACGCGGGAAAGCCTGAATTGCATCCGTTTTCCAAAGATCTCAAAACGTTTATTGACCAGAACAATGCCTTGCTCAGCGTTCTGAATAATTCTGCGTCCTTCTTTTTCATCCTAGACTTTGCAGCGATGAAATACATCTACGTCAGTGAAGGCATCATCAACGTGATGGGCTATACGTCGAAAGAATGGATGGAAGAAGGTATCAACGCAGCCTACCGGACACTTCATCCCGAGGACGGTCCCAGATTGAACAAGATATTACAGGACCAGTTCGCCCATCTTCATGCAGTCCCTTTATCCAGGAGGATGGAATACAAGTATGCGAAGGACTTTCGCGTTCACCGCAAGGACGGCAACCTGATCTGGATTCTTGCCCAGGACTCTTTCGTTTCTCTTGACCAACAGGGGAAGCCCTCGATTGGCTTTGAAGTATGCACAGACGTGACGCATCTGAAACACAACAACGTCTCCACATTAACCATCTCCAGTCGTGATGCCGCTGGCGTGCTGAAGTCAGAGCGAAAGTATTATTATCCGCTTGATGGAAATCCATCATTCACGAGCCGTGAAATCGAAATCCTGCAATTGCTACACAACGGCTACAAGAGCAAAGCGATAGGAGACAAGTTGTCCATCAGCGAACTCACGGTTTATAAGCACCGGCGCAACATGCTGAAAAAAGTCAATGCGGAGAATACACAAGCGTTAATTAATTACGCACTGAAGAATGCGTTGATTTGATTTGCTCCCATTGGTCCCGCTTGATGCGGAAAATATTGACAACGTTGTCGTGATAAACACTTTGCTTATCGATGTGCATGCCGTTCTTGCGGGCAACGTTTGCTGAGGGTTCGTTCGACAGACTGATGATTGAGATGACACTCCCGGCCTGATATTTACTGAACGCCACATCGCGGCAAAGTCGTGCCGCCTCCGTTGCATAGCCTTTGTTTCTGAATTCACCAAGCAGTGAATACCCGATCTCCAGCTCTTGCACACCGTCGACCTGTTGCACCAGGAGTCCGCAATAGCCGACGAATGCGCCGCCCGGCTTTTCCCATAACGCGTTCATACCTCCGAGTCCTTGCGTGTAGCGTTCCCGTTGTCTGGCATACCACTTCTCCACTTCACGCTCCGCCGATTCCAGATGCACCTGCCAGTGAGCATGAGAAGACGGATCCTCAAAGAAGGCACGCCACAATGGCTGTTCATCAGAAGAAATTAACCGGAACATCAGCCGTTCTGTTTCTTCACCATGCAGCAGGTATTTCATCTGTTTTTTATGGCAATTTAATCGGAAGATTTCTTTTACGGTTGCTCCCCGTTTTCCGAGGCATTGTTTTTAACCCCTATGCTCAAAAAAAGAAATTATGATTGCAATGAATTACCGCGGCCCGTTCCGCGTGCGTGCCGATCGAAATAAGCCTGAACCGGAGATTCTTCATCCCGGTGATGCCATCGTGCGCGTAACCCGTTCCTGCATATGTGGTTCCGATCTCCATTTGTACCACGGCCTCGTTCCGGATACCCGGGTGGGGACAACCTTCGGTCATGAATTCACGGGCATCGTTGTCGATGTCGGTGCAGACGTGCGAAATCTTAAACCAGGCGATCACGTACTTGTTCCGTTTAACATTGCCTGTGGTACCTGTCCGTTCTGCAAACAGGAAATGTATGGCAATTGTCATGAATCCAACGCGGAGGCTACTGCTGTTGGCGGGATCTTCGGATATTCACACACCGCTGGTGGCTTCGATGGCGGACAAGCGGAATACGTTCGTGTACCGTATGCCGACGTCGGTCCGACCAAAATTCCTTCCGGCATGGATCTCGACGATGCCGTATTGCTCACAGACGTAGTGCCCACAGGATATCAGGCTGCAGAGATGGCAGGCATTAAGCCCGGAGATACCGTCGTTGTTTTTGGCGCGGGCCCCATCGGCATTATGGCGGCTAAATGTTCATGGCTCTTTGGTGCCGGTCGCGTCATTGTGATTGATCAGCTCGAATATCGCCTTGAATTCGCACGTCAATATGCGCAGTGTGAAGCCTACAATTTCAAAGAGATGAATGATCCCGTCTTATTCATCAAGAAGCAAACAGACTATTTCGGCGCTGATGTTTGTATTGATGCAGTTGGTTGTGAGGCCGACGGAAGTGCGCTGCAGACCATTACCGGAAGAAAGCTTCTGTTACAATCGGGAGCAGCGACTGCGTTGCAGTGGGCCATCAACTCGGTGAAGAAAGGCGGCGTGATCTCCATTGTTGGTGTTTACGGACCTACCGGAAATCTTATTCCGATTGGTAATGTGCTCAACAAAGGATTAACCATTCGGGCCAATCAAGCTTCCGTAAAAAGACTATTGCCCAAGTTAATCGAACACGTGCAGGCGGGGCGAATCAATCCCAAAGGTTTGATTACCCATCGCATTCCGCTCGATGAAGTGTCAGACGCATACCACATCTTCTCGAGAAAACTGGATAATTGTATTAAGCCATTGCTCGTCCCGAACAACGCAGCTTTCGCTGCATAAACTATTGCACCATGGAAACAACAACTGAAGATTTAAAGAGACAATTTCCTCATATACCCGGATGGGGAATTGATGCGGATCCTGCCAATGAGCCTACGTACCCGATGAAGTATTACACCGGCGACGATCATCATAGGATGAATTATATGCGGCCCGCGCAACAACGCACAGATGTAGAAATTCTGAAGTCGAATGAGCGGCCGAATCTCCCTGCTGTTTTTGGTACAACGGTACCACCAACAGGTTTGAGCGGACGATTGCGCCGCTATGCATTTCAATTCAGTGAAGGAAGCTGGGGACATTGGATACCGTTGATACTTGCGGATAGGATCAACGTTGTGGAAGGCGTATTTGATGATCTCCGCAAAGGTGTTATTCCCAATTTCTTCGCGGAGCGGGGCTGGAATGCAGAATGGAAATACAACAAGCCTGCAGTCATCCGTAAAGTCGCTATCGGAGTAGCTGTGACCGCAGCGGTCATTGCTTATTTCAGCTACCGCAATAAATCAAAGCGACTGATTGCTTACGAGTGATGATAACGTGCCGGGAGAAACGAAGGGCTCACCAGGAATTTATCCAAATGGTGAGCCCTTCTCGTTTTCGGCGAACATGTTCGCGCTTCCTTAGGATGAATAATGATGCTCAAACAATTCATGAAGTTTTGGATCCTGCAGCCGGTTCAGGGGCGTGAGGTTATCCTTGAGAAAAACAATATTCGTCAATACGCCCAGCTCGCCTTCTGATATTTCCCAATGGACGGCGCACGATACTTCGCTGTCAAATTCCCGCAGCGGCACCACAAGGCATTTCTCCGAAGGAATGGAATAATGAGCCTCATATTTCTTATACCGCGGCTTGATAATTTTATAAGCTTTCTTCAAATGAACCCCCATGGCAGCTTGATTTTGTGTGCAAATAGTGATTTGGTAATAAGATCATGCCATTCGGCTGCAAATCGGCGAATTCGTCCCGAAATCAATACATATACTTTAGAAAGTCACGGTTTATGTGTAATTTTAAAAACTTTATCAAACATCCCCTTTAATTGCTTACCTCCGTCCCCGCTTCGAGATAAGTTTCTGAAGTGAATCTTTCATAAAGCCCGTTGCCGGTGCGGGAGTCACCAACCGACGCAAACACTAAAAACATCCAATGGCCAAATCGCAGGAAACATTCAGCAAAAAAGAAAACGAAAAAAAGAAGCAACAGAAGCGCAAGGAAAAAGAACAACGCAAAGCGGAGCGCAAAGCCAACAAAGAAAGTGGCAAGTCGCTCGAAGACATGATGGCTTACGTTGATGAAAACGGAAACATCGTATCCACACCTCCCGATCCCAATAAAAAGAAGAAAATCAACGAAGCTGAAATTCTCATCGGCGCACGCAGCCGTGAAGAGACACCAGAAGAAACTGTCCGCAAAGGAAAAGTTGCCTTCTTCAACTCCTCAAAAGGCTTTGGTTTCATCCGCGATGACCAAACCCAGGAGAGCATCTTCGTTCACATGAACAACGTCACGTTCCCCATCAAGGAGAACGATCGCGTTACCTTCGAAACGCAGCGTGGTCCCAAAGGGCTCAACGCCGTCAATGTGCGCAAGGCTTAATAGACGCACCGTTTCGGTCTATCAGATATTCTCAACTTCGTTTGAATAATTTCAGGGCGTGCCCCTCGGCTTTCATGAATAGGCGCTGAGGGAACAGCCTGTTCTCGCCTCGGGTCGCGCTTTCCGCTACAAGCTACCTGCAGCAGGCTAAGTAATTTTCTGCTGTCCCCTTTGATTCGCAGTGCCGGTTCCATGGTGCATGCCATGCTGCAGGCAGGCTTTCCGCTGCAATCGCTCACGCGGGCAACGTTCCTATTCCAAACACCATTCCTGCTCACGATCGCACGGTTCGTGCAATGACTTTTTCTACAATTCATCAAAGCCGAAGGTTAACTAGTTGCAGAGAAAAACTTCGCTGGTCGCGATGCACCCGGCACCGTCTTTTTACCCATGCCGGGATTCCATCAACCAAAACGGAGACTATGACATCAGGAGAAGAAAGCAACGGACGGGCTACAGGCCAAAAACCCGTCGATGATTCATTGACAACGCGCCAGGGGCATCCCATAACCGACAATCAAAACCTGCGTACCGTCGGAAACCGCGGACCGGCAACGCTGGAGAACTACCAATTCATTGAGAAAATTTCACACTTCGATCGCGAACGCATACCAGAACGGGTAGTTCATGCCCGGGGAGCCGGGGCACATGGCGTTTTCGAATCCTATGGAACGGCTGGTAGCGACCCCGTTGGGAAATATACCCGGGCCAAACTGTTCCAGCAGAAAGGAAAACAAACGCCCGTGTTTGTGCGGTTCTCGAGTGTGATTCACGGAGGGCATTCCCCGGAAACACTCCGCGACCCGCGCGGATTCGCGGTGAAGTTCTATACCGAAGACGGAAACTGGGATCTCGTCGGCAACAACCTCAAAGTATTCTTCATCCGCGACGCGATGAAATTTCCCGATCTTGTTCATGCCTTCAAACCCGATCCCGTTACCAACCGCCAGGACGGCGAGCGTATTTTCGATTTCATCTCGCACACGCCGGAGGCCATGCACATGATCACGTTCCTGTTTTCTCCCTGGGGAATTCCGGCAAACTACAGACAAATGCAAGGCTCGGGAGTCAACACCTACAAATGGGTGAATGAAGAAGGCAAAGCTGTTTTAGTCAAATATCACTGGGAACCACTGCAGGGAATCAGGAACCTGACGCAGGAGGAGGCGGAGCGTGTGCAAGGAAAAAACTTTAACCATGCTACCCAGGATTTGTATGACGCGATCGAGCGTGGAGAATTTCCTTCCTGGGAATTATGCGTGCAAATCATGAGCGACGATGAACATCCTGAATTGGATTTTGATCCGCTCGACGACACGAAAATCTGGCCGACCGATCAATTTCCATTTCTTCCTGTTGGCAAGATGACTTTGAACCGCAACCCCGAAAACTATTTTGCAGAAGTAGAGCAAGTTGCTTTCGGCACGGGTGTGCTGGTGGACGGACTTGAGTTCTCCGACGACAAAATGCTGCAGGGCCGAACGTTCTCTTATTCTGATACACAACGTTACCGCGTCGGGCCCAACTATCTGCAGCTGCCGATCAACGCGCCGAAGAATCACGTGGCCACCAATCAGCGCGATGGTCAAATGACGTATTATGTTGATCACGGGAAAACACAAAATCCCCATGTGAATTATGAACCTTCTTCACTCGGTGGATTAAAGGAATCAAAACGAGCAGGGAAAGATCATACACCCCGCTACGAAGCGAATCTTGTGCGTGAGAAAATTGAGCGAAAGAATGATTTCAAACAAGCCGGGGAGCGCTTCCGTGCATTCGAGGATTGGGAACGCGACGACCTTATCAAAAATCTGGTGAACACACTTGCACCTGCGCAACCGCACATTCGCGAGAAGATGATTGAATTATTTACGCAATGTGATGCTGAGTATGGTCGTCGTGTTGCGGAGGGTTTGAAGAACATCAATGGGCAGCAATCAAAAGGCCCGATAGGTTCGGCAAAGTCGCAGCAGGGCGTGGAGCAGGCGGAAGAAGTTTCGCATGAAGCGAAACCATATTAATCTCTTCGCTCAGGAGTAATACACTTCGGAGGAAGATTTATTGATTCATGCATGACATCACGGGGGAGCGGTCATCCATACGCTCCCCTTTTTTCTTGTGACTTGCGTGCGATTTGACCCATTGAAATAATTTAGGATGAGTGGCCGTCGGGTGCGTGCGCCAGGGATACTGGCATTTGTTTGAGCCCGCGCCAACTTCATACATTCATTGAAACCGTGGCAGTGATGGCGCGGCGAGTGCCAGGAGCCCGGCCCATGTTACCGCCCGAAGCGTTGATGAGAAAACTGAATATGGATGCGGGAACATGGGGGCGCCCAAAAATTTTTATTACTTTCAGAACCCCATTAAGATTAAGAGCATGATGCGCCTACTTTTTGTGTTGCTGGTAATTTGCCTTGGATGTGCAGGCAAGAATGAGAAAGCAGATACGCCTGTGGAGCAGGAAAAACCCGAGGAGAATCGGTTTACGCCGGTGGTGTTAACTGCGCCCGGTGATTTGAATGAGCCGATGGTTTTTGAAGTTGCTTTTGATAATACTGTTTTTCTCATCGAACGTCATGGAGCCGTGAAGCAGTTGGATCTGAACACCAAAACCATCAAAGTAATCGGAAACATCGCCGTGTACACCGAAGCAGAGCAAGGTCTTCTTGGGCTGACGCTTGATCCAGATTTTAAAAACAACCATTGGTTATATCTCTATTATGCGCACGCGGAGATTCCGAAATTTGTTCTTTCGAGGTTCGAATTGCTAAATGGAGCGATCACGAATGAAAAAGTCATGCTTGAAATTCCATGCGATCGTCCGGAGACGAGTCACACCGGAGGAGGTATGACGTGGGACAGTGCGGGTAACCTGTATCTCACCGTCGGGAACAACACCGCCAACTCCCTCTATGCGCAAACTGATGAACGGCCGGGTCGTGCAAAATTTGACGACCAGCGCGGTGCAGGAAATACAAATGACTTAAGAGGAAAAATTCTTCGCATTCATCCTGAGCTGGATGGGTCATATACCATACCGGATGGAAATTTGTTTCCGAAGAACGAAGCAAAAGCGCGCCCCGAAATATATGTCATGGGTAACCGGAACCCGTGGCGCATTGATGTGGACAGTAAAACCGGTTATGTGTATTGGGGTGAAGTTGGTCCGGATGCGGATGCAGATACCCCCAACGGACCGATGGGCTATGACGAATTAAATCAGGCGAAGAAGCCCGGATTTTTCGGATGGCCTTATTTCATTGGAGAAAATCATGCATATCCGATCTTCAACTATGTGACGAACTCACCCGGGGAAAAACTGGATCCACAAAAGCCGCTCAATCGCTCCGTGAACAATACGGGTCTGGTTGAACTTCCTCCTGCGCAGCCGGCATTCATCTCTTATCCGTACCGAAGCTCTGAGAAATTTCCATTAGTGGGATCAAGTTCACGCTGTGCAATTGGTGGCCCTGTATTTCGCAGCGCGGATTTTCGCAATGGCAAGCGCACTTATCCATCGTACTATGAAGGGAAATGGTTTGCTGCGGATTTGTCGCGGTTTTGGATTATGGCGATTACGATGGACGATAATGGCGACTACGTGGGCATGGAACGTTTTCTGCCGTCGTATCATCCGGCGCAACCCATCGACATCAAGTTTGGTCCCGAGGGCGACTTGTATGTATTGGAGTATGGAAGCAATACCGCAAACTCACCCGTCGAATCACGGCTGGTGCGCATCGAATACAATTCAGGAAATCGAAAACCATTTGTGCAAGCCTCCGCAGATAAACGGGGAGGAGCAGTTCCGCTAACGGTGGGGCTAAGCGCAAAAGGCACCGTTGATTATGATGATGATTTGCTCACCTATGCCTGGACGGTTACCCGTAAAGATGATGGCGCCGTTGCGCAAACCTGGAGTTCCCATTCCGGTAGCATCTTCCTCACTAAGCCGGGCGTTTATGTTGCGAAATTAACGGTGACTGATCCGCGAGGATTGTCGAACGAGGCTGTGGTGGAAATCATCGCAGGTAACGAGCCTCCGGAGGTAGAGATGAACGTTGAAGGCAATCAGCAGTTTTTCTTTGACGGAAATCAGGTTCCGTATGCCGTGCGTGTGGAGGATGCAGAAGACGGCGCGTTGGGAAAAACCATTGAGCCGTCTGCCGTCTCTGTCAGTATTGATTATGCAAGTGAGGGCTTCGATTATGTGGACATCACTATGGGTCACGTGACGGTGGATGCGATGACGCACCACCCGGTGGCGGAGATGCTCATGTCACGCAGTGACTGCAAGACGTGTCATCAGAAAGATGCACAGGGAATAGGGCCGTCATGGACAGAGGTTTCGAACCGTTATAAGACGCGCGCAAATGCTGCTGTTTATCTCGGGGAGAAAATTCGCAAGGGAAGCGCAGGTGTGTGGAAAAAGGAGGTGGCTATGCCTGCTCATCCCACGATTCCAGTTGCTGACGCCGAGACGATTGCGCAGTATGTACTCAGCGTGACAAACAAAAAAACAACAGCTGTTGCTGGAACTTATACAACGAAGGCAGGGAAAGACAACGGGAGGGGTACCTACATTTTTCGTGCGGCCTATCGCGATCGCGGACACAACAATGTGTCGTCGCAGGTCAGCGAGTCTGTCGTGACCTTGCGCAGTCCTGTTTTGTTGCCAGTTGATGCGGATGTATCTGAAGGTGTGATCCGCGATCACCTTGATGAGTACACCTTTCTCACCGGAAGACACAACGGCTACATTGGCTGGAAACAGCTTGATCTCACCGGAGTAAAATCCATCCGCGTGCAACCCAACTGGCACTTGTACGATATTTACACTGGAGGAACCATCGAAGTCAGGCTTGATCGGCCGGACGGAAAACTCATTGGTTCCGCAACGATGCTGCCGCAGCAGTTTAATACACGCTATCGCGGTGCGTTTGGCGGCCTCGATAATGCCTCAAAACGTGAAGCCGTGAAGAAACTGAATCTTCCGCCACTGGACGAGTCAAAGTTTTTTGCGCCCGGCGCGAATAAGAATTCTTTTACAATTCCTTCTTATATTAACATCAGTGAAGTTCAGGGAAGACATGATGTGTACTTCGTATTTATTCACGAGGAAGGCAACAAGACGGAGTCGCTGTTTCCACTGGCTGAAATAGTTTTGAGCAATAAGAATCAACCATGAGGGCATTGTTCGTCTCTTTAGGTATGCTGTTGGCGCAGGTGGCTTTCACGCAGGAAAGTTTCACTGATGACTTTGGCATTACCTTCATTCAAGTACCTCCAGGGAAATTTACGTATGGAAAGTTTTCACCTCCGTTTCCCGTTCCTGCCGATGAAGATGCTTCGGTAGGGAATGGCAGAATGATGTGGATGGGTGATGAACATGCCAAACGTTACAGCGAACAGGAATATAAGCTGGCGCGGACACTTGCGGTGAAAGACGCAAAGCCCGGATTTGAAGTGGAGTTCAAGCGATCATTTTACATCGGCAAGTTTGAAGTGACGCAAGGTCAGTGGAAGAAGGTGATGGGTAAGAATCCCTCTGTTTTTAAATTTGATTCACTGGGCAACAGTGATGATTTGCCTGTACAAAATATCACGTGGGATGAGGCGCAGCGATTCATCACAAAGTTGAATCGTCGTGATTCGCGACGCAGGTATCGGTTGCCCACAGAGTTCGAGTGGGAATATGCAGCGCGCGCCGGCAGGAAAGGTGATATTCCCTGGGACGAAATCAGCAAGATGGCCAACCTGAATAAGACACATCCTTTGCCTGTTGGCAGTATGGCTCCGAATGCGTGGGGCATCCATGATATGTTGGGCAACGTGTGGGAATGGATGTCAGAATGGTACAATGAAAAGATCTTTGCAGAATCACGGCCGCCGGAAGAAGGAACAACCCATGTACTGAAAGGGGGATCATTTGTCAGCGATGTGAAGAACGCAACGTATATGACCCATGCGGGTGGTCCGGGCAACGGTTGGGATGTCGGTTTTCGTCTTGTATTAGAAATTGATGAAGAGTGATGAGGGCATTATTCATCTTCCTTTGCATCGCTGGTGGCACCGTCTGGGCTCAGAAGCCAGAAGGGTTCAAATCCATTTTTAACGGACGAAATCTTTCCGGGTGGCATACCAGCAGGACCTCTCATCAAGGCACCACTGGAAACTTTTTCGTCGAGGACGGAGCGATCGTACTGAAGCAGAATCCTTATGGGCAGGGGGGCGTATTGCTCACCAACAGGAAGTACAGAAATTTTGAATTGTATGTGGAGGTGAAGATCGATTCGTTCTGCAACGGAGGAATTTTTCTGCGCAGTTCCGAGAGCGGACAGGCCTATCAGGTTGAGCTCGCGCTGCCCGGCGCAACGGGATCGTTATTCGGCGAAGCCATGGCCATTAGCAAACCGGCGGAAGCAAAAGAGTTATCGCGGGTGTGGAAACCCGGAGACTGGAATGCATTTCGGATTCGCATGACCGGCGAAATTCCAACGGTGACGCTATGGGTAAATGGCGTTTTGATGTGGGAGGTCACGCAACCAAAAAATGATTTTACGGCAGGCGCTGTCGAAGGGTATATCGGATTACAGTCACACTGGACGGCACTGTACGAAGATATGCCTAATGGCTTTCACATGCCGGGTGCCTGGCGACCCAACGGAGCACACCGTTTTCGAAACATCGCCATTCGGGAGTTGAAGTAATCAGACTTTTACAAGACGAAATAAAGTGCGTCTCGTGCCCCAATCAAATTTGATGGTATAGATGCCTGGTTTGAGTGCAACGCCGTAGGTAAACGGAAGGCGAAGTTCTTCGCTCGATTGTGGCGTGACGGTCAATCGCTGAAGGCGTCTTCCGGTGTTGTCAAATACTTCTATAATCACTTGTCTGGTCAGTGCACTCGGACAAAGTGCAATAGCGCCTTCTGATTGTCCAAGCGGGCTGGGAACAATCGCAGGGCTGCAGAAGTCGCCTGCGCCCTCAGCGAGTCGCCTGAATTCATTGTCAAGGTTTAATAAGCGTTCGGATAGCCACGATTTCAGAAAATCAACTTCCTCCTGATAGGTGTTACCCACGAACGTGTTTGGCCATACCCACGTGCCCAGTACAGGCCAGCGTTGAAAATTGCGTTGCTGTGATTCGTTCAACGCATTGGCAACAGAATCGATAAATGCATGAAGTGTACTTTCGCTGAGCTGGCTTGCGCGAAGCGATGTCCAGCGCCGGTTGAGTTCAAACCGGAAATTATAATCCTGAAGAAATCGGCGCCACCAAAAAGGTATCAACCAAAAATCATTGTTGCAGACACTGTTGAAGTTCAGCATCAAATCGGCGGTTGATTCACCGTTACAGTAATTGGCATTCCCGAAAGTCAGATTAAAATCCCACACTGGTCCCATAACCAGTTTTCCTCCGTCTGAGTCGCGTTGCTTATGAAAATAAGTCGACAGTCGGTACCCGTCCACGTTTTTTGAAACTTCATTGACGATCAGGAAATCGATGAAGGAGCCGACATCAATAAAACGCTTATATCCGGTGACCTCGTTGGCAAAGTCGGGCCCGTTGAGCGTTTGTTCAAATGTGCGCATGAAATCCTGGATGTACTGCTCTTGTACAAATAGTCTTTCTTCCGTGCGGGGATACTCATACTGGAAGTAGATGGATTGGTCGGCACTTCGTCCCGGAGGAGGAATTTCAGAAGGGAATCCCCCGGAGTTATTACCTGTGAACTTGTCAATTTTTAAAATATAACCTCCGGACAACTCATCTCCGGCAATGTCGTCTATGTCCAACCGGGCGACGTCAACGCGATTGCGGTCACGCTTCACGCGCTCCAGTAAAACATAGATGCCCTCGTACTGACCGTTAAGAACAAGTTCGCAGTAGCGGAACCGTGAGGCGTAACGACCCATGCTTCGGGCTATGTGATACGCAAGAACATCGCGCATGAGCGATTTGTCATTGTAAGGCGCAAACAATACCCAATCTTCTTCAGGCGGTAATCCAAGAAGAGATGCATTAAAATCATTGCCCGAGGCATCGCGCAATTCAATGCCATATTGCTTTTTCGGAAATATATCCTGTGAGGAAGAACCTCTGGTTTCTATCGCAATGGCTCCATTGTAATTGTTAAAGGGATCAGACACGCGGTTGCGTGTACCCGGGCCGTTGTCGATGATGCCCATGGAAGCCACAATTTTAGGTTCATCGAGAATGGGCTGACCGGCTGTATTGATGACAACGATGGGAAGATTCGAAGATGTCAGCGTCTGCGCCCGGAGTTTCGGAAACATCCCGAGCACCAATAAAACCACCAGACCTGCCGTTGTAAACCACGCTTTTCTTTGCTCAATAATCATAATCGGAAGACTGTGCCTTCAAGATACAAAAAGGCACAGAAACCGACATGCCCTATTCGGATCGAAGGCACTTCACCGGGTTGAGCCGCGCTGCACGCAGTGATTGCCACGCAACGGTAATCCACGCGATGAGTATGGCCATTGTTCCGGCGAGGGCGAAGTGCCACGCAGTAATGTCAATCTGATAAGCAAAACGGGTGAGCCATTGTTTCAGGAAGAACCACGAAAATGGAAGTCCGATGCATACAGCGACCAGAACAATTTTAGTGAAATCGCCCGACAGCATCATGACGATCGAGGTGACTGAAGAGCCGAGCGTTTTTCGGATACCAATTTCCTTGATGCGTCGTTCTGCGGTGAACGCCGCAAGACCAAAAAGTCCAAGGCAGGATATCAGGATGGCCATGATGGCAAACCACGTGCTTAGTGTGCCGACGCGCTGTTCCGATGCATACTGCTTTTCATATTCCTGGTCCTGAAATTTATAGTCCAATGTAAATCCGGGATTGAACTGCTTGTACAAATCTGAGATTGCAGCCAGCGTTTCTTTTTCCTTTCCTTTTTCAAGGCGCGTGAGAATGGTCCACGTGTTTTTGGGGTTAAGGCGAAAGAAGAGCGGATTGACCTGGTCGTGTAAAGACTGATAATGAAAGTCTTTGACGATGCCCACGATCTCCAGATCCAGCTCGCCCCATAACTTGATGTGTTTGCCAATGGGATCTTTCAGGTTCATTACCCGAATGGCAGCTTCGTTGAATATGATTTTGTTGGTGTCGGCAAGGGTGCCTTCACGAAACATTCTGCCCGCTGCAAGAGAGACACCGAGTGTCTCGAGCAGACCATGATCAACGGAGATGTTTTCAAAAAGAATTTTGGTCTCCGGTACCTTGCCTTCCCACTCAAGGCCAGAGGTATTGTTGTTTCTCCCGAGGAAGCTGTGGCTGGTGGCAGAAGCCTGCACAACGCCAGGGATGCGTTGCAGTTCTGTTAAAAAGCTTTCCCTCGCGGTTTTGACTTTTCCTTCAATGGGAAAACTGATGAGTTGCTCTTTATTATATCCAAGGTTTTTGGCCTGCACGAATGCGATCTGGTCACGGATGCCCAGAACAAAGACAATCAACGCGACGGAAGAAGCAAACTGAAGGACAACCAATCCGCGACGAGCCCATAGTTCGACGATGGAGCCTTTCATTTCTCCTTTTAACACAGCAGAGGGGCGGAACCCTGAGAGGAAGAATGCTGGATAGCTTCCCGCGAGGAGTCCTGTTATTAACGTTACCAGAATCAGCATGGTGAGCAGCGGTGTGTTGCTTAATTCCAGCACAATCTGTTTATCCGTGAGCAGATTGAATTGTGGAAGGATAAGCCATACGATAAGGAGCGCGATCAGCAAGGCAGCCACGGTGGTCATCAGCGAGTCGGTCAGGTACTGCGCGATAAGCGACGCGCGGGGCGCACCAACTGATTTCCGTATGCCCACTTCACGCACCTTGCGTGATGCACGCGCGGTCGATAGATTCATGAAGTTGATGCAGGCAATGATGAGGATGACAATGGCGACGATGGAGAACAGTTGTACTTGTTCGATTCTCCCTCCTGCAGGTTTGCCGTTCTCAAACTTGCCAAAGAGATAGCGTTCTGAAAACTTCTGAATGAACAGATTGATGTGGCTGTTGGGGTCTTTAGATTTAACGAAATCTTTGATTTTTGCTTCGAAGGCGCGGGGGTCTGTATCCGGGCGAAGCACAATGAATGTGGATGGGCCATTGTTTCCCCACTCGAGGACCCACTTGTTGTCGTCTTTATATTCCTCGAACGACATGACGAAGTCGAAACGGAACGAAGAACGGGAAGGGATGTTTTCGAAGACGCCTGATACCTTAAACGACTTCTCGTGCTCCAGTTCGATCACCTGCCCGACGACATCGTCTTTCCCGGGGAAAAGTTTTTGCGCAAGCGCGCGTGAGATCACCATGGACTTCTTGTCGGCGAGCACTTGTTCCGGCTGACCCTGCAGCAGTGGGAAAGAGAATATTTGAAAAAAGTCTTTTCCAACGTGGTAGCCTTCCGACTTCACATTCAACTCCCCAATAGAAAGCGTATAGGGAGAAATCCACGTGGTGGTGGCTGCATAGGCAATTTCCGGAAATTCTTCCTTCAGCGTCTCCGCCAGTACACCCGGCGTTGACGTCGTGGTCATGATCTCGTCGGCGTAGTGCTGGTGTTCCATCACCTGGAACAGGCGATCGTCATTGGCATGAAAGCCGTTCATTTGGTATTCATCCTGTACCCATAGATAAATAAGAATGGTGCAGGAAAGTCCTGCAGTCAGCCCGGCTACATTGATGAAGAAGTGGCTCTTGTCCCGAAGGATATTCCGGTAGAGGAGGAGAAGGTGGTGTTTCAACATGGCGATCGCTTTCGTGTTTTAGAAGTACCGGGTAAAGAAGAGAAGGTTGCACCGGGTTCCTGTTTTTATTTTCAATGGCCGCCCGGGTTTTTGAAAGGTCATCCTCTATATTCGGGGACAAATACCGATTTTCCCCAATGAAGATTCTTGTCTGCGAAGACCATGAAGTAGAGATGAAGGTACTTCAGGTCGCCTTGAAGTCTCTCCCGGTCGAAGCCGTGTACACGATTGACGGTTATCGCGCAATGGAGCAATTGCGTTCCGGGACGTCCTTTGATATGGTGATCACCGATATTCACATGCCGTATCACAACGGAGATGAGATCCTCAGCGTGGTGCGGGAAGAGCTCGGAAAGAAGATTCCAGTCATCATGGTTTCCTCTGATACCGAGGAGGAAGTCATCTCTCTGGCATTAAAATCAGGAGTGAACGAGTTCATCCGAAAGCCACTTTCCCCTGAGAAAATCCTCTCGGTGTTAAAGAAATACATGAAGTAAAATCAGCGAGAAACGTCGATTTTCCCTATGGAGCAGACACATGAAGGCACGGTTTTCATAGGAGAAATGATTCGACATGACATGCGGAATTCGATTTTCCATAGGAGAAATGTGAAGAAAGATTTCCTTAACATTAGGATAATTTGCACAACCCAACTATTTTAGTGGGTCGTTTAACAAGTCCACTACCTTGACAAAACGCTTACAAGACGTCGTCCAACATCTCAATGCAGGAGCTCTCCAAGGGCGCGTTGCTTCAATCAATACCATTGATCACAAAGATTTTCTATAACCACTAAATCAAAAACGCTATGGCAAAAACAGCGAAAAAGGCTGCTAAAAAAGCAGCAAAGAAGACGGCGAAGAAAGCCGTAAAGAAGGCGGCTAAGAAAGTCGCTAAGAAGGCTGCTCCTAAGAAGGCCGCGAAGAAGAAGTCTGCGCGTAAGCCGAATGCAGCATTTATGGCTCCTCTTACACCAAGCGCAACGCTTTCGGCTGTAATCGGTGCAAAGCCTCTTCCCAGAACTCAGATCATTAAGAAGATTTGGGAATACATTAAGAAGAACAATCTTCAGGACAAGAAGAACAAGAGAATGATCAACGCTGACGAAAAACTGAAGGCAGTATTCGCAGGCAAGACTCAAATCTCTATGTTTGATCTCGCGAAGATTGTCAACAAGAATGTGAAGTAATCTTGTTCGCAAGTCACAAAAAAAACCCGGCTGGTCCGGGTTTTTTTGTTTTACAGGTCTGGCGTCATCTTTCGGTTAACCGCCCGTTGATATTGACGCCTTCACTTCGGATACTCTCCTTGATGTTCATCTTCACCTGGTCTTTATCGACCTCCATGCGGAATACTTCCGTGTGTGTTCCCTCGAGGTATTTCAGCGTTAGCTCCAGGGTTTTTGCATTGGCCCAGCGGTATGATCCTGCAACACGAAAACGCATCCCAGCCCTGTTGTTCCTTGCGGGAATCAGATAAGGTCCTTTGCGCGTTGTCTCTCCATTGAGCCAGTTGTTTTTTCCGAATACAAGCTCGTATTGCTGGCCACCTTCCTGAAGCGTGAGCGTACACTTGTCTTTGTTGAACATGATGCGCACGCTCTCCATGCGTTTATCGTTCGCATCAAAAATCATCTTTTTCCCGGCGAGAGATTTTTCGAGCGCTGATTTTCCGCCCGTGGGTGCCCGGTGCGCTTTATACAACGGAATGGCTACCGGTTTGTCACCGGAAGCGTCGATCGCCGGCAGCAAATATTTCCATATCATGTTGAGTTCCGCCTGCATGTCGCTGGTCTCGGAGTTGATGGCGATGACAACGTCCTCCCCGGGAAGGATGAGTATGTATTGTCCGAATGCGCCGTCCGCGCGATAGCCGTGCCGGCTTCGCCACATTTGATAACCGTAGCCCTGATGCCAGTCGCTGCTGTCTCTTAAAAATTTCTTGTCTCCGTAATCCTGGTAGATGTGTGCGCGGGATGCTTCTGCCACCCAGTCTGGGGAGAGTACTTGCTTTTCGCCCCACTTTCCGTTCATCAAATACAGTTGTCCGAGTTTCGCAAGGTCCATCGTCTTCACCCGCAGTCCCCATCCGCCGACAGTTGTTCCCATCGGATCACTTTCCCAATCTGCCTGTCGAATGCCGAGTGGTGTCAATAGTCGCGGGGTCAGGTAATCCAAAAGTTTTTTTCCAGTCGCGCGCTCCACAATAGCAGCCAGCATATACGTTGCCATTGAGTTATAGACAAACTTCTCGCCCGGCTCATAGGTCAGAGGAGTCGCAAGAAATGCCTTCGCCCAATCGTCTTCCTGGAGGCTAATGCGGAACGTTGGATCTTCCTGATGGCCGACACTCATGGACAAGAGGTGCCGGATCTTCAGGTTGTATAATTTATTGCTGACTTCTGTGGGTAACTTGTCGGGAAAGAAATGCACAACGCGGTCGTCGACGGATAATATTTTTTCCTGCACGGCAAATCCGATGGCCGTGGAGGTGAACGTCTTGCTCACAGAATACTCGGTGTGCTGCAGCGCCGAATCATAAGGTGACCACCACGTTTGCGCGATCACTTTCCCATGGCGAAGCATGATGAAGCTGTGCATTTCGTGGGTGCCTGAGCTCATGGCATTCAGAAACTTTACGATCTGCGCCGAGGAAACACCTTCTGCTTCCGGCGTGGAATGGGGCAGGTTGTGTATGGATTGCGCCCATAGGCCCTGCGTTGCAATCAGGATAAAGAATATAATTTTTCTCATCGTGTATTCGGTGAGGTTCAGGTGATGAACTATTTATACCAATTGAGGTTGTTTACATTATTGCCGACGGCTATTCCCTGCGTCTGGCCGGCTTCATTATCCTGGCGCGTGTGAATGCCGCCGTATAAACGACTCTCCGCACATTCCACTGCTGTGGACCAGATGTCGGGAAACGCGCGCGGTTCATAGACGATGCCCGGAAAATCTGCGGGGCGCCCTTCATGCGTTGTGTCAAATACGCGAAAGTTTTCACCGAACACAGCCGTGAGCACCGTAGCTGCTGCGGCGGATTGTGTGGCATGTCCGGAGGAGAAAGCGGGGAAGGGTGGCTCGGGCCAGAAGATTTGGTAGTTGGGATCAATGAACTTGATGATGAAGGGTGCGGGTCGTTCAGAATGATAGGTGTATTTGGCTTTCCAGCAATTGATGAACGCATCGGCAACGGCCATACCGGTTCTTGCATACACTTCTGCGCCCGTGTAGAGGTCGGCTCCTTTTTTATTCAGACAAATCGTGGCGAGATTGTACGAATGCCCCGGAGGGGAAGCAGTTTGTGTTGGATCATCTGCCCACCACGCCGCGATGTTGCGTTGTTCCTGAGTCAGATTTTTCTGGATGTCGTACACTTCCTTGAACTGAAGCCAGTAGGGAGAGTTCTCCGCTGATGAATACGTGAGCATCGCCGGAATGTCGATCAGGCTGTTTGCCGGAACAAAGGTGCGGTTATTTTTCCAGGATGGATGCATGGGAAATGGTACTCCAAGTTGTCCGACCAGTGGCGGCGTCCAATAGCCATCTCCGCGCGGATATTCATAAGCAAAATCAAATCGCGCAAACTGTCCTCTGTGTCCGCCATCGGTAAGTGACCAATTGTAGATGGCCTCCGCAACGGCACGGCCATACGCAGCGGAGCGTCCGGGAATTGTAGCATCCGGGTATCGCGCGGCGCGGTTCTCATATACTTCATTTTCCAGCGCATCAATTTCGGCCGCCAGTGTTTCGTTGTCGGGGTATAACGCCTTCAGCATCCACGCTTGTCCTGCATTGAGGGCGAGTTCATCATCGTATTCCAGTTCCGGCAATCGTTCGGGGAGACCAGTCAGTCCATTAAGCTGTCCTTGCAGGGATTGATGTTTCGTGCTTCCCCCGACGACACATTCGTACATCGTCAAACCCATGTATCCGAGGGAACGCGAGGAATACGTTGGGGAATTCAGTCCGTAATTGAAAATAACGTGAAGGGTGAGGTCAGCCCATAGCCTGGGCGTTGGATTGTTTCTGGAGCTGGGTGAAGGGTCTTTTTCGTTGCATTGAAAAAGAATCAGCAACGGAAGAATGAGGTACCATCTTTTCATTCAACCAAAATAATCAATTCGCTATGAAATGCCGTTTGTGTCACTGGAGAAAAATACCGGCTGCAAACCGGCCACTGTCGCCTTTTCTCGCCGAGAAGAAATATTGATTGTGAATGACGGTACATAGATCTGAGACTTCAATTTGCTCAGCCGGCACGCCAAAATCCAGCAACTGCATCCGGTTTGCCTCCCATAAATTAAGCATAGCCTTCCCGTTGTGACGGGGCTCGAGCAATTGATCGGCGCGTGGAAATGCGGCGCGCACGGCCTGCACAACCTCTTCTCCCACTTCATATGACTGGACACACACAGATGGGCCGATGGCCGCAACGAGATGGCTACCGGTCGTACCCCAGGTCTCCTGCATCGCGGTCAGTGTTTTGGACAAAATGTGGGCTACTGTTCCCCTCCAGCCGGCGTGCACTGCTGCTGCAGCGTGGTGTTCCTGATCATACAGCAAAATCGGTACGCAGTCTGCCGACATCACCGCGACAGCGATACCTCGTTCATTAGTTATCAAGGCGTCTGTTCCTGCAAGTTCTTCTACAGTCGTCGCGGCAGTCACGTTCACGATCCTTGTCTCGTGGATCTGGGAGGGAAAAAATAACTTTTCAGGTGCTACACCAAGTGCCGCTGCCACTTTGCTTCGGTTCTGGCGTACAAAGTTTTTATCTGGGTGACTTGACAGGCTCAATGTAAATTCTCCCTCACCATCTGAATCACGGTCTGATACGAAATGACGGATGGATGAAATTCCGGAGAGGTTATCGAATTGCCAAAGCTCAAGTGGAGGTAATTGCGCGCGTTTCATGATGCTCGCAAAAATAACAAACACTACGTGTAATCCTGCGCAGAGAATACGGTGCTTTTGGCCGGAACCGGCTTTGACTGCTGCTTGTGTCTTGCAATTTTTTCCGGATCGCCAAATATATAGAAAAGCTTCAGCCGCCAGCCTTTGGCGGTTCGTGCATCCTGAATCAGATCTTTCAGTTCGTGAAAGTTAATATGAAGGGGATTGTGTTTATGCGTGATGTTGTGCGTGATTCCGTAGACCGGATGTTCGTGTTCAGGTTCATAGGTTTTGAAGATCCGATCCCAGAAGATGAATGTAGCTCCGTAGTTTTTGTTGCGATAAATTTCCTGAGAACCGTGATGTACCCGGTGATTGGAAGGCGTCGCGAAGATGTATTCAACAACGGGATGAAGTTTCCGAATATATTCTGTGTGTACCCAGAATTGGAACAACACAGCGATCTGGTTGGTGACGAAGATGATGATTGGATGGAACCCGGCGAATACGACCGGAAGCATAAAGATGACTTTGAGATACTGAATCCAGCTGAGCCGAAAAGAGACCGAAAGGTTATAATGTTCACCGGAATGGTGGACAACGTGCGTCGCCCAGAAGAATCTTGAGCGATGGGAAATCTGGTGAGCCCAGTAACTGCACAAATCAAACAAGATATAACAGGGGATGAAAGTCCACCAGCGGAAGTCGATTCTCCAGGGAATGAGGTTGTACACAAACACGCTGGCCGTGAGAACAAATGCCTTAATGGCAAAATTGATGGTGACATTGCCCAGACCAACGAGAACTGAACCGACGGTTTCTCGGCGATCATAGAGCGCACGATTTTGCCGGTGAGAAATGATCATCTCCAGAATGACAAAAATAAACATGATGGGCGCTGCCCAGACGATTATCTCCGGTGCATCGCGCTGCAAATCTTCAATATTGTTAAGTGGTATCCTGTCTGCTCCGAACAGCGGTTGTTTTTGGTTTTCTTCTGCCATGTCATCTTGTTGGAGATGGAAGAGGCAAAAAACTGTACCAAGCGGCCTGTCTTTGTAACTACTGTTGAAGGATTATATTTGCCCAATGAAACTGACAAGACTCTTCACCGATTTCTTTAATAGCGAGCGGGCAAGCGGCCTTGTGCTGATTGCCTGTACTGTGGTTTCGCTTTCGTTGACTAATTTATATGTGCCCTACCATGATTTCTGGCACATTGAAATTGGGCATCACAGCCTGACGCATTGGATCAACGATGGTTTGATGGCAATTTTTTTCTTGCTTATCGGACTGGAGCTCGAACGCGAAGTGTACATTGGTGAACTGTCCGATTTTCGTCAGGCGGCATTGCCGATTGCCGCTGCGTTCGGAGGAATGGTCTTCCCGGCGGCAATCTATTATCTGATCAACTTTGATGGAAATACCAGGGGTGTCGGAGTGCCCATGGCAACTGACATCGCCTTTGCCCTGGGTGCACTTTCCCTGCTGGGAAGCCGCGTGCCTGTTTCATTAAAAATATTCGTGACGGCCCTTGCCGTCATTGATGATTTAGGAGCTATTCTGGTGATCGCCTTTTTTTATACCAACAACATCGACTGGGTTTCTTTAGGAATTGCATTCGGTATTTTTGCCGTGCTGCTGGTGTTCAACCGAATCAAAATACGGAACCTCATACCGTATCTCGTTCTCGGTGTGGCGATGTGGTACTTTATGCTGAACTCCGGAATTCACGCAACCATCTCTGGTGTATTGCTTGCCTTTGCCATTCCTTTTGGTAACGGTGACGAACGATCAACTTCCTGGGTCCTGCAACATGCGCTACACAAACCAGTGGCCTTTATTATTCTTCCGATTTTCGCACTGGCCAACACCAGCATTGTTTTTCAGGAAGGCATGCTTCAGCAACTCGGCGGAGCAGTAAGCTTGGGGATCATGGCGGGTCTCTTCATCGGCAAACCTCTTGGTATTTTTCTGACGAGTTTTGTCGGCGTTCGCCTTCGCTTGTTCAGTCTGCCCTCTGACATCCAATGGAAACATATCCTCGGTGCAGGAATTTTGGGAGGCATTGGCTTTACCATGTCAATTTTCATCAGCATTCTTGCTTTCGAAGATGCCTCCGTTGTGGATGGTTCAAAGATATCGGTTATGATCATTTCGCTAGTTGCGGGTGTGATTGGCTTTCTCGTGCTGAAGAAAACACTGCCTGAACGACCGTCCGTCTGAGAATCCTACGTACTTCTACGGAGGATTGTAATCTTTGTGTAAGAATTGAAATGAGATCGCATTTTAATAGTGCGATCCGAATACAACCCGCCTCAACTTCGTATCGTAAATTTACATAAGCGATGAGGGTGGTGACGACATCAACTTCACGCATCAATCCACCAAAGACCTCCCTGGTGAAATCAAGGATGTGATTTCGATTTGTGCAGTTTTAAAATCCTAAGTGTATGATGCGTATTCGATTTTGGGAAAATGTGATTATGATGGCAATATTTGTCATCATCGGATTGCTGGCTTTTATCTTTTCTAATTGAGGTTTAAGCCTAGTGTCAGACCATACCATACTTCGCGCTGATAAATCCATTTTTGTTTATCGCGTCCATTGAGATGGTCCCAGCCTATGCTCACACCAACCGTGAGGTTGTTGATTCCTGACAGCACGGAAATTCCGTTGCTGAAGACAAGGCCACTGTATTCGCGCGTTATGGCATTATTGGTTGTCCACGGCGTGACCTGCGTTGCGCCCATGCCGACAAAAGTCCCGGCACTCAACGCAAAATGTTGTGTTTGTTTTTTTATTCCTACAGGTGTCTGCTGATGCCGGATGCCGAACTTGTCCAGACGGTAGCCCAGATATACGTTGCCGTTGAAATCGGCGGTAAGTTGTTTGGGTAACGATGCGTTCGCCGGCCTGAATTTGAACAACACGGTGTTGATGTCGACATCGAGGCTTTGCTTGAGAAATTTTTCAGTGCCAAATTTTTCCCTTTGAACCGCCTCGTCACCTTTTCGGGCAAAGATGGCGACGGAGTCATCCTGAACATACAGCCGTATCGGAATGTACTTGCCTTCTTTTAGGAATCGATATTTTCCATCGGTCAGCTCATATTTGTGTGTTGTACATGAAGCCGCGAGGAAAAGCAGGGTGAGGGAAAGGATGCAGGTTCGAAGCATGACCGATAGGTTGTCATGTTCAAGTTAGTCATTCATTCTGATTCACGAAATTCTTCGCACACGTAACCTTCGGCGTTCACGAGTTCGCAAATCAACGGTACGGGTATGTGCGCGTGCTCGACTCGGAGAACTTTGTCACAATCCCATAAATCAAAGTTAACGCGCGCCTGAGGAAGTGCATGAACAAGTTTTTCAACAAGTCTGTCGGCTTCGCGTTGCTCTACGACATTTGTTTTAAATATTTCGACCATATCGTCACCTCGCGTAAATGATCCACTGATATCCAAATTTATCCCGGACGTTTCCAATCCATGTTTCATTCGTGTCTTCTGAAAAGGTTTGCCTGGCGGTGCCTCCGGTTCCGAGTCGTTGCATGCATGCGAGCGCATCGGGTGCTGAGTCAAATTGAATTCCAAGAGCGATGGCATTTCCGGAGACTCTTGTTTCGTCTCCGGGTAAATCAGTTCCAATCAATGTAAATGCATCGGTCTTCAACGTAGCCGACAACACGAGACGTCGCATGCGTTCGCTCATCTGTTCTGCTTCAGGCTGAGAAGCCAGTGTCTCGATATACAATTCGCCACCCAGACATTGCTGGTAAAATTGCATCGCCTGTTGGCAATTCCCGTTAAATACCAGATAGCCATGAAACATTTTCATGTCACGCCGTCATCAGTTGAGCAATATCAAATTTTTTCATTTTCAGGAAGGCCTGCATCACACGTCCCCCACGTTCCTGATCAGCCATCAGTTCTCCGAGAATGGATGGAACAATTTGCCAAGACACGCCAAACTTATCTTTTAACCAACCGCACATTTGTTCCTCACCGCCTTCACTTAACCGTGACCAGTAATGATCGATTGTCTCCTGATCCGCGCAGCTGACGACCAGTGACATGCCCTCTGTAAAAGTGAAAGGTTGTGGTACGCCGCTGTCCATCGCCATAAAAGTCTGGCCCAGCAAGGAGAACTGGGCGTGCTTGATTTGCCCTGGAAATTCGCCTTCCTGATCCGCATAGTGAAGTACTCCGCGAAGTGAACTATCCGGAAAGATATTCATATAAAAATCAATCGCGCTTTGGGCTTTACCCTGCTGAACATTCGCATACATCAGCGTTGGCGTAAATACCTGGCCCGTCTCCGAATTGGTATCGAGTGACAATTGCCAGCTGACACCATATTGATCTTCAACCCACCCGTATTTTGTACTCCATGGATACGCATCCAATGGCATCATCACCTTGCCGTTGGCAGTTAACTTTTGCCATGCGCGTTCTATTTCGTCTTCGCCGGACATCACGGTGTAAAATGATATGGACGCATTTGGCCGGAAGGCCGGTCCTCCATTGAGCAACATGAAGTGCTGACCACGCAAGAGAGCGTTGATGACGATTGGGTTATTGGAGATGATGTTCGAGTTCGGGAATACGTCTATGTAAAATGCGGCAGCCTCAAGTGCATTCCCATTGAACCAGATACATGGATATATTTGATCAGGCATGTTGAAGTTGTTTCTGTTCGTTCAATTTGTGCCACGTGAAGTAAGACGTAAGGTGGATGGCCAGTATGATTGCTGGCATAATCACGCCGATGCCAAAACCGTCAACAACCGCATGAGAAATGCCCGCAAAGATGAAGTTGAACGTGAAGCCGGCGTACGCCCATTCTTTCAGTCGTCGTGGTACCATGGGCAGAATCAATGCAATCGTTCCGGTGATTTTGAAAATGTTCAACGCGACGCGGAAGTAGTCGGGATAGCCGAGGTGACGAATGCCATCAATGGCCAGTTGAGTCCAGCCAGTGAGTGCTGGCATGACTCCTTCGAACAGGAATATGATGGTCGTGGTGATCCAATAGATTGTTTTCAGTTTCATAATTATTGTGGTTGAGGAAATTTGTTGATGTCCATGTAGAAAAATTCCCAATGGTGGCCATCGGGGTCTTCGACGCTTCGTTGCTGCATGAAACCGTGATCTTCAGGGGGTGCTGCTTCCGTTCCGCCTGCGGCGATGGCCGCGTCGGCGAGCTCGTTCATGCGTGCAACGGAGTGTACCTGCAGCGCGCAAATGGAGGCGATGTAGTTTTTGGTATCGCCGATGGGACGTTTCGTGAACTGTTTCAGTTTGTCGTGGGTGAGCAGCATCACGTAGATGTGTTCGCTGAACACCATGGCTGCGGCGGTGTGATCCGTAAACATCGGATTATTGGTGAATCCGATTCTGGTATAAAAATCCATGGACGTCTTCAGGTCCTTAACCGGAAGGTTGACGAATATTTTTGGTTCCATAAGGCGTTATTTTTGGTTTTCGGCGTATCGTTTAAAATTATCGAGTATTGCCTGCCAGCCCTGACGTTGTAATTCAACAGGGTGTACATTTTCTGTTTCAAAGGTTTCAGTAACGGTGGTTGCTGATCCGGACGATGCCAGTTGAATCTGCACTTTGCGCCCGTCGATGATCGTATAGACGATTTTTTCGTGCACCATCACTTCGTCATACGTGCCCTCGAAATCAAAACTTACGCTCCCATCACGGGCAGCCATGGTGAAAACAAAGCGGCCTCCTGGCCGGAGATCATTAATCGCCTTGGGAGTGTGCCAGTCGTCTGATGCCTGGTTCCACTGTTCGATGTGTCGTGCCTCAGTCCAGTATTCCCACACTTTTGCGGCCGGTAGCTGAACGACGGCGGTTACGGTTACGGTTGTTGGTGAAGATTTTTCTGCCATTTTTTTTCGGTTGAAGATGTATGCAACAAACATAGCAGATACCGCTGACATAAGAGAATGGCGGATCATGACAATGAGGAGGGGGAATTGCGACTCAAACCGTTATCTTTAACTTGAACTTCTGCCGACTACCATCCATGAAAACCGTCTTCATTCTTGTTCCAAAGAATTCCGTCATCCAGGCGATTGCCGATCCGCAGTACTGTTTCAGTGCAGTGAATTCATTTATGCAGGTGTCCGGGCGTCCTGTATTATTTGATGTACAGCTTGTCGGTGTGGAAGCAGAGGTCAGGCTCAATGAAGGACGGTATTCAGTATATCCCGACCAACTTACTGCGCATGCGGGGGTTCCCGACATCATCATAATACCCGCGTTGTTTGGTAATATGAAGGAGGCGATTGATGCAAACAAAGATTTGATTCCGTGGATTCTGGATTGCCATGCAAAAGGTTCTGAGGTTGCTTCATTGTGCGTTGGTGCATTCCTTCTTGCTTCAACTGGTTTACTGAAGGGCAAATCGTGCAGCACGCATTGGGGATTTGCCAATGAATTCCGGACGATGTTCCCCGATGTGGAGGTAGCGGATGGCAGCATCATCACGGAGATTCAGGGAATTTATTCGAGTGGTGGAGCAAACTCTTATTGGAATTTACTACTTCATCTCGTGGAAAAGTACACCGATCGGGAGACCGCCATCCTGGCCTCAAAATATTTTGCGATTGATATTGACCGGAATAATCAATCCGCCTTTGCAATTTTCCGCGGGCAGAAATCACACGCAGATGATTCCGTCCGCCAGGCTCAGGAATATATTGAGGAAAATATTGGTGAGAAGATGACCATTGATGATCTGGCCGATCGGTTTTGTATCGGGCGACGCAGTTTTGAGCGTCGGTTTAAGAAGGCGACCGGAAATTCAGTTCTCGAGTATATTCAGCGTGTTCGGGTCGAGGCCGCGAAGAAGCGATTTGAAACCAGTTTACAACAAGTGAGCGAGGTGATTTATGATGTGGGCTACACCGACACAAAATCTTTCCGCATGGCATTCAGAAAAATTACCGGATTAACACCTCTGGAGTACAGGAATAAGTATAATAAAGCGCCAGCGTTATAAATGAAAAAGCCTTCTGTTGAGAAGGCTTTAGTATGAGCGGGCACTTGCAGATCAATTAGTCACCTTTCCCTTCGATATAAGGCAGTTGACGTGAAGCTTTCCGCATAATGGTATTAATCATGGTGTTGGTATCGCTTCCGAGACTTCTCGATAAAGTCTTCTCATATTTCCATAGAAGTTCGCCGGACTTCGCGTCGTTAATGTTAATGGTGCATTTACCGGAGTTCGTTGCTCCCCAGAATCCCACAAGCAAACCGAGCGCCATTGATGCTCCTTCGGACATGGGCTTATCTGTTGCAAGTGAGCCACTGATCACTGCATCCACTCCCAGCATTTCTGCCAATTCTTGCGGCGTCTTCTGGTCCAGATTGTCTTGGGTCACATTGTTCCTTGCGAGGATCGCGTTGGTTGTGTTTACATCCAGAAACTTAATTCGCAGATTGTGCTGCTCTTTTCTTTTCAGAAGATAGGAGTGCACTGCACTTTGAACGGCCAGCCCCTCATCCTTCAGCATTTGCTGGTATTGCTCGGGCGTCATCTTTTCCATCTGTTTCGGCCGAAGTTTCATGATGACTTTGAAAGGAAGGATGGCTACGACGTTGTGACTCTTTGCAAGACTTTCAAAGTTATCAGCAACATAGATTTCCCTGGTTTGTGATACGACGTTCGCATAACTCAGGATCAATAGGAGAAGCGTTGATGGAATTATTCTTTTCATGGGTTAAAAGGTTTGATCTAAATATATTACAGAACCTGATTAGATCATTTCCTACAAATCAATTCCATTTGAAAATACTCCTTTTTCACGAGGCTCAGAATTGTGTTGTTAATTCATCATTTGACAACGAATAAATGTGATATTGCCACGTTTGATCCAGCGTTATCTTCTTACACGAAGCAGATGCGTACAGTGAAAAAAAAACCCGGAGTTACCCGGGTTTTTTTCTGTCAATTGTCTTTTTCAACCTATCCTTTCACAAACTGAAGTTCCGCGGTGAGGCGAACATCTTCGCTTACAAGAACACCACCTGTTTCCAAAGCTGCATTCCATGTTAATCCAAATTCAGCGCGATTGATTTTTCCACTCAATGTAAATCCGGCCTTTTGGTTGCCCCATGGATCTTTTCCGATTCCACCAAATTCCACATTGAAAGAAGTGGGCTTGGTCACGTTGCGTACGGTGAGGTTACCCTTCAGTACATAATTTTCATCATCTTTCTTTTCAAAGGATGTTGATTCGAATTTGATTTGAGGGTATGTAGCAGCATCAAAGAAATCAGGCGACTTCAAATGGTTGTCGCGGTCGGCGTTTCCGGTAGAGATGGTATTTACATCTGCCGTGAATTCAATCTTAGCCGTAGTGAAGTCAATGCCATCCGTCTCCGTCTTTACGTCAAATTTTGCAAATGTTCCGCTCACGTTGGTGATCATCATGTGCTTTACCTTAAAGCCGATTTCGCTATGAGCTGCGTCAAGATTCCAGGTTGTTTTTGTTGCTGTTTCCATAATTGTGTTTTTATCGCTGTTGATAACACAATATTAGCGTGCGCAGGTCCTGTGATTCCTTGAACTAGATTAAGAAATGTGAGATTGTGCAAAACTACCTGAAAATCATGCTCCTATCTGGAGCCTTTCGCCATCCGCGCCCTGATTTTGCTAAGAAATTCAGGGGTAATGCCCAGGTAGGAGGCGATGTTGTGCAGTGGTACAAGTTCAGTCAGCATCGGGTATTTGCCGAGAAATTGAATATAACGTTCTTCTGCCGTCATACTCATATTATTAATTAATCGCTGTTGACTCGCAACCAGATTTTTTTCGACAAGAATTCTGAAAAACTTATCGAATCGGGGAATCTCATTACATATTTTTTCCTGGTCGGTTCGCGACAGCAGAAGTACATCGGTGTCCTGAACCGCTTCAATGGTGAGAATGGCCGGCGCTCCGGAAATGATCGCATACAGGTCGGCAATCCACCAATCCGGCACAGCGAAGCTGAGGATATGTTCCTCGCCGTCTTTATCAACACTAAATGCTTTCAGACATCCACGCGTGACGAAAGCTGTGTCCACGCAGCTGTCGCCTGCTTTCAGTAACTGTGTTTTCTTGCGAACCGTGAAGGGCCGCAGATGCTGCACAAAGTAATTTTGCTCAGACTCTGTGAGCGACACATGGCGTGCAATATTTCTAAGTATCAAATCAAAGTTCATGGGTTGCCAATCAAATCCCACAAGTTGCCATAGATGTCCTGAAAAACAACCACACGTCCGTACACTTCCTGAACCGGTCCCCGGACAATGGGAATCTGATGTTGTTTAAGAAGCGCCAGATCGGCGTCGAAGGTATCGGTATGGAGAAAAAGAAACACTCGCCCTCCCGTTTGATTTCCTATGCGCGATTCCTGTTCCGGGGTTGCTGCTTTTGCCAGCAGAAGGCTGCAGGACGAACCCTTCGGTCTCACAACAACCCATCGCTTCACATCGCTTATTCTCGTGTCTTCCACCAATTCGAAGTTTAGTTTGGTTGTGTAAAACTGAATGGCTTCGTCGTAATCCTTCACGACAAGCGCCAGTTGAGCCAGTTGCTGCATAGGCTGAAATTACATTTTTCACCGTTGCCAGCAACAATAACCGGAGTTCGGGCATTATTTTTTTTCCCTGGTGGCGTAGAAGTTGGTAAAGCGGGCGGATATGTATTCAATTTTGTCTGGCGACACGGGTGAACATTTTCACTCGGTAATGAATTCGGTGCAGCATGAGGTGGTAAGGGAACCGGCCTCTATTTTGTCGATCCTCACTCGGAGCAGAGAGGCTGGAACAACGGTAGGCATATGCGCAGCATTACTGGGAGCAGGAATTCATCTGACTTCCGTGGAAGATCTACTGATTGATGAAGACATTGTTATTGTTCTGAAGCCCTACGATGCCACCGGATGTATTTTGTCGGTTGCGCGGCTAAGACTTTCAGACATTGATTATGTGCTCCCTTTTAATTCTACTTTTATTAATCCTTTCTTTAAATCACTGGGTTAGGCATTACCTGGTACCTTTATTTTTTATTGAAGTTTTTTAGTATCGATAAGGAAAATTTGGTCGCGTCCCTTCGTGCCTTGGCCACGTGAAGTTTCAGCCTGCGTGGCGGAAGGCACTTCGGGTCGGGCCATTGTTACAATACTGCCTGCGGAACGCACAGGATAAATTTCAACGTGAAGTTGCAGGCAGTATTTCCACGTCTGTCCCTCGCGCGGGTGCAGTGACCTTCAGACGAATGAGCCAATATCACAGATTGAATGAGGATTTAATACGATGGTGCGCAGTTGCATGAACTATGATAAAACCTGCCCGGGCTTCCTGAGTCTGTTCTGCCCCGGGCAGGTATGTCATAAGGCCCACGAGACGTAATCCTTCCCCGTGGTCATACCAGATAATTAACCAACCTACGAGGAACGATAGCCCATTTCATAAACAGAGTGTACGTGCGGTCCGAGAAAGACGCGCGCATAAATCCGGATGAGTGCAAGCCCGTCCACAATCAGGCTGAGTGAAATCAAAGACGCCAGCAACAATTGTTCTTCATGAACGTGAGAGAAGATCAAATCTTCACCAATAAACGTGGGCGTGATTGGAAAGCCGGCTAGCCCAAGGCATGCCACCAGAAAAACGAAGGCAATCTTTCGATGCTTGTACACATGGCCATGGAAACGATCCAGATCAGTGCCGGTTTCTGCTTTTGAAATCCGGTTCAGGCATACATACCCGAGTAGCGATGACAACAATACGCCGGAGAGATAAAGCAGTACGTGATCCGTTGTAAAATGTTCGTTGAAAGAAACTGCAAGAATAATCCAGAGATGGTTGTAGGTAATGAACAGCCAGCTGGTCAGTACCTTTTTCCGTTCAATAAACGCTTTCAATACCAGAATTAATCCAAGTGCCGCAAAAGTAACGGATACACTTTGTCTTATTGTTGCTGAAAAGGTATCCTGCATGGAAAGCAGGAATACGCCCGCGGCAAAAAGAGGAATGAAAATGAAGGCGCCTGTTTTATAATTTAAGAATGACAAAACATTACCGAGTCGCTTCAGCGGGTTCCACAGGAACTTGTACAGCAGGTAATCCAGATTCCACTCCTTGAGACTTAATACGTACAGGGCATTTTCCAGTTTTCGCGGAAGTGAATCCTCCAGCGACTCTTTTCTTGGTTTGAAATGATAGAACTGTTCGCGAATTAAATAGGTCACGACTGAAGGAGAAACGAGCAGTTGATAGGTGCGCAGGAACGCATTGCCCGCAAAATGTATCAGCGCTACATCGACCCATCCAAAAGCAACCTCTATAAATATGATTCCTATTTGTGCAACAGAGGCGTAGGCGATCTGGCTTTTCACCGACGATTGAACACGCGCGATGAGTGATGCAATCAGCGCCGTGCTTCCACCGACGAGCCCGATGATAATTCTGACTGAAATTTGATGTTCCCAGAAGTGAAACGTGCGAAGTAAGATGAAGACGCCGATATGTACTGAAAGTGATCCGTAGAATATCGCACTGGACGGCGTTGGTCCTTCCATGGCGCGTGGCAGCCAGGATGAAAATGGCAACTGTGCAGACTTCGCAGCTGCGGCGAGCAGTATCATCAAAGCGATCATCACGCCGATTCCGGAATGTTGCTGGAGGTGTTCATGAACAAGCTCCGCATTACTCATTTTCAGGAAGGTGACGTTTTCATGCCACAAGTGGTGACTGAGCCACATCGCCAGAATTAATCCTACATCGGCAATCCGGTAAATGGAGAATACTTTTACTGCGTTCTTCACCGGCAAATATCGTTCGCGGTAGAAGGCAATCAGCAGAAATGACGAGATGCCAAGAATCTCCCAACCGATGAACATGGTTTCAAGATTGCCGGAGAGAACAACCATATTAAACCCGAGGTAGAAGAATAATATCGTATTGAAAAATCTTTTATAGCCTTTTTCCCGGTGCAGGTAGTATTGGCTGTACCTGGTCACAAGAAAAGTGAGAAGCGCGCCCACGAGCAAATACGTTGCTGTTATTTTGTCAAACATAAAGTCGACAAAAAATTCATAGCCCGTTGATTTGTACAATACGATGTCCTTCACGTTAAGATCGGGCGCGTTGTGGGCAGACCAATAGCCGACAAAGAACAGAAGCATGATCAAGTGAAGTCCAACCGTCAGAAACGCCTGTGAACTGATCAATTTTTCGTTTCGTTCAGGCATAACGAGACTGAGGAGAAATCCCGCCAGGGGTATCCATATGAGGAAATGCAATGCTAAGTTCATAGTTATCTTTGAATAAGGTAAACTGGAAAGTTTTCCTGAGTTGATTCGATAAGTGGTTTCAGATTGGAGACATATTCGGGCTGTTGCAGCGGCTCATACAGATGAAATTCACCGGCTGAGAAACGATACAGGTTGCGGGTCGCAGGATCAAGAACTGCAAGTTGTACCCAGTCGTTGATAAACCATTCGTAAGTTTCTGCTGCGCGCTGAATGGTCTTCAGCACAACGTCAGGGCGGTGTTCGACAATAATCAGCAGCCGAACGGGGTCATGTACTTCAATCATCTGCTCCGGAAGACCGGGACGCAAATCACCGTCAATTCCATTGGCCACACCAAACAAGCCCATCACATTGTGTGGTAGTTTTGTTCCTGCTCCCAGTTTTTGGTTATCGACTCTTGAGAAGAAATATTCGAGATTAATACCTCCGCACACCGGTGCAGCGGCCTTGAGAATATTAAACAAGTAGTTTCCTTCCGGATCAATGCGATGATCGTAGCTGTTCAGGAAAGAGCGTCTGTCGAGGAAGAGTCCCCGCGACAGGTAGCGTCCTCCGACAATACACAAGGCATTGGTGGCGTGATTTAGTTCAGGACGAGGTTCAAATAAAGATACTGAACGAATCTTGATTTTATCGTGTATTGCCTCGGCTGTCAGTTTAGAATCAATGGATTCAAAACGACGTGAACGCTCTTTCGCGTTGCTGTCCAACGCCTTCGCAAATATCTTCTCATTTTGCTTGTGAAATATCTGGTGTGATTGATCCAGTTGGTCAATATCAAAAAACTGGATCTCGTCTCGGGTCGTGTCGTGTAATCCACCTGTAAAAACAGTTGTGGCAGGAATGGGTATTCCGCGATCAGCCAGTATTTCCCTCACTTTCGGATGATTGGCCATCCTGCTCAATACCCTCGCATTAACAGACCCAGGCCGGCCGCTGCACGCGCCACAATCATATGCGGCATAGTGGGGATTGTTGACTGAGCTGGATCCGTGTCCCACAACGTACACGATAGGCGCAAAGTCTTTGATGAGCCCGATGCTGCGCAGGAGGTTTTCTACGCGGACTGCCATTTCATCAACTTTGAAGCCGATCTGAAGACCGTTTTCAACCTGTGATGCATCGTGATGCTCTATGGTTAATTCTGCGACAGGGTCCATATGACTGAATGAAGTTGCTGTCGCGGCACCAGCGGTGGGACGGAAAATATTGAGTGCCAGTTTCAGTGCTGACCAGAAACCAATGGTTTGTGAAATGAGCCATCCACCCAGTATGGTGTGCGTGTGCTTGGTGAAGTGTACATCTTTCGAACGCTTTCCGTTTGATTTCACTTCTTTGATGAGATACTTCGGAGTTACTGGTGCAGGGCAGAGTTTGGTGTAGAATTTTCCATCCTCAGGCTGAAAAAAGAATTCAACACCAAAAAATCCCGGAGTTCCAAATGTTTCACAGGATGGGTCGTACTCCTCCAGATATCTTCTGATTGAGCATTCCCGATCGTCTATACAAAACAGCGCCTGGAAATTGTGATTACCCAATTCTCTTGATTTGTTTTTTAACGTTGAAAGGCCGCCGAGTACCTGATCGTAGTAGCTCCATTCAAACGCCTGGTGCCACAGCGCGAGCACTTCAAATTTTTCGTTGTATGGAATGGGTGCGAATAGCTCGACGGTCTGCTTGTCAAGACGGGATGAAACCGGTTTCCAATCTGCTCCGAATGTTTGCTCCAATACATCTATTTCCAGAATCAATTCAAAAAGAATCAAGTCCTGAAGAGAAATTTTTCTTTGATCGAGCAAAGTTTGTGGCTGGTCTTCAATTGCCGATACCATACCAGACCAACCCTGATGGGCGAACTGCTGGTCGTATAAGTATTGCTCGAAGAAACGTTCGTCGCCGACCACGCGTTTCAGCAATTGCTCGACCGTAGTCTGCTCATCAAGAAGTAATTGCCTCGCGGTTTTAGAGGAGAAGAAACTGGTGAAGCCGTTACTCTCCAAATCGCGAAGGGCAGGAAGGAAGCCTTTGTTTGCTCCGGGAAAATTCCAGATGGAAATTCCCTGATCGAGATAACTGCACAATGTTCGGAACAGGACAGGATGAACCCGGGAATCGAGATCGGTCTTGTATTTCTTTTTCCATACCGAGCGCAGGGAACCAATTCTGGGCAATTCATCTCTTTTAAAATTTCCGGTCAGCAGTTTTTCTTTCCATGCTTTCAGGGATTGTTGTCCTTTTTCCCTGATAAGTACAGCTTCGAGCACGGCGTGACTGATTCGTTTTTCGTGATATAATCGCCGATAGCCTGATAAGTCCAGCATGACCTTGTAGCCAAAAATGGCTGAAGCTTTTTTTATGGCATCCAGAAAATTATCCTGTTGAAATGCATGAAGGGTGTTATGGTGAATAAAGTCTTTAAGTGGTGCCTGGGCGGGTAAGTAATGTTTGATTTGATGGATGATATCGTGAATATCTATCCCCTTACCTTGTTCAGATGATTGGTGAGTGCGGGACGCATGGGGTGTACCATTCAGGATGCCCTGCGCATTTTTTGTGATCATATTGAATTAGAGTGAATGTTGACTGGATAAAAAATCTCAAGCTTGCTTCGCGGGTATTGAAGCGTTAGCCGGTCAAATGAGAAATTTCATAGTCACAAGTGTCAGCGGAGGCGAGAGTGTTCGAAGTTCGAAAACATCCGGGCTGATGATTTTGCTGATGAAGCAGGAGGCGAGGATATTGAAAACGTAATGAAAAAGATCAACAATCTCGAACGAAGTAAACTTGAGGGTATCTTCTTCGACGGGCTCTTCTTCAGTTTTTTCAAAAAGGATGCTGGCAATACCTTGCGGGTTCTTTTTCGTATGGATGATGATCGACTGAACGGCTTGAGTCGATCCCTGTGTTGCCGCTGGCGCCAGCAACTCCATAGCGAGGAGGAGAATGACAAATTTCAGAAGGATGGCCTTGGCGCGCGGCATTGTTCAGGTAGAATCTGGTTCAAAGTTCACCTTTTTAACGAATATAAACCAAACACAGTTCTAATATTTTGAAAAGTATGCTTCGGTAAGTTTATCATGTTAGTAATACTATCACGAGCTGCGGTACAATTTTTTCCGTTGCATCACTTCATCTAAAGCCATTAAACTATGAACCAGCAATCATTTAATAACATCTCATCGACCAGCCGTGACCTCATACAGCAGCTGGCAAACTGTGCACTCGTGTGCGAAGCTTGTGCAGCGGCATGCCTGAATGAAGATGATGTAGAGATGATGACGCGGTGTATCGAGCTCGACAGGGACTGTGCCGACCTTTGTGAATTGACTTCCCGCCTCATCATCAGGGAAAGTGAAGTACTGAATTCTGTCATTCTTGCATGTGAAGAAATATGCAGGCTCTGCGCAGAAGAGTGCCGAAAACACGACATGGAACATTGTAAAGAATGCGCAGCCGCATGTGAACAATGTGCTGAAACTTGTCATCAGGCGCACAGTGATCTGCAGCAGCGTAGGTAAAAATACCTAGGGCTATCGGCATAATAGCCTGTTTTTGACAAAGTCGATTACCAATCACACGAACGTGGGATTCACGCGTGTGATGGATTTTGCCTGAGGGGTTTCAAAGTTTAAAAAATATGCTAACCTTTGTAAGCGAGAGCGACTTTCTCATGATCCCAAAGATTGCCCCGATACTTTTTCGGTTGATTGTATTACTCATATTATGTGAGTGTATCGCTCCCGTCATGGCTGAGGGTTCCTCACGCATTGAGAAGACTACCGTTCGGCAACAGCACGACAACCACGCGTTCCTTTCTTTCTTATATGAACCTGGAGAGGAGGAACGCAGCGAAGAAGAAAAAGTGAAGCATGTGTTGTATGAGCTTGCTGACTTTTCTTATGTGTCGGAGCAGCTCTCTGCGGTTCACTCGCCCTTCAACAATTACCTGTCCGTCCTGAATTGCCGGCCTCCCGGAGCGCCACGCTACCGGCTTCTGTGCATACTCATTATCTGATCATTCTTATCTGCGCTGTCCATTTGCTGCAATCTCTGCAGCGTCCTGATTTTTTTGTTTTACCAAATGCGTTTTTCAAGCGCCGATCAGATTTTAATGAAAACTTCACATATACCTTCCGATGGCCTCCGTGGCCTCGCTCAAAACTGGAAATCAGATGCGATGTCCGGTTTCCTCGTTTTTCTTCTCGCACTTCCGTTAAGTCTTGGTATTGCCAAGGCAAGTGAATTTCCTGCTTCAATGGGTGTGTTGACTGCCATGGTTGGCGGTCTGTTTGTTGCTTTTTTCGCCGGATCTCCTTTGACCATCAAGGGACCCGCGGCCGGTCTTATCACCGTTTGTGCCGGAGCTGTCATTGACTTCGGTGGCGGTGTCGAAGGCTGGCACATGGCCTGCGGCGCTATTGTTGTCATGGCCGGAATTCAGTTCTTGCTTGGCGTTCTTAAAGTAGGGTCGCTGAGTGATTTCTTCCCACACTCAGCCGTACACGGCATGCTTGCGGCTATTGGGATCCTGATCTTTGCCAAACAGTTTCCGGTATTGCTCGGCGTTGATTCGTCATTGACGAAAGGCTTGACGCCAATCGAACTCTATACACATATTCCTCAGTTTATCGCGCATGCAAACCCCACCATCGCGGTACTGGGAATATTGTGTCTTGTGATCATATTTACCCTTCCCATGATTAAAGTATCATGGATACGAAAAGTGCCTGCACCAATGGTTGTATTGCTGGTCGCTATTCCACTTGGAATGTATGATCACCTCAAAACTGAAAATCCAAACGCACTCGTTAAGATTGGTAATTTCTGGGATGTCATCAGCATCAATGCAAGCTTTGCAGCCATCGATACTTTTATTTTCTGGAAGTATGTATTCATGTTTTTGTTTGTCAACAGCCTCGAGTCGTTATTGACGGTAAAAGCAATTGACGGTCTTGATCCATTTAAACGCAAATCAGATTATAATAAAGATCTTCGTGGCCTTTCACTGGGCAATGGTCTCTCTGCATTTCTTGGCGGCTTGCCCATGATTTCGGAAGTCGCCAGAAGTTCGGCGAATGTCAATTTTGGCGGACGCACCCGTTGGAGCAATTTCTTTCATGGATTGTTTCTCTTTGTAGCCATGCTGCTGCTGATACCGGTGATCGAGATGATTCCGAATGCTGCCCTTGCAGCGATGCTTATTTCTGTAGCGTACCGACTCGCTTCTCCGAAGGAATTCATAGGTACGTATAAGATTGGTCCCGAACAGCTGGTAATTTTTCTCGTAACTATCATCGTTACTGTTGCGGAGGATTTGTTGCTCGGTGTCGCGGCAGGTATTGCTGTTAAATTTATCTTCCACATCATCAATGGTGCGCCTTTGGGGAGTCTCTTCAGCGCGAAGTACCAGCTCACGGAAAATGAAGAAGGATATGTGGTTCGGGTAAAAGGCAGCGCAACCTTTTCAAACTTCCTAGGCTACAAAAAGTTGATGAGCACATTTAAGCCCGGCAAACAGATCCTATTCAATTTCAGTGAGGCAAAACTTGTTGATCACTCGTTTATGGAGCAGCTTCACCATTTTGAGGAAGACTATGAGCATGCAACGGGAGGAAAAGTGACCTGGAATGGACTCGAAAAGTTTTCACCGTATTCCAATCACCCCCTTGCTGCCCGCAGAGTTTCTAAAGATTCTGCATTGCGCATGGACTTCAAATTATCTCCGAGACAGGCAGAGCTGCGCGCGCTCGCTGCTGAACATGATTCAACTTTCTACCCGCAAAAGGTTCGCAGTGTGAATAAGTTCAAGGATTTTCCAGTACAAAAGGGAAATAAGATCCAGTATGAGGAAAATATCATCTCCGGATATGATGACTTCGGTAAGTTCGAGATCTCCGATGTTACCCTGACCGTTGGTGCGAGACAGGCAGGAACTGACTCTATTGTCACGATGCTCCACGTGTCCGATTTGGATGTGAATATTCCCGACTTCGCACTGGAGCCAGAACATCTGCTCACCAAGTTGTCAGAGTTGTCTGAAGGCCGCGATATTGATTTTTCAAATCATCCCGATTTCTCCAGACAATATTATCTCCGCGCACAACATGAAGACCAAGTAAGGGGCTTCTTCTCCGAACAATTAATTGGTTTCCTGGAAAGTCATGATGCATTGCACGTGGAATCGCACAAGAGCAAGTTGCTCATTTATCTGAAGCGTGAACAATTGACTCCTGCAGAGATCAATCAGGTACTTGAGTTCGCGAAAGGATTTTTACGTGCGGCTACAGTGCAAACTGCAGAGGCTTGAGTAAATCATCTGAATCAATTGAGTGTGAGTCCTGGCGAATCTTAATCGCATCACTATTTATTGTTCCGAAAGAATGAAAAGCAAATATATTGTAGCATTCCTACTGGTCATTTGTGCCTCAGCAATGGCCGCCATGGCACAGACCACAGACTCTGTTCCTAAACCGAAACGTCCGGAGATCGATGAACTCAAACTGAAGTTGAATGAAGACGGAAGTCATTATCTCAAGGCAACCTTCCTGAATCAAGTGTGGTTCAGATTGAACGAAAGCAATCCTGGTACGACAGTTCTCGGCGAAGAACAATCCAATACGTTTGATGTCGGTCTCCGACGAACACGAATTCAGTTCTTCGGTCAAATTTCTGACCACGTATTTTTTTACGCGCAGTTTGGCCAAAACAACTTTAATTTTCTTGCGCAGAACGCCGGCAACCGAAAGCTTCAGGCTTTTTTTCACGACGCGCTGGGTGAGTACAAAGTGTGGAAGAGCAAGGACGTCCTGAAGATAGGAGGAGGCCTGACTATTGCGAACGGTCTCTCCCGATTCAGCCAGCCTTCCGTGAGCACGATAATGACGATGGATGTTCCTGTATTTGCACAGGCTACCGTTGATCAAACCGACGAGTTCTCCCGCAAACTGAGTGTGTACATGCGTGGCCAGTTGGGGAAATTGGATTATCGCCTGGTGGTCAGTGACCCTTTTCCAATAACTACGAATGGGCAGGTATTGCCTCCGTTGTCGGACCATGCCACGTTTGCTCAGCTTGGTCACCACCGCCAGTATCAGGGTCTTTTTTGCTACAACCTTTTGGATAAGGAGTCTCATGTCACCCCCTACATGACAGGAACCTATCTCGGCAAAAAGAAGATCCTGAATATTGAAGCGGGATTCATCACTCAGCGTGCTGCGATGTGGACGAAAGAGAATACCGACACCGTGTACCATGCCATGAATCTTTGGTCTGCTGCACTCTTTTATGATGCGCCTGTCAGCACAGAGAAGGGAACCGCCATCTCTGCCTACGCGGGTTATTTCAATTATGACTTTGGACCGGGATATCTTCGATACAACGGAATCATGAACCCTGCCAACGGTATTGCCAACGGACCGGCTACCGGCAGTCAGGGTAATGCATTTCCAATGTTCGGAACGGGTAAGGTATTCTATGCTCAGTTTGGGTTTTTGATGCGCCGCGATTTACTCGGCGTTGATAAAGGAACGCTAATGCCCTATGCTTCGCTGATGAGCGCCGACTATGAGCGATTGAAAAGTCGGATGAACGTAGTTGATGTTGGTGTGAATTGGTTGCAGAAGGGGCATCAATCCAAGATTACTCTGGATTATCAATATCGTCCGGTCTATAAAAATTCATCCGGCGATTTGGTGAAGGACGGCTCTCGCGGCCAATGGGTCGTGCAGTACCAGGTATTCTTCTAAAAATATTGGGCGAATGGGGGTTCCTGCGTTGGAAGGTTCGCAGTGCCCCTTGAGCCCATTTATTATTTCACTAAAACCCCCCTCTAGTTATGAACCTGAGTAATTTACTTTGGTGGCTCTGGCGCGATCGGTTTCGTGCACTGCCGCTGTTGTGGGCAATTGTTTTGCTCACGTCTCTCCTTACCAGAATTGCACTGATCATTTTCAGCGCGTCTCAAATTAGTTTTTCATTTGGCGAATGGTTGGGCGTTTTCTTACTCGGAACATTGTACGATTTCGTCAACGCAGTTTATTTCTCCATCCCACTGGCGTTTTTTCTATGGATTACACCACAGAAGTTTTTTAATGCCCGCGCGGGTCGCATTGCCCTCATCCTTTTGTTCGCCGTGTGTTGGCTTGTTCTGTGCATCGATGCCGTGGGTGAATGGTTTTTTTGGGAAGAGTTTAATACAAGATTTAACTTCATCGCGGTCGACTACCTGGTCTATACCACGGAGGTTGCTGGCAACATCAAAGAATCCTATCCGCTCGAATGGATAATCCCCATCGTTGTTCTGGTCGCATGCGTGCTCTGCTACTTATCAATACGTGTTGGGAAGCCGGCAAATACTTCTTCGATGCGTTTTGCGCAGCGGACTCTTCGCTTCTTATTGTTTTGCCTGTTTTGTACTTCTCTCTTTTTTGGTGTGTCGTCAAAAGGACATCAATTCTCAGATAATACATATGCCAATGAGCTGGCAGGAAATGGCATGTATGAGTTGTTTGCCGCGTATAGAAACAACGAACTTGATTTCAGAAGATTTTATCAAACGCTATCGGACGAAGCGTGTTTCCAACTCATGCGTCGTGTTTTAAAAACTCCGGGAGCCGAGTATCAGTCAACCGATCTTCTTGATTTGACAAGACGGGTGACAGGTCATGGTCGGGAAATTCATCCGAACGTAGTGATGGTTTCCGTTGAGAGTCTCAGTGCAGAATTTATGACTGCCTTTGGTAATCAAAACAACATCACTCCTTTTCTTGATTCGCTCGCGGCCCACAGTTTGTTTTTTACGAACGTATTCGCGACCGGAACCAGAACGGTGAGGGGCCTTGAAGCGCTTTCCCTATGTATTCCTCCGACACCTGGGCAATCCATTGTTCGACGCCCACAAAATGAACATCTTTTTTCGCTCGGCAAGGTGTTCAGGGAGAAAGGGTATGAGTCAAAGTTCATTTATGGCGGATACGGATACTTTGATAACATGAATTACTTCTTTAGTAACAACCGGTATGATGTGGTAGACAGAAGTGCCCTTGACGATGATGAAATTGCCTACGAAAACATCTGGGGAGTAGCAGACGAAAATTTGTTCACGCTTGCGCTTCGGGAAATTGACAAGAGTGTCAGCGACAAGAAGCCTGTTTTTGCGCACATCATGACAACCTCCAATCACCGTCCTTTTACCTATCCGGATTCCAGGATTGATATTCCCTCTCATACGAGTCGTCATGGTGCCGTAAAGTACACCGACTATGCGCTTCGGAAATTTATTCACGAGGCCTCCTCAAGGCCGTGGTATCACAATACCGTATTCATCATCGTGGCTGACCACTGCGCATCAAGCGCTGGTGCCACAGAGCTACCCATAAAGAAGTATCATATTCCATTATTGATATTCAGTCCTGGCATAATTCATCCTGGCCGCGTCGATAGATTAATGAGTCAGATTGATGTAGGGCCAACGGTACTGGGTTTACTGAACTTCAACTACACGACAAGGTTTTTTGGTTACGATCTTTTTAACCTTGAGCCAGGAAGAGAGCGAGCCTTCATCAGTACCTATCAAAACCTGGGATTCATTAAAGGAGATAAACTGGTCATTCTGTCACCACAGAAGCGAACAGTCGAAGTGAAGATACTTGATTTCGGGACCGGGGCAGTTGTTCCCATGGCGGGGGAGGAGAGTCTGATACACGAAGCGATTGCCTGGTACCAAAGTTCCAGCTATTATTTTACGAATGGATATTACCGGGAATAATTAAACATAAAGCGGTCCGTGCTTTTGAATCTTTGCTGCTGCAGTTTCGAGCGCCTTTCCAACACATGACGATGTTGGCTCACCATCAAGGTAGGCGTATAGAAATCCCGACCAGAAGGCATCGCCTGCACCCGTTACGTCGCGCACTTCTGCAACCGGCTGCGCGGCTTCATGACGCCACGATGGATTTTTTTCATCACGATACCACACGCCGTCTTTCCCGCACGTGAGACAGGTAACGCTATTCGGAATTCCGGAAAGAAACGAGAGAATGTCTTCCAGCGATGTACTGCTCCCCAGGAAGCGTTGCATATCGTCCATACTGACTTTCAATAATGTATGGCTTCCGCAGGCAGCGTTAAAAATATTCCTGCCATTATCCTTCCACAACTGGGGTGCATAGTTCCAGTCAATGGAAATCATTTTGCCTGATGCAGAAGCACGCTGGAACGCTTGCATAATATGTTGCTGCGCCGGACTGGCACTAAGGGCAAAAGCGCATGAGTGTACAATTCTGGTTCCTTCAATCAGTTCGGCAGCGATTTCAGGTATTTGAGTATCGGCAGTTCGATAAGCAATAAAATCCGGCGTGTCTTTGCTTCGTGCAACGAGAACCAAAGAGGTTGGCAGTTCACTTCTATAAATATGTTGATCGGGAATTGACAAGGCTCGCAATGTATTCGTGATGAAATCGCCAATACCATCTTTTCCGACACTGCTGACGAGCACCGTTTTCTTTCCCATCCATTGAAGATTCGCGCAGACATTGGCGGGGCTGCCGCCTTGAAACATGGTGAACTCACGTGCTTGTGAGAGACCATCGACAAAGTCTTTGGTCACCAAATCTGCGAGGAGCTCTCCAATGACAAGTACATCACTTTTCATGTCGTAAACAGGTAATTTCCCTTGAATGCTTGTTCTGCAACAATGGTCCCGGCTGCGCTCCATACACATTTTGGAACACCAGCGGGTTGTTTGGTTTCGCCGTGCAGGCATTCATTAAATTCATAACCATTGGCCTGAACGCTTTTGTGCAAATGGTTTCGGAGCGTTTCTGCCAAGGGTGATTTTTTGCGGTGCATGATTGCACAGGCCCATCCATTCCATACCGGCCATAGCCCTCCGTTGTGAAACTGATGCGCAAAGTTCTTAAACGAATAAGCATAGTTATTCTTCAATTCATGATACTCTTCATCACCTGGAAGAACCGCAGGATAAAACGAAGGCAGTATGGACTGGTATTGGTTTATCAACGCATCCAGGGTGCCCATTAACGCCTCGTCCTGATCTGCTGTTCCCAGCTGCAGCATCAGCGCCAGCGTATTCGCCAGCAAATCGAATTGTTTGTAAATACGCGATGGATTAAATCCCATAAACCAGAATCCGGATGGAGCGTCAGGCATCTGGTGCGCGAGATTAGACGCATACAATCCGTTCGTCTGATCTGTTTTCCAGTAATTTTTTCTAATGACCGATTCGATCTGAATTGCTTTCTTGTTCCAGTCTTCGCGCTCATACACCTGTGCCGCACAACGGAGTGCCCACACGCGCAGGAGCTGATTGAACAGCACGTAGCCGTGATAGAAGTATTCATCCGCCCAGTCGCCGCTCTGGGGTACATACATGAGATGCTTGCCGTTAAATTCCCAAGCGTCCATGATTTGAATCCCCCTCGATACCTGTTCTGCTGAATTGCGCGCCAGTGTATTGTCTTTTGTTGCAATGGTATGCTGGCAAAGTCCGAGAATAGCCCAGCTCACGTTGTCCACGCGTCCTGCAGTACCACCATAGCTCACGCGCTTTTGTTCGTCTGTATTGGAAGGAAAGAAACCCGACGCATGCTGTCCTGCAAAAATGGTTTGCAGGGTTTGAGCAAAGGTGTCGATCAACTGTGGATCCCGGCTGAGCAAGGCAGCAAGCCCGGTGACAACACCGTCGCGGGTCCATACCCTTTTATAATTGTCATGGTCATTGATACTCGCGACGAATCCCAGAGGCGTACACGCCTGATGGAGAAGTTCAATTGCCTTGTCGTAAATCATCTCAGTGGCCACTTGCCTGTACGTGTGTTGAGGATGATACATTTTTAACCTTGACAAAAAGTACGGCGATTGCCGCACACAAGAGCAACGCACCTGCAAGACGAATTACATTCTCCGGATTTCCATTCAGCCATGAATTGTAAAACAGGGGCAGCGTAAAGATCTGAATCATCATCGGAATGACAATGAACATATTGAAGATCCCCATGTACACTCCGGTGCGGTGTGGAGGAATGCTTCCGGCAAGCATGATATACGGATTTCCCATCATGCTCGCCCACGCGAGACCGATTCCAATCATCGGTATGAATAACAAACCGCGATCATGTATTTCAGGAATGAACAGCATGCCGGTACCCGCAAGCACGAGGCAAAAGCTGTGCATTTTCTTTGGTCCGAATTTGTTGGTAAATGGAATCAATGCAAATGCACCGACGAAGGCAATGAAATTATAGAATCCTCCGATCTGCCCGTTGATCAGTCCGGAGTCACGGAAGGCAGAGGATTTCTCGTCCGTTGTGCCGAAGAAGGTAGTTGAGATGGAGAGCACAATGTATTGCCAGTAACAGAACATTGCATACCACTGAAACAGCTTGACGAAAGCGAGTTGTTTCATCGTTGCCGGCATTTCTTTAATGGCGTCAACAATTTCCGTAAGTACACTCGATACGCCATTTGGGTTCTTCCTGATTTTCTCCTTTTCTTCTTCACTCAGTGGATTTTCTTTGGTTGTATAAACAGACCATATGATTGAACTGATGGAAAAGAAAGCACCAATGATGAACGCAGTCATCGTGATATATGGAATGTTTCTATCATTGACGGCGTCTTTGTTCATGCCGAAATACACCAGCAATGAGGGGGTCAGATAAGAGAGTGTTTGTCCGAGGCCGGTAAAAGCACTTTGGGTAAGAAATCCTGCGCTGCGTTGCTGCTCATCGAGTTTATCACTGATGAACGCCCTATAGGGTTCCATCGTGATGTTGTTCGCGGCATCGAGAATCCACAACAGTCCCGCCGCCATCCACAACTCACTGCTGAAGGGCATGAAGAACAAGCTGATGCTGCAGAGAATGGCGCCGATCAGAAAATAGGGCGTTCGTCGGCCCCACCTCGAGATTGTCTTGTCACTCATCGCCCCGATTATCGGTTGTACAAGCAGACCCGTCATCGGTCCTGCGAGCCACAAATAGGGGAGTTCTGCTTCATTCGCACCCAGGTAGCGATAAATGGGGCTCATGTTGCTTTGCTGAAGTCCGAAGCTGTATTGAATTCCGAAGAATCCAAAATTCATGTTGACAATCTGCCAGACGTTGAGCTTGGGTTTGATCATAATTACCGGAATATTATCAATAATACGGCATGGCGTATTTTATTCCAAACCCTTCCGGTGGACAGATGGGTTTTCTATTCGGATTTCACCGAGCGCTCTGAGGGGTCAATTCTTCAGATAGGGTAATAATGCACTTTTCAGCAAGTCGTATCCTTTCGGGTTGAAGTGCAACATGTCCTGCATATACAAGTCGGTTCGCTCTTTCCCGTCGGATGTCAGGAGTTGAGGGTAGATGTCGATGTAGTAGGTTCGTTTGTTTTTCCTGATCCAGTCTCGAATCAATTCATTTCCTTCCTCAACGCGGGGTCTGAAATAAGCCCTGCTGGGACTGGGCTTCATCGAAATAAAATAAATGCGTGTTCGTGGTAATTTTTTTCTGATTTGCCGATGAACCATTTCAAATCTCCGCGCGACTTCTGTTGCCTGCACGGAATCCAAAGCGAAATCATTTTCGCCGCAGTAAATGAATATCTGTTTGGGTGCATACGGTGTCACAATGACGTCAACATACAAGAGCAGATCCCGTAGTGTGGCTCCGCCGAATCCGCGGTTGATGACGGGATAAGCGGAAAAATCCTTCTCCAGTGTGGACCACAGCCTGATGGTGGAGCTACCCGTGAAGAGAACGGCATTTTTCGGAGGAAACGACACGGAATCCAGCTTCTGAAATTTTTTAATCTCGCTTTCAAAAGGTTTTTGTGCGAGCAACAAAATGTTCAGTCCCGACAACAGGAGCGTCAGCAGTAGTTGTTTTCTCATCAGCTTTCTTTGGTAATACTTTCTGAAAATGCGGTTGTCATCTTTTCCCGGTCAAATTCGTTCTCATGGGCAGATAGCCATACCGTTGCCACGGCGTTGCCAATAAAGTTTGTAATGGCACGTGCCTCCGACATGAACCGGTCGACGCCCAGCAGCAAAGCCAATCCTTCAACGGGAATAATTTTAATCGCCGTCAAAGTAGAGGCGAGCACAACGAACCCACTACCGGTCACGCCCGCCGCACCTTTGCTGGTGACGAAAAGAATACCAATGATGCTGAAGATTTCCTGCCAGCTCAAATGAATTCCGAATGCCTGCGCGAGGAAGATTGTGGCCATCGACAAGTAGATGGTGGTGCCGTCCAGATTGAAAGAGTAGCCCGCAGGAACCACCAGTCCAACGACCGGGCGTGCGCATCCCATCCGTTCAAGTTTCTCCATGAGTGACGGCAAGCCGGCCTCGGACGAAGAAGTACCTAAAACGATGAGCAGCTCTTCGCGGATGTATCGAAGCAATTGCATCAGGCTCACCTTGATGGAGCGGAGAATGAGGTACAGCACAACGAAGATGAACAGGGCCATGGTGATGTACACGGTCACCATCAGTTTCCCCAGCGGCAGCAGGGTGTCGATGCCATACTTTCCAATGGTGAAAGCCATTCCTCCAAATGCACCGAGTGGCGCAGCATACATCACCCACTTTAATGCTTTGAAAACATATTTCGAAACCCAGGTGAGAATTTGCTGGACACGCTTTCCCGGGAGTTTAGTGAGCACAACGCCCGTGAGAATCGAAACGAGCAGTACCTGTACCGTTGTATTATCACGGAAGAACTGCATCCAGCTGAACGACTGTGCGCGGCTTCGGTAGGCTTCGATTTGCGCTGCATCCCCTTCGGGTGGTGCAATGCCTGCGCCCGGCTGAACCAACACAGCCACGATAATACCAATCAGCAGAGCGAAAGTTGTAACCACTTCAAAATAGAGAATGGCTTTCCCTCCAACACGTCCCACCTTGCGGAGGTTATTCATTCCACCAATACCGGTGGAGATGGTCAGGAAGATGATGGGATTGATAAAAAGCTTGACGACGTCAATGAACCATGTCCCCAGTGGTTGCATTCGCACACCCTGCTCGGGAGCAAAGTGTCCGAGCAACGCACCAGAGACGATGGCGGTGAGTACCCAGAAAGTAAGGTTGGAGAATACTTTTCTCAAGGTATAATTATGCCATATTCTTATTCATGGCATTCAAATCCTGATAACTTTTCATGATGCGGTCGCGAATGGCAACTTCACCTGAACGAAGCCACGCTCTCGGATCGTAATATTTCTTGTTAGGTGAATCGGGTCCCTCCGGGTTGCCGATCTGTCCTTGCATATAGGCGTTATTCTTCTTGTAGTAGTTGTGAATTCCATCCCAAAATGCCCACTGCACGTCGGTGTCGATGTTAAATTTCACAACGCCATAGCCAATCGCTTCCCGGATGTCTGCTTCTGATGAACCTGAACCTCCGTGGAAAACAAAACGCACAGGGTTTTCGCCCGTGTTGAATTTTTTCTGAACATACTCCTGCGAGTTTCTCAGAATTTTAGGTTCAAGTTTGACGTTGCCCGGCGAGTACACGCCATGTACGTTTCCAAAAGATGCAGCGACTGTAAACTGGTCACTCACTTTCATCAACTCTTCATAGGCATAAGCCACTTCTTCCGGTTGTGTATAAAGGCGTGATTGATCCGCGTGCGTATTGTCAACGCCGTCTTCTTCGCCTCCGGTGATGCCCAGTTCAATTTCGAGCATCATGTCCAGGCGCTTCAGACGTTCGAGATATTTTTTCGAGATCTCAATATTTTCATGCAACGGTTCTTCGGACAAATCGAGCATGTGCGAAGTGAAAAGCGGACGACCGTGTGTTTTATAAAACTTCTCGCCGGCATCGAGAAGGCCGTCGATCCAGGGGAGTAAATTTTTCGCGGCGTGGTCGGTGTGGAGTATTACTTTAACACCGTAAAGTGCAGACAATTCATGGATATAATGAGCAGATGCAATGGCACCTGCAATCGATGCCGCGTGTGTTTTATTGGGTGATGATTTTCCTCCGAGAAATGCAGCTCCGCCGTGTGACAGCTGGATGATGAGCGGCGAGTTCACGTCGCGGGCGGCTTCCAATACTGCATTAATGGTATTTGATGAAGTTACATTGATGGCCGGAAGGGCATACTTACGCGCATGGGCGTCAGAGAAAATTGATGAGGCTCCCTGTTGATTCTGTACAAGAGACATGTTTTGGATTTTGGTTTGCTAAAAATACGCATCTCCTGTGAATAAAAAACAACGAATGGTCCTTTCCCCTCTTCCTGAAACTACGCAGGAGGGGTGTTTTTTTTGATCCCATCTTGTCATGACGGAAGCCCGGCTACCCTGAGATCGCGTTACGTGTGCGATGCATCGTTTGCAGAGGCTGTGCCTGAGTCATTCAAGATTTTTTACAAGCTTTCTGGCGTCTTTTTTTTGACGTCATCTTCTTCTTTCGATTTTTCTAAATCTTCTTTTACGTCGTGCAAACCCTGGCGAAATCCCCGGACACCTTTGCCTAATCCTTGCATGAATTCCGGAATTTTCTTTGCACCAAAAAAGATCAGAACAAAAATTCCAATGAGCAGCATCTCCTGCATACCCACCCCGCCAATGAACGATATTATTGCTGCCATGCTGATTGTATTTTTCTTTAATTCCTGAGAGTGGAACGACACGGATTTGCAAAAAGTTTGTAGTGCTGCTTGGTATTCACACGCAAAAAAAAAGCCCCGACTTGCGCCGGGGCTTCGGTTAAAGGAAAGACCCTCTCGAAAAACCTTTAACCAATATCAAACTACCGAGATTTAACGAATCTGCAAAACGATTATGAATGGTTATTGCAGTGTTTACTCACAAAACATCAGAAGCACGTCTTGCTCCCGCGATTGATAATTCAAAGGTATAGCAGCAGGAGCCCGGCGACAATAGGTGTTTTTACCTAAAAATGGTCGGTAAAATTTCCGGTTTTTACCCGGTGTGAATATTAAGAAAGAGAAAACAAGAAGTAATTGATCTAGTTGGCGTAGTGACTGCCATTAATTCTGCTTAACTGAATCGTGTCTCCGTAGCAGTTTAATCCTTTACCGGCTTCAATTATAGTGTACCCGGTGCATTTTCTTTTTTGTTCTTCGTCGGACTTCGAAAAAGATCGGACAGATCCGGACGACAGCGCGGCTATCATCGTAAGAAGTATAAATGCCGGAACTATTCTTTTCATGAATAAGTGATCTAATCAATAATAATACGGTAGTAAACACCCGCAACGCCTCGGTCTGTGCGCAGCCGGTAAGTAAAGGTACGGGGAATGGCGGCCGCAGTTTCAAAATGAGGTGGTTTTCAGACGCGATTGCAGAAAAAATCGATTGCGGTTATTCCGGATTTTGGAATAACCCCCTAAACAGCGCCCAATGAGAGTTTCTCAGGACGCGCTAAGTAGTTCTACGGAGACCTAAGTAATTCCATTCAATAAAAAATACAAAATCCATTGTATTCCTTCTCCCGTCATAGCCGCTCATCTTTATTAAACAAATCGCGGGGGAGAATAACAGTGCTGGCGCTACGATAAACGCAGATTTTCAAAACTAAACGCAGGAGCAATGACAGCATTTCAGCAAACAACCGGTGAAGTTCAGAAAAGCGCCACGCCTTTTCAGGTGATTGTTTTTCGTCAGGGTGACGAGCAGTATGCAATTCATATTGATCAGATTCGCGAAGTGGTGATCATGCCGTCAATCACGCCCATCCCTGAAAGACCAGCATATATTAAAGGTATTGCCAATATCCGTGGAAGTATTGTCACCGTCGTCGATCTGGAAGAAAAGTTCCGGCTGAAGAAAAGCAACGTTGATGCTACACGCAGACAGTTTGCACTGGTCATACAAAGCAACGAACATCGGTTTGCCTTGCTCTCCAACGAGTTGCCAAATTCCATCTCGGTGCGCCAGGGTGAGTACGACCCCTTTGAATCTGTCGATTACATCAAAGGAATCATTAAAAGAAACAATCAGCTCATCATTTATATCGACGTGCTCAAAGTACTTGATCAGGAAATGATTGAAAATTTGAAAGCATGAGACAGGTCGTACTTAATATCGGTGACTATTGCGTGACGCGCGCGTCATCTGAGATGCTTTGCTACGGTCTCGGATCTTGTGTGGGTGTATTTATCAGGGATCGTGTTGCAGGAATATCGGGTGGTGCGCACATCTTCTTGCCGGAGGGTTCCGGCGGAGAATCGGTCAAAGATATCCTGGGTAAGATGCTTGCAGAATTTCAACTATTGGGAAGTAGCCTCCTCGGACTGAGGGCAAAGATCACCGGAGGAGCAGAATTATTTGAATGTTCGTTCCGCACGGGACAACGGAATACAGAAACCGTAAAGGAGTTTCTCCTCGGACAAAAAATTTATCTCGCTGCCGCGGACACCGGAAGCAATGGTTACCGGACCGCCCGCTATTACTCCGCAACGGATGAGCTATTTGTAAAGTACCAGAACCAAAATGTAACAACGTTTTAATTGTATGAGTAAAAATGTTTTAATCGTTGACGATTCGCTGTACATGCGTACACTGATCAAAGACGCCCTCGAAAAGGGTGGTTTCAACATCATCGGCCAGGCTGCTAATGGCGAAGAGGCCATAGACCTGGCTTTTGAACTGCAGCCCGACATCATCACATTGGACAACATCCTGCCCGACATGATCGGTACTGACATCCTGAAAGTCTATCAGCAGGAAGGATTGAAATCCAAGGTGATTATGATCAGCGCAGTCGGACAAGAGTCTGTCGTCAATGATGGCCTCAGTCTCGGAGCGAAGGCATATATCATCAAACCATTTACATCCGAACAACTGGTTTCAACTCTGAGCACTATATAAGCCCTCTGCAAATGTCAAGCGAAAAGATCGGCGTTGTCGTTATCGATGATTCAAATTTCATGAGAAGGCTTATTTGCGACATTCTGAAAAAAGACGAACAACTGGAGGTGGTCGGAACCGCTGCCGATGGTCGTCAGGGAATGGACCTGATCATGCAAAAAAATCCTCAGGTAGTGATTACCGATCTGATCATGCCTGACTTTGACGGACTGTATGTTGTAAAAGAGGTGATGGAGAAGAAACCTTTGCCCATCATTCTTCTCAGCTCTTTGGAGAAAACCAATTCAAAAGTATTCGACGCGCTCGCATGGGGAGCATTTGAGTTTATCGATAAACCCTCAGGTGCTGAATCCATTGGGCTCGCAGATTATCCACTGGCGGCACTGGTCAGGGAGGCCACGCTGGCAGACGTCTCTGTATTCAGAAAGCGTCACGCTACACGCGCCAATAATGCAACACATACGTTCGATGAAAAGCTCCAGTACGACGTTGTCGTTATCGGTGCTTCAACTGGCGGTCCGGGCGCACTTGAACATATATTGTGTAATCTTCCCGCAAACCTTGCCATACCCGTACTGGTCGCCCAACATATGCCGGCAAGATTTCTCGAATCATTCGCCGAGCGCCTCAACGAACGCACGCAATTGCGTGTAAAAATTGCGACCAAAGGTGAACCTGTTCAGCCCGGCATCGTCTATGTCGCGCCTGGCGATGCAAACATGAAGATCGAAAACAGTTTGCTGAATGGTAAACCGATGATATCATTTACAACGAAGTCCTTTCAGGAATTTAATAATCCGTCGGTGGATTGCCTGATGGAATCGGTTGCCAGAATATATGGCAAGAAAGCATTCGGTGTATTGCTCACAGGTATGGGAAAGGACGGAGCGCAGGGCATGAAGCAAATCTTTGATAGCGGAGGATATACCGTGGCCCAGGACGAAGAGTCGGCAGTAGTCTATGGCATGCCGGGTACCGCATTGCAAATAGGAGCCGTGCGCAACACGGTACGCCTTTCAGATATTCCAGGTTTTATCATCAGTAGTCTTTAAACCGAATCATATGAAAGAAGACGAATACAAAGAGTTATTTCTCGCTGAAGCGCTGGATAATTTCGAAGAGATCAATCGGCTTCTGACGAGCCTTGAAAAAAATGATCGTGACAAGAACTGCCTCAATGCATTATTCCGCATTACTCATACATTAAAAGGAAATGCAGCAGGACTTGGTTATGTTCCAATTGCCGAGCTGGCGCACGTGCTCGAGGATTTGTTTGGTGAGGTTCGTGACGGCAAAGTGAAATTGTCTGCTGACCTGTTCGGTTCATTATATAAAGGCGTGGATGTTCTTGGCGGACTGATTAATAGTTTACGCGATGGCTCGGTTGTCCGGTATAAAGGCATCAAGACAAAGCTGGAGGTGTTGGTCAATAACGCCCGCAGTGCGCCACAAGAAATAGGTGATGGCGCTGACACCAGCGAAGTGGTTGACCAGATGAATACAACAACTGCTGAAACTGTTTCTTCAGAAGCAGAACACCAGGATGAAGAAGATGAGTCTTTCAGTGATTTTGAAAATAAAATAAGTTTCTCTGATCTGGTTCAGGTTCCCGTGCGTAAGCTGGATAACCTGCTCAACCTGGTCGGTGAATTAATCATAGAAAAAGATCGCATTCTCGCATCACACGCGGGTAATCGCGGATCGAATGAATACGCACGACTCAGTCGCATCAGTTCGGATTTGCAATATTCGGTCATGGATGTGCGCCTCGTGCAGGTTGGTTTTCTTTTCAATAAGTTTCACCGCGTCGTCAGAGATGCGGCGACAAGCGAAAAGAAGAATGTGAAGCTTAAGCTGGAGGGAACCGAAGCGGAAATTGATCGCAATGTGCTGCAAGTGATTAGCGATAGTTTGATTCACCTGATCAGAAACTGTGTGGGTCACGGCATCGAACTTCCTGAAGACAGACTGAAGGCAGGAAAGAGTCCTGAAGGCACGATCTGGCTGAATGCCCGTAATGAATCGGAGGCGGTTATTCTCACCATTACCGATGACGGCAAGGGTCTCGATTATGAACGAATCAGACGTAAAGCGCTGGAGCGTGGATTGACAACGCCAGAACTCGCACCATTGTTAACAAACGATCAACTTGGCCAGATAATCTTTGAACCAGGTTTCTCGACGATGGACGCAGTCAATGCAATCTCCGGACGCGGCGTCGGAATGGACGTTGTCAAAAGAACACTGGACTCCATCGGAGGCACCATTGATATTTCCAGTGAAGCCGGAAAAGGGACAACCATCAGCCTTACGCTGCCTTCATCCATGGCAGTGAAGTCATGTCTCTTATTTGAACTTCGCGATGTGGTCTACGCCATTCCGTTGTCATATACCGAGTCGGTGATTTCATTATATAAGACGCAGATACATCGCATGAGTGGAGGACTTGTTGCGCACCATTTGAATAAGAATATTGCTGTCGTCTTTTTACAGGATCTGTTTTTCCCGGATGCAACAACAGACGCACGGGAAAATCCGATGCATCGTACTTTTTCAAGCCTTCATGACGAACAGAAGCTGGAAATTGTGGTGGTACAGTTCCAGGGAAAACGTGTGGGATTTGTTGTCGATAAATTACTGCAGCAAAAAGAGATTGTAGAGAAGCCTCTTGCACGCCCGGTCGATCGCATTCGTTTTCTCAGTGGCGTGAGCATTCTCGGAAGTGGCAATGTTTGCCTCGTTTTAAATATACCTACCCTGATCCAGCAGGCATTAGCAGCAACAACTGGGCAGCAAACTGTAAAGACAAATTAGTATGGATACGCTGAATACCGTTAACAACGTCGAAGACAGATTTATGGAGCTGATGAATGCAGGCTATGCACAGGCTGCTGACTCCTTCTCCCGATTTATTTCAAGACCCGTCAGCCTTTCGTCTGACCACTTATATTTCTTAAATGGATCTGCACAGATGGGCCTGCTGAACATCAAGCATGGTAAAGATCCGTATGTCGTGTTGACAACGCATCTGATCGGCGCGGTGAGCGGACGAAGTTACCTCATTCTTGGTCCGGTTGAGTGTCAGGTGATTTTTGATGCGCTCAAGAGTGATTCGATGACTTTGAACGATACACTCAAGGACGCGATGTTGCTTGAAATGGATAATATTCTTTCGGCGTCTGTCATTTCGCGTCTCTCTGATGCGCTCAAACTGGAGATATATGGAGATGTGCCTATGGTGCAGCGGTTTTCAGGCGAAGAGCTCAAACAGTTTATGTGCAGCGAACTCGAGCGTAAGAATACATCCAGCCTCGTGGTGAACACCACCTTCGTGTTGCAGGGTCTGGAACATATCCATCCCCACTTTGTATGGCAACTTGATTCAAAAGCATTTAACGCCTGAAATAACCCTCATGAATAAGACGAATGTATTGATAGTGATTGCACTGACTTGTGTTGCCATGGCGACGACTGCCTGGCTGCTCATCTCAGGACATACCGCGTGGGCAATTCCTGCCGGAGTTGCCTCGCTGAGTGGTTTACTCGTATTGTCGCTGCTCTGGATTCGCGTATGGAATGCATTGAAGCGAATTTCGGGCGACTCACCGAATGTATTAACAGGCGTGGAGGAAAAGATCAACACGTTGGAGAAGTCATTCTCAACCGTTTCGGATGCGCTGACGAATATCAGTAATACAGATTATGCACTGCCTGAATTTACCCTCCGGCAGTCGGATAGTTTTATTGAAGCGTATCATGAGTTGCGTAAGAAATTGCAGGTCAATGCACTAGAGGAACAGCAACGTGCGTGGCGTGCGAATGGCCTCGCGGCTTTCAGCGAGTTGTTTAAAAAGAAAGGGGAGTTGTCTGTTTATACGAGCCAGATGTTGAGCACGCTGGTTAAGTATGTCCAAGCAAACCAGGGAATGTTTTTTATCCGGAAGGAGGATCAGTCTGAGGGCGAATACCTCGAACTGGTGAGTACGTATGCGTGGGATAAGCAACGTTTCTCCCACGAAGATCGTCGCATTTTTCCGTTTCAGGGTCAGCTCGGGCAGGCCATGCTGGAGAAAGAGCTTGTATTTCTGACAGATGTTCCTTCGTCTTATTGCAGCATTACCAGCGGTCTCGGCAAGGCAACGCCCCGCAATCTGATCATCCTGCCATTGGTTCATCAGGAAGTTTTGTATGGCATGATTGAACTCGCACTGTTTGAACCTGCCGCGTCGCATGAAGTAGATTTCCTGAAAACAATCGGTACATCGATCGCAGCGGAACTTGCCTCCATGAACACGATGGCTTCCACACAGCAACTGCTGGATGAATCGCAGAAGATCGCTCAGGAGTTGAAGACGCAGGAAGAGGAGTTGAAGCAGAACCTTGAAGAGTTGTCTGCAACGCAGGAGGAAATGGCGCGAAAGCAGGCCGAACTTGCCAGCGTTTTTGAAGCGCTGGACATGACGATGGCTACGGCCGAATTCAGTATTGACGGAATGTTGCTCAAATACAATTCTTTCTTTGAGCAGATTTTTCAATACGATGCAGGCGGCTTGCAGAAGAAAGGCAAAGCACTTTTGTTTCGCGACGATCAGCAGTGGGAGCGTGTGCTCGACGGGAGACTTTCGTCAACGGATCTCCAATCATACAGCAGTAAAGGTGATGAGCTTTGGCTGAATGTGACATTCACGTGCGTGCGCAGTGCTTCAGGTTCTTTGTCGAAGGTACTCTGTCTCATTCAGGACATCACAGAGAAGAAGCATAAGGAAGAAGAGTTTCAAAAGCTCTCTCTCGTCGCGGACAATACCGACAATTCCGTGATCATCACCGACACGGACGGACGAATCACGTATGTCAATAAAGGTTTTACGAGAATTACTGGTTACGAAGCGCATGAAATTATGGGTCGCAAGCCCGGCCACTTTTTGCAAGGAGAATTGACCGACAAAAGTGTGGTTGCCCGTTTGCGTGAGAAGATCAAGGCGCAGGTTTCGATTTATGAAGAGATACTTAATTACCGGAAAGACGGAACTTACTATTGGGTGTCTCTGGCCATCAATCCAGTGTTTGATGAGAACAACCAGCTGGTGCAATTCATTGCTGTGCAGGCAGACATTACCGATACCAAACTTTCTGCGATAGACCATAATCAGAAATTGATAGCCCTTGGTAAAGCCAACGCGATGGCTGAGTTTGATCTGACGGGAAGAATCATCGAAGTAAACGACAAGTTTTTGAAAATGTATGGCTACGAACGCCATGAGCTCATCAATAATTCGATCAATGTATTTTGGGATAAGGACGTCAATTTTGCCAGCGAATTGTTTGGAAGAATTAAGGATGGAGAAATCGTGGAGCATGAAGGCGTGCGCATGTTGAAGAACGGCGGGGAGCTTTGGGCGAAGACAATTAACTATCCTGTAATTGATTTTACGGGTAAGCCCTACAAGGTTTTGAAAGTTGCATTTGATGTAACCCGTGAGCGTAAACTGGCTGATGAGAGCAGACGGCGTCAGGCGGAGCTCGACAGTTACCTGGAAGCCATTAACAATACCATTGCTTCTGCTGAATTCTCTATGGAAGGAGAATTTCTGTCCGGGAATCCGATTTTTATGACTATAACCGGACGACGTCAGGAAGAGTCCGCAGGTATTTCATTTTCAGAGATGATGCCGAAAGAACCATGGGTGGATATGATGTGGGAGAACTTAAAGAACGGCAAAAGCTTCAGCGGTGAATTCAAAGTACTTGACAATAAGAGAAAAGAACTTTGGATGAACGGTACTTTTAACCCGATCAAGAATGTAGATGGTGAGGTTCAAAAGGTAGCGATGCTCGCACAATTCATTACAGAGGAGAAAGAAAGACTGGCAGATTACAGCTCGTTTGTGAATGGCGTGAAGGCTTCTGTTCCATATGTAGAATTGAATGGTAATTGGGAATGTCGTTCGGGCAACGAGAAGTTTTTCAAACTCACAGGCTTAAACAGAATGGGAATTCGTGGAAAGTTGTTCGAGGCATTTGTGCGCGAATCGTTTCACCCCGTACTTAATGAGCTGCGCAAGAATGCCAAAGAAGCCGAGCATCAGAATGTACACATTCCTTTCATTTTCAATAACGAGACGCACTGGTACGATTGTTCGGTCATTGTTTCCAAATCGGTCAGCGGTGAAGTGACAAAAATTGCATTTATTCTCCTGAAAGAAATTCCGGAAAATCAACCTTTAATGGCGGTAGTATAATGACAGCAGTGACGGATATTACAGACGAAGAATTAGAGTCATTTACTTCGGCTGTATTGTTAAGGTATGGTGTTGATTTCACATGCTATGAGCCGAAGAGCCTGAAGCGCAGAATCATTCGCACACTGGCGAATCATAAGCTCAACTCCATGCACGAATTGTGGGCAAAGATTCTGAGCGAAAAGGAAGCGATTCAGCTTTTCATGAATGAAGTCAGCGTTGGGATGACGTCTATGTTTCGTGATCCGGAGCTCTGGACATTCCTCGCAGACTACCTTCGCAAACAGAATCCCCGCAGACTCGATGTATGGCATGCAGGGTGCAGCACAGGCGAAGAAGTTTATTCGATGGCGATTTTATTAAGAGAGATCGGATTCACTGGAGCTTATGCGGCAAATGCCACCGACATGAACAGGCAGGCCTTATGGGAAGCTGAACAGGGTAAGTACCACAAAATAAAGATGATTGAAAATGAGCGAAATTTTCAACAGGTTTTTCCCAACAGTGATATCAAACAATATTTTACCTGGGAAGATCAATATGCCGTGTTCGATCCCAGCCTGCGTAAAAACGTGATGTTGGGTTATCAGAACCTGATCACAGATAAAGCATCTGGAAAATATGATATCATTTTTTGCCGGAATGTGATGATCTATTTTGACAATACGGCAAAGCAGAGATTACTGGAGTCGTTTCACAAAGTTTTAAAACCGGAAGGACTGTTCATCATCGGGTTTTACGATACGCTTTTCAGCTTTATGGACTCTGACAAATACACGCTGCTGAGTGAGCCGGCGAAAGTTTTTATTAAAAGAGGCTAGTACTTTTGCTCAGGAAATATTTCTGTAAAAACAGTTCGCAGTTTGTCCTCGGTCAAGGGCTTGCTGAGGTAATGGTCCACGCCTAGTGCTTTTACTTTCCTGATGTCGCGAGGGTCGGCAGAGGAGGTAACGACGATAATGACCGGACGCTGTTCGTTCGGGAGTCGCAGTTGCTGATAAGCTTCGATAAATTCAAATCCGTCCATGACAGGCATATTCAGGTCGAGGAAAATTACATCCGGGGATTGCGTGGAGCGCGCAAGTACGTCCAGCGCTTCCTGGCCGTTGTGGGCAGTGGTTATGTTTTCGGCGACATTAAGACGTGAAATCACCTTTTCATTCAGGAAATTGAAGATGGAGTCATCATCGACGAGAAGGACGTTTTTTCTGGATATCATCAACTAAGATAACGCCCAGTCTGCGTTTTGGTTGAACTTTTTGAATAATTCATTTGCATTTGCACCACTTCCATAGTCTCGGCGACCGTAGTCCCCGGCGGCACTGCCCGGTGAAGCTGCGCATCCAACGGCGCCCAGCGGATGGGATCTGACCAACCTGAGAACAGAACAACACTCTTTATTTTCAACGCTGCAGCGAGGTGAGAGACGCCTGTGTCGTTACATATAAGAAGCTCTGCACCGGCGATCACAGCAGCCATTTCGCCAACAGTCGTTGTTCCGAATTGAGAAACAAGATTGATAACCTCGCGGTTTTCCCGCGACAAAGCGTCGAGGATTTCCTTTTCTTCTTCAGATCCAGTCAGCAGAATTTTGATTTCGTCATATTGTTCCCGAATAAGTTTGATTAATGCGGTAAAGTTGTTCAATGGCCAACGCCGCCTTGGATCGCGGGCTCCCGGATGAATGGCGATGTAGCGTTTGCGCAGGTGAAGTTGTTCCCGTATCTGCTCGCCTTTATCAGCCTCTGAAATTAATAAAGGGAACTCAAGTTGCGTGTCGGTCATTTTGATTCCAACGCGCGCCAGTACATCAACAAACCGAAGTGTTTCGTGACGGCTCTGATCAACTTCGGCAAAGTACTGATCATCATACTTGCTGCCGGGAGGTTTCAGACCGCACACTGCCTTTGCTCCCCACAACAGGCACATCGAATTGGAGATGCTGCCGTCTCCGTGTAACTGAAACAACATATCAAACGCCCGGCTCCGAACATCTGAAAGAAAATTTAATACTTCTTTCTCCTCCGGGCTTTGTTCCGGTAATCCGGGCCATCCGGGAAAGTGAATGAATGAATTGAAATAATCAGGAAACCGAATCGCGAAGTCTTTCTGCCAGGGAAGTCCAATCAGGGTAATGTGTGCATCCGGGAAATGTGTGCGAATCGCTCGTACTGCTGGTATGATGCACAGCATGTCACCGAGCTGGAGTGCTCTGAAAATGGCAATTTGCAACCGAGGATTCATGAAGGGACTTGCGTTAATAGATTGTCTGTGTTCAATTCCTGTACAACCCTTTGGTCATCCAAAAGGCGAACGGCGATCTCAACAATCAACCCGGCTTCCGGAACCGGTATAGGTAGTGGAAAATATTTTTCGCACACCCACCTGATGATTGGATTACGACTCTGAAGACTTGAGTGAATCGAATAGGGTAGAACAACTGCGCTTCTGCTTTGCGGTCGGTGTTGGGGATTGGTTAATGCATACAGAACAAGAAGAGGTACGTCGTAAGCAGCAGCAAGATGAGCTGCGGAGGTATTGACACTAATGACAAGCTTCGCCTGCTGAAGGAGCCTGACGTATTCAGCGAATGTCGTTTTTCCGGCAAGTGAAACACCCCGGCTGCCAATGGCTTGTGTTATCTGGTCAGCGGCGTCCTCATCTTCCGCGGTCCCTGTCACGATAATTTGGTGGTTTGTCTTTTCTGCCAATTGTCTTGCTGCTTCAATCCAACGTCTGACAGGAAAGCGACGTTTTTCTTCGCTTACACCAGGATGAAAAACAACGTAGGGTTGCCTGACGTCAAAAGAACCAACGACGTTAATGGATTGATCAGCAGAATTGATCCGGACGTCCGGGAAACGGGTATCCGCACCAACAAATCGGACAAGATTCAGATCCCTTTCAATTTGATGTCGGATATGATCGTAAGGTTCGTCGTCCGGTAGCCAGTCCGTTAGCAAGTGGTAGGGATTCTCCCGGCAATAAGCAGCCCGGCGTGGAATTTCTGCCAACCACATGAGCAGCAGGGCGGGCATCGGATTCTGACTATATACAGTAAATACAATCGCTGCATCATAATGTGCTTCACGAACTGTCTCAACCAAATTGTCCCACGCTGCGGGTTCCGCGGAGTTTCCTTTTACCCACGGGACATCACAGACAAGATGTTTGTCAATGCAGGAGAGGTACGGGACAACAGGACTACCAGCAGGGGACGTAAGTAAATGTATTTCTGCATCGAACGATTGCTTGAGCGCGCGCATGGCTGGCTCTGACATCAGGACATCACCGATGTTATCGGCGCGGATGCAAAGAATTTTTTTGCAATCAGCCCAGCTCATCCTCAATAGTTGTCGGTTGCCGTAAATGAATTTCCTGAATGATTTTCGAAGTCGAACGGTCTGGAATTAACGGTAATAATATGATCTCTCCTCCATTCTCATGAACTGCCTCTGCTTCGGGTAACTCTTTCGTCGCATAGTCGCCTCCCTTTACAAACAGGTGAGGCTTTACGAGACGGATCAGCTGCTCGGGGGTATCGTCCAATGCGTTGCCAAATGGAATGAGAAAGTCAATGCACGAGAGTGCAGCAAGGACATTCAAGCGGTCGCTCAGTGAATTGATCGGCCGTCCCGGGCCCTTGAGTCTTTGTATGCTGTCGTCTGTATTAATACCGACGATAAGGACATCACCCAACGTTCTTGCCGCACGCAGGTATTCCACATGTCCGCTGTGAAGAATATCAAAACACCCGTTCGTAAAAACAATTCGTTTACCCTCGCTGGTCAAATGAGCAGACAGTTCGGCGAGATCGTCAGATGAAGAAATGATTTTGTTTGTCCATCCCAGGTAGTGACAAAGCTCTATGGCATTACATGTACTTGTGCCTTCCTTCTGAATGGCAATGGCAGATGCAGCGATTGAAATTTCTGCGCTCGCGTGTACATCACCTGAAACCAAATATGTTGCGAGAAAAGCACTGAGGAATGTGTCGCCCGCACCAGCGACCCGCGGCTCTGCCACCAACGGAGCATCCACACAAAAAGCATCCTGCGTTTGCTCGCAGACGACACACCCGTCTTTGTCAAGTGTAAACACAATGACAGCTGCTCCAGTTACTTCTTGTACGACCGGCGCCAAACTGATTACTTGCTCGCGACGCCCGCTGTGTTGTGCTGACTGTCTTGTGAGTGCGAGGAATTCGTCATAATTAGGTTTGATGATATCAGGTTGTAGTTCACGAAAGAATGCGAGCCTTTTGCTGTCTACAGCCAGCAGCTGATGAGCACGTGTTTCACATAATGCGTCTTTCACGATTTCTGTGATTGTTCCTTTGTGGTAGTCCGAGACGAGTACTGCGTCGCAGGAAACTATCGCCTGTTTGATCTTGTCTGCCAGTTGCGTCTGAAAAGTTACGGGTGGTTCATGCTCATCGCCTTGATCCATCCGGGCAACGGTCTGGGTACCGGCAATTATCCGTGTCTTGGTAATTGTCTTTCTTCCATTCACCAGAACAATATGCTCCGGAGGGATGTTGTCTTTCATCAGCAGTTGTAAAGCCTCATGTCCTGCTTCATCATCACCCGCGAGGGAACAAAATAAAACTTCGCACCCCAGGGCGCGCAGGTTACAGGCAACATGCGCAGCACCGCCCGGGACAGCTCGTCTGCTTTGAATATTGATTACCGGAACAGGCCCTTCCGGTGACAGTCGGGTGCTGCTCCCTTGAATATATACGTCGAGCATCAGGTCGCCGACGAGCAGTATTCGTTTTCCTTTAAACCGCCTGATAATTTCTTTGTAGTCTTGATTCATACGCTGACGTTTTCCAGAATGAGATCACTTGCCTCCTTCCAGTTTGATACGGTTGCATGGGGCGTTCGGAGCGGTGAAAACTTCCATACAGTTTCGTTACCCCTGTTGAGTAAAATAGTTTTGCATCCGGCGCGATTACCTGCTTCCACGTCATCGAGAATATCACCGATCATCCACGACAAACTGAGATCAACGTAAGCCTGCTCACCGGCGGATTCAATCATGCCTGGCGCTGGTTTTCTGCAGTGGCACGAGATGGAGAAGGCCGGCACTTTTCCGTCAGGATGATGTGGACAAAACCAAATCGCATGTGGTGGTATTCCCGATGCGGTGAGCATTTGCCTGAGGTGCCTCAGGTAATGATCCAGTTCTTGCTCGCTGAAGTACCCTTTGGCAATTCCCGACTGGTTGCTGACGATGATGAAGATGTAATCCTGCTTTAGTAACAGATGGATCGCTTCAAGTGCACCCGTGACGAATTCAATTTTTTTCGGATCAATATTATAAGGAACGTCTTCAACGAGCGTACCGTCCTTGTCAACAAAGATGGCCTTTCGTTTCATGAGCCAGTGCTTATTTTTTTCACAACGGGAATGCCATCGGTATTTTTGTTTTTTCGGTAAACTTCTTCCTCTTCATCGGAAACGGGATTACCGAACAAGTTGCCTTCAATCAGACTACACAAAGTGTGCAGGATGTGCAGGTGAACTTCCTGAATTCGTTGTGTATTATGAGACGGGACCACAATATTCACGTGACAATACAAGGCCATTTCGCCTCCTCCCTTTCCGCTGATCGCCACGATGGACATTTCTTTTTCAAGGGCTGCTTTCATGGCCTGAATAACATTGTTGCTTTGACCACTCGTGCTGAAGCAAACCAATACGTCGCCTTTTTTCCCATACGCTTCTACCTGCCTTGAAAATACTTCATCAAAGCTGACATCATTTGCCCAGGCAGTGATGATGGACGTGTCGGAGGTGAGGGAGATGGCTGGGAGACCTTGTCGCTTGCTGATCTCAAACCGCCCTACCAGTTCACTCACGAGGTGCTGGCTCTCAGCAGCGCTGCCGCCATTGCCACAAACCAATACTTTGCTTCCATCCTGAAAACAACGGCTCATCAACTCCGCGGCCTCCAGTATGGGTACCGTTAGCTTTTCCTTCGACTTTCGGAATATCGCCGCGGCCAAATCGAAACTTCCGCCGATAAGTTCAAGAGCATCTGCGCGACCGCTCTTGTTTGGATTGTCGGTGCGAATCATGCGCTCATACAACGCAGCCATCATATCGGAAACCTTGGCCCATGTGAACAGGGTATTGACTCTGCGGATAGCGTTTTTTTTCATCTTCAGATGCAGGCTCGCGTCATTGAGCAGCTCGTATATTTTGAGTGCGAGCGCATCCGGGTCATTCGGAGGTACAAGAAAGCCAGTCTTACCATCCTCAACAGAATACCGGACGCCGCCGACGTTGGATCCGATAACCGGAACGCCGCAAGCCATCGCTTCCAGGGGAGTAATGCCGAAAGGCTCGTACCACGGAGTAGTGACAAAAATATCGGCAGCGGCATAGTAGTATTTCAGAATGTCCCGCTTTTTTCTCCCTGCGAAGACGACAGCGTCCGTAATTCCCTCTTCAGCGGCAAGCCCCTTTAAACGGTTCACCTCCGCGTCTTCTGTTAAATCAATATCCTCAGACTCGCCGCCGACGATGATTAAACGAACCGGCATGGACGTCTTGCAAACTCTGCCTACCGCTCGAATCACATTGTCAATTCCCTTTCTCGGGACAATGCGTCCGAGTTGAAGAATGATGAATTCAGAAGGATCAATTTGCAGAACCATCCGTGCAAGCAATCGATCCAGCGGATAAAATTCGTGTGGATTAAAACCGCACGGAATCATGGTAATGCGATCCGGACGCGCGTCATAGAATTCAATCAAATCGGATTTATCCTGAGGACATTCTGCTATAACCTGATCCGCCTCCTGTACAACTTGTTTTTCGATCGCAATCCGTTCAGCAGGAAACTTATCGCTTTCACCCTGATGCCGTTTTCGGATTTCACCGAGTGCGTGAAATGTAACGACAAATGGAATTTGCAGTATCTTTTTGATTTCTGCTGCTACCCACGCCGACATCCAGAAGTTTGCGTGGATGAGATCATAGCCGCCGCTTTGGGTTTGAATAAAGGCGAGCATATTTTCCTTGAAACCAGGCATAAATGGAAGCAGCTTTTCTTTTTCAATAATTTCAACTGGTCCTGCCTCAACATGAATGACACGAACGCCAGGCAACCAGTCAATCACCCGGGGCAGGAGTGGATTATCCCACCTCGTAAAAATGTCAATGAGATAGCCATGGGGTATAAGATGTTTGGCAAGTTCGCCGACATACACGTTCTGGCCGCCGCTGTCAATACCGCCAAGTGTTGCCAACGGTGACGCGTGCTCACTGATGAATGCAATTCTTCGTTTCATACTTCTGGTTGTTTACCGTGCCTCCTGATTACCATACTGAGTGCAACGGGTAAAGAGTGAATGAATCGGTGAGATGAGCAGGCGTATGTTTTCCTGAAAAATCAGGATTTTGTTATTCATTTGTTTTCTTTTCGCCACTTCTGTACAACACAACTGCTTTCGTGTCATCTGGTTTTGTTCGCAGCACTCATTCAGCTCATTCGACTCTTCGGCATTCTTTGAAACAGGTTTTATATCAACATCACTTTTCCCTATAGCGATTTTTTCATCTGGGGAAACCATCATTGCTGGTGATACAGCATTAAATCGTTTCAGGACGTTTCCAACTCTGCAATCAATCATTCTTTATCCCGTTATCAGATTATAATCAACTGTAAATTTTAGCACCAACTATTTTTCGTTGCTGGCAGGTCGTAGAGCGACTGGCTGAACCAACTGGCAGACATCAGCCATTGCGCAATTAATTCTACATGAAATCAGGATGACATTCGGGAAATGAATGATTTCAAAAAGAAAACAATGATGTAAGGAAGCATCATGGTTTACGGTGAATTCTGTGACGCAGCAATTCAACTTTGTATTACCAAATAAACCATTCAATGTCTAATCCTTATTTTGCTTTGCTCCGTAAATCATGGCGTTACGCGCGCGAGGAGAAAAGAAAATTTCTGTTGATTTATCTGATGTTCGTTGTGGCGAATCTTATTGTCGCCAGTAATCCATTGTTCTATGGTTGGTTCGTTGACCGGCTGCAGCAGGACGGCTTGAATGTCATGCAGACCACGTGGATTTACGTGCTTGGATTCCTCGGCCTGCGATTGGCTGAGTGGTTGTTTCACGGACCCGGACGCGTGATGGAACGCGATCTTGCATTTCGCATCGGGCGTAATTTCCAGGATAACCTGCTGGACAAGACTTTGCAAATGCCAACGTCGTGGCATCAGGAAAACCACTCGGGAAGCACCATCAGCCGGATGAGAAAAGCACACGAGGCGCTCCGCGATTTTTTCCAGAACGGATTTATCTATCTCTATTCAATTGGTAAGTTCCTCTTCTCATTCGCGGCGATGTTGTATTTCTCTCCGTTGTTTGGAAGCATCGGCATTGTGCTCGGTTTCATCACCGTATTGATCATTATTCGTTTCGACAAGCCTTACATCAGGTCGTTGAAAGAAGTTGCGTCGAAAGAACATGAGGTGTCTTCAAACCTGTTTGATGCATTGTCCAATATTACGACCGTTATCATTTTGCGTCTGCAACGTCGCATCCATTCGTCGTTTCTGGAAAAGGCAGCTGAGGTTTTTCCTCCCTTCAAAAGAAATGTACGAATCAATGAATGGAAGTGGTTTACTGCGCAGATGATGGTCGGGCTGATCTATGCCGTAACCGTCTTCGGATATATCTGGCAACACTGGACACCCGGTTCCATTTTTCAGATTGGTGGTTTAATCGTGTTGATTGGATATGTTAATCAATTCACCAGTGTATTTAATGACATTGCTTCTCAGTACACGCAAATCATGCGCTTTCATACGGAGTTGAAGAATGTCGAGGAAATCGAAAACTTCGTTCAGCCGGTAACGACTAAAGCGACATTGCCAAACAATTGGAGTCATATAGAGATGAGTGACGTCTCCTATACGCGCCCCGGCAGTAAAAGAGGTCCGGGATTGCATGGACTCAGCATGCGTATCCGCAAAGGACAGCGCATTGCGGTGATCGGTGAAAGTGGAAGCGGTAAGAGTACTTTGCTGACGCTGATGCGCGGATTGAATACACCGGATCACGCCTCCTTGTTTGTAGATAACAAAATCCGAATTCCATTCGAAGCGTTGCACGACGCGGTAACACTTTTCCCACAAGAACCTGAAATTTTTGAGAACACGATTCTGTACAACATTACCCTTGGGATGGATATTCCGAAGGCCGAAGTTTTAAAAGCGTGTGACGAAGCATTTTTTACAGAAGTGCTGATGAAGATGCCTGACGGTCTGATGACGGTGATCAAAGAGAAAGGCGTCAATCTTTCTGGTGGACAGAAACAGCGCCTCGCGCTCGCAAGAGGCATCCTGGCTGCCCGATTCAGTGAGATCATTTTAATGGATGAACCCACCAGCAGCGTCGACCCGAGAACGGAGAGAATGATTTACCGGAATATGTTTGATCGATTTTCCGATAAAGCGGTTGTCTCTACTTTGCATCGACTTCACCTGCTGACGCAATTTGATTACGTGTACATTCTCCGTGATGGGCGGGTGATCGACGAAGGTTCATTTGAAGAACTCAAGAAATACAGCCTCGTATTTAAGGAGATGTGGGAGCACCAGGCGACGACAGAAGTTGCTGAAGCAGTGCTGGAGGAATTTCCTCGCCTGAACGTTGCGCTTTGAAGAATTGATTAATGAAGAATTGCCACGGTCCCTTTAATCGTTTGCGTATTGATCTGGATCGTATAGAAATAAACATCGGAAGGCAATAAGGCACCGCCGCTGCGCCCGTCCCAGGGTGAAGTAACTTCCCTGGCTTCATACACCAACACACCCCGCTTGTTATACACCCGGATGGTCAGGTTCCCCTCAGGAACTGCGCCGCCGGGTGTTTGTATTCTCCACGTGTCGTTGGCGCCGTCATCATTTGGTGTAAAGGCTTCGGGAATGTCAAGGACAACTTGTGCATCACCAAATCGGATTGGCCGAACATATACACTGCTGGATATTTTTCCGTCACTAATTACCAGTTGCAGTTGCTTCTCGGGGTACACGGGCATATTTGGCCGTGTATATACATATTGAATGTTGCGGATAAACTCCTGGTACGAAGACAGAGAAGCTTTTCCGAGCAAAGCAAGAACTCCCGCGGAAGCATCGTACACGCCGCGGATGCCGTTGGAATTGACGAAAGTCAGGCTGTCGCCGGGCTCAAATGTTTCCGGGTTAAAGGTCACCTCAGCAAAGGAAAGACTATCGTCGTCTACATCAACGATGACGAGGGAATTACTAATCAGTTCTCCCTGATCGCCTGGCTTAAATGCAATTGCCTCCGTTTCCAGATTCTCAATGGAAGGCGGGTCGTTGACCGGGTCGACAAGGATTCTTAATATATACCGATCACTTGTATTCTCGCCGTCATTAACGGTTACGGGAACGGCAAGGTCTCCGTTAAAGTTTGACGCCGGCGTAATCGTTGCTCCCGACACACTGTAATTTGTCCCCGGCAGAACCTGAAGCGTGAAAGAGCCCGGATACGTGTCATCCGGATCCACAACCGTGAGGTCTTGCAACGTCAGGGTCAGTGGCTTTTCTTCGTCAGTGCGGAGGAAGCGCTGATTGGTAATGAGGGGAACATCAGAAACCGGTAGCACATCCACGGAAAGATTGAACACGTTGCTTTCGCGTTTGCCGTCATTGACCAGTACCGGTACCGTTAGTTTTCCGGAGAACGAAGCCGATGGTGTGATGGTCGTTGCATTCAGGATGTAATTAGGTCCTGGAAAAACCCGAAGCGTAAAACCTTGTGGAAAGTTGTCGTCCGGATCGATTACGATGAGATTTGCGAGCTGAATTTCGATGGGTTGATTTTCGTAGGTAGTTACTTCAACCTGTCCTGTGATCAAGGGCGCGATGTTCGGCTTCTCGGTAATGTTCACGAGAAGCGGAAAGGAAGTACTGCTCGCCTGTCCGTCACTGACTGCTACGTTGACAGTGAGCGTACCTTGAAAGGTCGCTGCCGGCGTCACGGTGTTGCCCTGAGCGGTGTAATTGTTTCCAGGAAGTACAACCAGCACAAGATTGGAGGCATCGGTGTCTGCATCCCGAACAGTTACATCGGCTACAGTCAAAGAAAACGGTTCACCCATAAATCCGCTCTTTGATTTCTGCCCGGTAATTACTGGCGCGTCATTCAGTGCATTGACTGTGATGGATAGGTTGAACGTGTTACTGGTGTTCGATCCATCCGATACGGTCACGGGCACGGTCAGTGTTCCGGTGAAGTCAGCAGCAGGTGTGATGGTGTTTCCGGAAACCGAATAGTTTGCTCCCGCGCCCACTTGCAGTGTGAAACCTTGCGGATAATTGTTATCCGAATCGGCAACCGTGAGCACATTCAGCGGAATGGTATAAGACGCGTCTTCATTAATGACAATACTACCTTGCCCCGTAATTACTGGGGCGTTATTGACCGCACTTACTTGTATCACGAGATTGAATACATTGCTTGTTGCTTCTCCATCGCTCACCGTCGCAGGGACGCGGAGTTCGCCGGAGAAATTATTGTCCGGTGTAATTGTGAGACCGGAGACGGAATAATTATCTCCGTCGGAAAGGCTGAGTGTAAATCCTTCCGGATAGTTGTCATCCGGATCCGTTACAGAAAGATTTGTCAGTGCGATGGTGACGCTCTGGTTTTCCGCAGTGGATAAAGACTGTTGTCCGGTAATTACGGGCGGATCATTCACAGGATTAACGTTCACGGTTGCATTAAAAACAGAACTTGTTGCTTCGCCGTCGTTGACGGTGACAGGAACAGTGAGCGTTCCTGAAAAATTTGGCGATGGGGTAATCGTGGTTCCGGATACCGTGTAGTTTGTTCCGCTTGCGACTTGCAGTGTAAAACCATTTGGATACGTATCATCTGCATCGCTTACTGAAAAATCAGATAACGCCAGCGTGAGCGGTGTATCTTCATTTGTGCTGATGTTGGTTTGTCCCGTGATGACCGGTTGTGAATTGACAGCCTGCACTTCAACAATGGCATAGAACACGGGAGTTGCTTCTTCAGCTTTTCGAATGATGACAGGCACCGAAAGGTTACCGGAAAATCCGGGTGCTGGAGTGATCGTGGTCCCGGATACCGAATAGTTTGCACCGGCGCCAACTTCCAGAGAGTAACTGGCAGGAAAATCATCATCGGCATTTTTCAAAACAAAATCTGAAACACTTAATGTAATTGACGTATTTTGATTGGTTCGTAAAGGCTTTTGGTCTTTGATCTCAATCTCCTTATCATCGTCATCATCATTATTAGCAATGACGGTAATTTTTGTTTCAAATACATTACTTGCTTCGCTTCCCGAGAAAACCTGGACAGGCACGGTGAGCACCCCGACGAATCCAACGGCAGGAGTGACGGTATTTCCCGACCGCGCGTAGCCGGACCCGTCGTACACGCGGAGTACCAGATCCTCGTTATTATCTTCACCATCGTCCTCGTCATCATCATCATCATCCTTATCGACATCAATCTCGTAGTCGGCAAGTTTCAGGGTGATGGATGTTTCTTTTTTCGTTGTTAGTTCTTTCTGAGATTTGATTTTAGGTTTTTTCTTGCGGGCAAACGATTCACCAGAAATGAACATCAGAAGGGCAAGCAGCAGTAGAATTCGGAATGCATACATGCCCGAGCGTCAAAAAATCCCGTTCCTGAATCGGGTGTAGCAATCCTGAACTGCACGGCATATATTTACTTATACTTCAATAAAATATAATTATGGCTTGTCAATTTTCAATTCCATTTACAGGGTCTTCGGGTGAAGTTCTTGCACGTGCGCAACAGGCTCTGCGGAGTCAGGGAGGAACACTCGCGGGAAACGACGCTGGAGGCTCATTTCAGCTTAACGTGATGGGAAGCGCCATTGAAGGAAACTATGCAGTACAGGGAAATCAACTGATGATTGTGATCAATACCAAACCATTTTTGATTCCATGCAGTACCATTGAAGGATTTCTGCGCGACCGGCTTCGATAACCGTAACCATTTTTCCACATCTTTAATGGCATTGGCTTTTCCGAAACTTATTTATGGAGAAGTCTGTGGCCGAGCTGAGTCATCGGGACTGGGTGACGCTGGATAAAGATTATGAAAAGGTTGCGGCCGTTGCGGACCTTGAATATCGCACGGATGGCGAGCCGGGAATAGAGCGGCTGAAAAAAGGAAATCAATTTGTGTACCGGTTCAATGGTAAACAGATCCGCGATGCCACCACGCTTGATCGCATACGTCGTCTTGCCATACCTCCGGCGTGGACGCGTGTTTGGATTGCACCAATAGAGAATGGCCACATCCAGGCAACTGGTTTCGACGTTCGCGGGCGCAAACAATATCGGTATCATCCCCGATGGTCAGCCATTCAGCAGGAGACCAAATTTCACAGAATGTATGAGTTCGGTAAATCACTTGCCGCGCTTCGCGAAAGAATTGCTTCGGATCTCCGTCAGTCAGAATTTACCGAGACGAAAGCACTGGCAACGGTATTATCTGTGATGGATCGAACCAACATACGCATCGGCAATGAAGGCTATGAAAAGCAAAACGGTTCGTATGGATTAACCACCTTGAAGAATGATCACGTCCGCGTGCGTGGCGATGAGGTCGTGTTTTCATTTAAAGGAAAAAAAGGTGTCTACCATAAGGTCATGCTGAAGTCGAAAAAATTTGCGCGGCTCATCAGTCAGTGCAAGGCAATTCCGGGAAAGGAATTATTTCAGTATTACGATGCACAGGGAAATTTGCGCAAGGTAGATTCCGGACGGGTGAATCAATACATCCGTGACATCATGCAGCAGGATTTTTCTACAAAGGATTTCCGGACATGGTCCGGGACAGTGCATATGTTACAGGCACTCCGAAATGCACCGGAGTGCGAGCTGAAGTCTGATTATCAGAAGAACATCAAGCAAGCGTTAACGGAAGTCAGCAACAAACTTGGCAACACGACAACTGTGTGTAAGAAATATTATGTACATCCGGGAATTTCAGAATTGTACACCGATAATGAGCTGGCTGCCTACTTCAAAAAACATTCAGAGACGACCACCGCTTCGTTTGGACTTTCTGAGGATGAAGAGATACTGATGAAGATATTGAAGGCACTTCAAAAGAAAACGGTGTGCCTGCCCGATTGATTATAAGTTGTCGAAGAAAGGCTTGCGTCGTTCGATCTTTAAATCCTGCAACATACTTGCCTTCACGGCGATGGTCAGGTTGTAGGATTGAAAGCGACCGAAAGGAACCCAGTTGAAGTTGAATGTCCAGCAGTGCAGATCGCGCGTAATGCCAAGATTCGTTTGCGTGAATTCAGATCGTTCAAAATCGTAACCAGTCGCGTAAACGATTTTCCACTTTTCACTAATTGACAAGTCACCGTTCATCTGTAAAGACTGAATGATCTGCGCTTCTGCACTTAGTGGTCTCGTGTAGTTGATCGTATAGGCAAGGTTCAGACTCCAAGGAATATCAAAGTCGATGTAGGCGTTCGGGTTTTGCAATAAATATTCTTTGTCCTGCGGTGCCAGATCAGAGTTGGCGATTTTTTCCCGCGACTGCTCATTCTTCTCCCGCATCTGCGGATTCAGGTTCATGTTCAATGCGAGGTTGGCATTGGTGATGCGACCAAGGCTGCGCCCTTTCCAGGAATAACTATCCACGCGGCGCTCGATGCGTTTTCCATTTTCATCAATCGTACTCACATAATTGTATGGATCCAGTGTAGCACCGAAGTTAACATTAACCAAATCGTTAAAAACACTCGTATTCGCAGCTATAGTAATTGGAGCTAGTTTAAATGATTCTGCGAACAAGTCGTACCCTGATCGAATAGATAGGTTATTCAGCAGCATTACTTTTCGTTCCACACTGTCTTTCGGTGCCTTTACTTTGGCTTCTATGTTGTTCCCGATTCCGAAGTTAATTGAACCAGAGCCACCAGGCTGTGATGCTCCATAAACAAAACCTTCATGTCTTGCTTTGTACACAAATGATGTTGTCGCCGCGCTTCGGGTTGTGTCAATCTTTTGGAAGTAATTGGTATTCCGGGTAAAATCCGGCGTATAGCTGAAGCCAATATCGGGAATGATCGTATGGCGAATGGCCTTGATCTTTTTCTCCTTGTCTTTAAACAGATACATCCCGAAAATACGCGTGTTGGTGCCAACTGTAAAACTGTAATTAGCCACGCGATTGAACTGGAAGGTGGTGTCGGCTGTGAATTGGCGGGTAGTCGAATTGTAATTCCAATTTAGTTTTTCAAAATACCATTTCTCTTCATAAGAGACGGACGGCGTTACGGTAAAGTGCTTCAGTGCCTTAAATGAATACTGAATCGGGACGTTGTGACGAACACCTTTCCGTGCATTCTTGAAGAAGAACCCAAGGTTGTCAAGGTTAAATGGCGCAATGCTGTCGCGCAACGAAGTGCCTACACGCCCAATGTTGTTCGTGATGCGGTTTGTTCCGGTCATGGAGTAGCCGATCATGAAATTGTCCAGCACACCAGTTTTGCCTTTCCGCTGGAACGGATACAGGTTGGTCATATTGACGTTGAGATTCGGCAGAGGTAAATCCACAACCTTACTCACGAGATCCTGGTTGTGCGACAGGTTCACACCAATAGTAAAGGGGGTGCCCACGAGCTTTTTGGAGTAAGAAACATTGGAACTCAGTTTTGTGCTGATTTGATTGAGTCCGGGCGTCATCAATTCTCCCGGATTGCCAAACATCAGGTTATTGTTCCGTGTGAAGGTTGCTGTGGCGGCATTAACAGATGCCGAGAATCGGCCGGTTCCCTTGGATTGTGGCGTATGCGACCACATCAACCGGAAGTCATTGACAACTTCCGGCCGTTCGATGAACCGCGTATTGGTGTTTTTGCTGTAGCTGAAATTGAAACTGCCCTGATAGGCATAACGCTTCGCATAGTTCGCATCGGCATACAGGGCATGGCCGCCTTTGGAATAGATATCGCCCCGAAGCGCCAGCTTCATATACTCGCTGATGTCAAAGAAGTATCCGCCGCGACGCAAGCTGAATCCCCGGATTCCTTCTTCACCGTACGAAGGAAACAGAATACCGGATTTACTTTCGCGCTGAGCCGGGAACATGCCGAATAAAAATCCAATCGGAAGCGGAATGTCATTGAACTCCAGGTAGAAAGGCCCCGAAACAATTTTGTCTTTAGGGATGGCTTTCGTGCGCGTCGATTGAATTTCAAAATGAGGATGCTCAAGGTTACAGGTTGTATAGCTGTTTCTGACGCTGAAGATTTCGTTTTTGTCGTTCTTGAACGCGCGCCTCGCATGCAGGAAACCTTCACCCTGTTGCGTAATCACATCGTTGATCCGGGCACGGCCGGTTTTGAAGTTGTACACAATGCCTTTCGTCTCATACTCCATCTCGCCGTCTTTGAACAGGGGGTACCCAATCCAGGCACCTGTTGAATCGCGGCCTCCGAGGGCAGTGACCGCACTGTTTTCGTAGTCGATGACAATGCGCTCGGCTTCCAACTCAATCTGACCATACGTAATCTTGGCATCGCCATACAACCACACGGTTTTGTTATCCATTGAGGCGCGAATGGAATCTGTGGCAGTATAGTTGATGGTAGTTTCAATGTCACTGCCTTTGCCCGGAATGGTATCCCTCGCAAGGCCGGTTGTGTCGCTGGCCAGTGAGTCGGCGGTCGGCGCAGGAATGGAGTCGGCGCGGAAAGGCAATTGTCGGGCAGGGGTTTTGATGGGCCTTTCCTGGGCAGAAGAGGTTTCAAACAGACAGCATATGCAAACAAATATTAAAAGAAGAGCGAACCGCACGAGGTCTGAATTGAATATGAACGCTTTACGTTTTACAAAAAAATTGACAATTTTGCATAAAGGTATTGCAAATAGTTTGAACAACATCGGACTGCCCGTGAGGAATATCATTTTTTCGACACTGCTGATAGCAATAACCTTGCTAAACTCATCCAGCACATTCATTAAGCACGACTACAAGGTCGATGTCGTTGTCATCGACGCAGGCCATGGTGGCCACGACTCCGGTACACGAGGTAAAAAAACCTATGAAAAGGACGTCGCATTGAAAATTGCGCTGAAGCTCGGAGCGTACATCGAGAAAAATGTGCCGGGGGTGAAGGTTATTTATACCCGCAAGGAAGATAAGTTTGTGGAGCTTGCAGAGCGAGCGAACATTGCCAATAAGAATAAGGCAGACCTCTTCATCTGTATCCATGCCAACTCGATACCTGGTGGAAAGGCATTTGGAACGGAAACGTTCGTGATGGGATTGCATAAAGACAAGGCAAATTTCGAAGTGGCCAAACGGGAAAACTCGGTTATTCTCCTGGAAGAAGATTACCAGGCCAAATACGAAGGATTCGACCCGAAAAGCCCCGAGTCCTACATCCTGTTCACCATCAATCAGAGCTCCTTTTTGGAAAGCAGCCTGCTCTTTGCGTCCAAGGTAGAAGACCAGTTTAAAAATAAGGTGGGGCGTTCAAGCCGTGGCGTAAAACAAGCCGGGTTTATGGTGTTGTGGCAAACCACGATGCCCAGTGTTTTGATTGAGACCGGGTTCCTTTCTCATTCTTCCGAAGAACAATTTCTCGCCAGCGAAGACGGTCAAAACCTCATCGCCTCCGGCATTTATCGGGCATTCAAAGAATACAAAACTCAAATAGAAGCTGTAAATTAGAGGCCTGATAAAGCCCACTAACCAATCCAGATGAAATTTTCGAAAGAACTCAAGGTAGGAATCTTCATGGTGACTGCCATCGTACTCCTCTACTTCGGTTTTAATTTTCTCAAAGGCACCGACTTCTTTTCTTCTGATAAAAAATACTTTGCCGTCTTTCAGAACGTCAATAAGCTCACGGAGTCCAATCAGATTTTCCTGAATGGGTATGCCGTTGGCCGGGTGAGTGACATCCGGATTGACCAGAAAAATGACCGGGTTATCGTGGAACTTGCGATCGACTCTGAAATCATCCTGACGAAAAACAGCGAGGCTGTGCTCGGCGGCGAATTGCTCGGCGGAAGTTTTATCCAGCTGAACGTCGGCAAGGGTGGAAGTCAACTTCAACCCAAAGACACAATCGCCACAGCAGTAGCCAAAGGGTTGCAGGATCTCATCGCAGAAAGTGCGGAACCACTCACCGCCAACATCACAACCACAATGAAGAAGATGAATACGGTGCTCGACTCGGTTAATCTGATGTCAGGGTATCTCAACAGCATTTTGCAGGATCTGCGTCCCACGCCCCGCCTCATGAACAACACCATCGCTTCCGTTGGGAACAACGTCAATACCCTCACCGGAACCGTGCGGACGGTCGGTGATAACCTCAATAAGACATTAGGCACGCTCCAGCCGACCCTCGACAATTTCAAGACGATATCTGATTCCCTGAAGCAGATGGAGCTCAACAAGACGATTGCCCAAACGCAACTCACGCTTGCAAAGCTGAATGAAACCCTTTCCAGGTTGAATAAAGGCGACAATACCATGAGTAAGCTGATGACCGAGGACACCTTGTACGTGAATCTGAACAAGCTCCTTTTGTCCCTGGATACGCTGGCGAATCACATGAACTCTAATCCAAAGCATTTCTTCGCTCCACTTGGAAAGAGCCGCAAGAAAATAGAGCGCGAACTGAAGAAGCAAAACCCTTAGACTCCTTCCTCAAAATTTTCATGGCCCGTGCTGAGCGCTAGCGTTCAACACGCTGTTTCTTTACACATCAAAAATTGTAATTTGCGGCCATGGCAAATACAGACCTGGAATTCAACCGGAACGAAGACCTGTTCAAGCAACTTGTTTTTCAACTCAGGAGCCGTGAAAAGAAAACGCGCCTCGGAGGGGGAGAAAAGAAAATTGAAGAACAGCATCAGAAGGGAAAACTCACCGCGCGTGAGCGAATTGAATATCTCGTCGACAAAGACAGCGAGGTTGTTGAATTTGGTCTGTTTGCCGGCGATGGCATGTACACCGAATACGGCGGCTGTCCTTCTGGCGGCGTGGTCACCTGCCTGGGATATATCCATGGACGCCTCACGGTCATTGTCGCCAACGATGCGACGGTGAAAGCCGGAGCGTGGTTTCCCATCACCGCCAAGAAAAATTTACGGGCTCAGGAAATTTCCATCGAAAATCATCTGCCGATCGTGTACCTCGTTGACAGCGCAGGTGTATTTCTGCCCATGCAGGATGAAATCTTTCCCGACAAAGAACACTTCGGACGACAGTTCCGCAACAATGCGAAGATGTCGGCGATGGGGATCATACAGGTCGCTGCAATTATGGGAAGTTGTGTGGCAGGCGGAGCGTATTTGCCAATCATGTCCGATGAAGCCATGATCGTTGACAAAACCGGAAGTATCTTCCTGGCCGGATCGTATCTGGTAAAAGCGGCTATTGGTGAAGATATCGATAATGAGACGCTGGGTGGCGCGACGACCCATTGTGAAATTTCCGGCGTTACGGATAACAAATTTCCAAACGATCAGGCCTGTCTCGATTATATCCGATCAATTTTTAAGAAGATAGGAGCGCAGCCGAAAGCAGGATTTGATCGGATTGAACCTCAGGCACCGGCATTGCGTCAGGAAGATTTATATGGGATGTTCCCCGTTGATCGCGTAAAACCGTATGACATGCTGGACGTGATTAAACGTCTCGTGGACGCGTCTGAGTTTGATGAATACAAAGCACTGTACGGCAAGTCCATCATCTGCGGGACGGCGCGCATCAACGGTTGGGCTATTGGCATTGTCGCCAATCAGCGCAAGGTGGTGAAGAACAAAAAAGGTGAGATGCAGATGGGTGGGGTGATCTACTCCGACTCAGCCGACAAAGCGGCACGTTTCATCATGAACTGCAACCAACGGAGAATCCCGTTGCTGTTTATTCAGGATGTCAGTGGCTTTATGGTAGGCAGTAAAGCAGAACACGGCGGCATTATTAAAGACGGCGCAAAAATGGTGAATGCAATGGCCAATTCCACAGTGCCGAAGTTCACTGTTATCGTCGGCAATTCTTATGGTGCCGGCAACTATGCGATGTGCGGAAAAGCATACGACCCCCGATTAATTGTATCGTGGCCAACGGCGCAGCTGGCGGTCATGAGCGGCGCATCGGCCGCGAAAACACTGTTGCAGATTCGCGTCAATACGCTGAAGGCGCAGGGTAAACAGATTTCCAAAGAGGAAGAGGAACAATTGCTTCAGGAAATTACGGCCCGCTACAACGAGCAGTTGTCGCCTTATTACGCCGCCTCGCGTCTGTGGGTTGATGCCGTCATCGATCCGCTGGAGACCAGGAAGTATATTTCAATGGGTATTGAAGCAGCCAATCATGGCGTGGTAGAGAAATTTAATGTCGGAGTGATTCAGACATAATTCGAATAGGGACAACACATGGAGGCAAAAGAATTTAAGGCGCTGGTTTCGCTGCTCGATGACGAAGACGAACAAATCGTTTCTCATGTGCAGGGTAAAATTCGCTCGCTTGGTACACACGTTATTCCGCTGCTGGAACAGGAGTGGGAATCAAATTTCAATTCAGCCATCCAGCGCAAAATCGAAGATCTCATTCATTCCCTCCAGTATGAATTATTAAAGGAGCGACTGCGTGATTGGTATGCAACCGAAGATCAGGATCTCCTCACCGGCATGTGGCTGGTTGCAACATACCAATATCCCGACCTCGAGCTGGTGAAGCTCCGTCAGGAATTCGAACAGATGTACTACGATACCTGGCTGGAATTCAAACCGGATTTGTATCCGTTCGATCAGGTTAAGGTGGTGAACAGTGTGCTGTTCAATAAACTGAAGTTCGCTGCAAATACGAAGAACTTTCATTCGCCGGGTAATTCGATGATCAATGTGGTGCTCGAAAGCCGCAAAGGCAATCCGATTACCTTGTGCATCATCTACATGCTCGTCGCGCAAAAGTTAAAGATGCCGGTGTATGGTGTGAATCTGCCCAACCTGTTTGTGCTGACCTACAAAGATGAAAAGCACCAGTTCTACATCAATGCGTATAATAAGGGATTAATTTTTTCGAAGCAGGATATTGAGAATTACATCAACGAACTTCACCTCACACCGCAGCCGTCATTCTTTCAACCCTGTTCCAGTCTGGAAATTATCCGTCGCGTATTTCGCAATCTGATCATGTCGCTGGATAAAGTTGGTGAGCATGCAAAAGCCGAAGAAGTGAAAGAACTTCTGCTCATCATTGCAGACGGGACGGATTTGGGATTGTAATTGGCCCCGATTAGTACTTATTGACTATGGACAATATATGAGCAGCATGGTATCTTTAATTAAGCTCAATAATAAAGACCATGCGCGCTCTATTCGTACTGTTAGGCATCGGATTCTTATTCGGATGCTCGAAGAAAGAAGAAACCGTTCAGAAGAACGGTCCTGCACCTGTTGTATTGATATTTGACAAAATCAATACACAGCCTGAAGATGATACACTGCACAGGATTACATTCGTTGACAAAGATCTTTTGCTTCGCAATCTTCTTGTTTCAAAACAAGTTGGCGATACAATAGTTATTACAACCGGCCGACGGCAGCTTGAAGTTCAACGTATCTCAAATCGTTTTGACAAATTGAGCTATTTCTTTCGCCCGGGAGATACCGTTGTCTTTTTTGAGAAGGACTCGGAGATTAAAGCGAGACTACACAATCGCAATGAATCGTTTTTTATCACAAATCTCAATGCTGAACTGTTTAAGATATCGACAAGCCCTCAACGACCTTATACGGCACTAACGCGTTATCATAACTTCCTCGACTTTCTTCCGCCTGGTCCGGAATCGCTTGAAGAGAAGTTAGAGAAACATTTTCGGGAGGTGAAGAACACTAGTAAGGAAGAAGTGCAGGTCCAGACTTCAATGCTTGATTCTCTTAAACGCGCGAAGCTATTAGCAGAGGATGCTTATGACTTTTTCAAGAAACGCATCGTTACTGCGCACCTTCGAATTCAACTTGATACGCCCAATGCTTATTTTGTTAGGCAGCCATTCGATAAGAAATGGTACGATAAAACTACAAAAGCCGTCACCCAACTTCATCACGACTCGTTGCTTCAGTATCCATTCTACCGTGATTTTGTTCTTTGGGTCTACACTTTTGAAACCCGGAACGTTCCAAGAAAATTCGGACCGAACGGGGATACTGAGGACTTTCAGGCAATGTACGATTCACTGAAATCCCGTTCAGACTACACGCATGATTTCCGCAAAGTCCTGCTATCACACGCGGTTGAAGGTTTGGTTTTTCAGCTTCCGCCTGATGATATGAAGACGTATCGTGACGATTTTGTGGCGTTCGTGAACGACTCTGCATTTTCCCAGGGTATCTTGGGGAAATATAAGTTGGATGAAGCGGTCTCCTCTGATCTAATCCTGCATTCTCTCGAGAAAAAGTCTTTGACGCTGAATGAACTTCTTCTGGCCAACAGGGGAAAAGTGATTTACGTGGACTTTTGGGCGAGCTGGTGCGCACCGTGTGTCAGGTCTTTGCCGGCTTCAGCTGAACTGAGAAACAGGTATCGTCCCGAGCCCGTAGTTTTTGTATATCTGTCAATTGATGAAGAAAAAGAGCGCTGGATTCAGGCTGCGCAGAAACACGGATTGGATACATTGAGGAACAACTTTATCGTTCATAATCAATTCACCTCAACTTTTATGGAAGAGATGGGGATAGGTCCCATTCCCCGTTACCTCATCTACGATAAAAACGGAACACTCGTCCGTCGAAGCGCACCTCCACCTGAGGGCACTGAAATAAATACGTTACTTGATGAATTACTTGCTCGTTAAACAGGGATTTTCTTTGTGAGCGCCCCAAATCACCAAATCCGGTGAGAGTTTTTTTAGGATTTTCTTATATGTCATATTTGACATATAATTGTTCCCATTATGAACCCGCTAGGTATGCCCTTGGTATGGTTCACGGAGAGATTGTCACTCCGCCATCTTCCGCTTCGGCGAGAGTTAAAGCAGGTTATCTATTGCGTATGCTCCAGAAGGGAGTGAAGCTGTCGCTTTCGAGGTCGAGGCCGATGCCCTCAATTGGTGCACATTGCCATGAGTTACGAATTATAGACGCAGGCAAGACATGGAGAGTGATTTATAGAATTGAACCGGATGCAATTTTGATCCTTGATGTTTTTCAAAAAAAGACCCACCAAACCCCTCACACGATAATAGACAATTGTAAACGAAGAATTAAGCGGTATGAAAGCTAAAGCACATACAATGAAGGCTGGTAAGAAAAAGCAACTTGAGGCCAAAGGATTTAAAGTAGGGGATGCTCGGGAGTTCTTGAGGCTGTCTCCTGAAGAGGTTGCGTACATTGAATTAAAAATCGCTTTGGGTAAAGAGGAGATGGATTCCCGAAAAGCAAAAGATCTGACACAGACAGACCTTGCGCGCCTGATTAAATCCAGTCAGTCGCGGATAGCAAAGATGGAAGCCGGCGATCCTTCGGTTTCTATTGATCTCCTCATTCGCACCTTGTTTATTCTTGGAACCTCTAGAAAGCAGTTAGCGAAAGTGGTCAGCTAAACGTCACTGCTGCTGACATTGCTTTTAGTCCCCGAGGATCGGCTAATGGATCACCCCCTCGCAAAATCAAAAATATCCTGCGTGTTCATCCGGTCGGTGAGCGAGTCCGCATAGTGTACTTTCTTCACGGTTAAGTCGCTGTCAATGAGAAATTCCGCGGGCATCGTGCTGAACGATTCTCCCGATGCCATCAGATGCAACGGTACTCCTGTTTGTTTTGCCTTCCACGCTGTCTGCACGAAGGTGGTCAGGTGACTGACGATGGCTTTGCTTGTGGAGGGCTCCAGACCGTACATGCTGTAATATTTTTTTGTTGGATCGGAGATGATCGGAATCGGCGAAACGCCCTGGTGAAAACTGCTTCGCAGGACGATCTCCTTTTTTGACTCGAAAAAGAAAATCATTTCAAGACCTTTTTCTTTCAGTTCCTGATGCACTTTCGTGAGTGTATGCACGCGAAGGTTACAGAAAGGGCAACCGGCATGTCTGAAGAAGCCCAGAAAGATCTTTTTGCCTTTATAGTGATTGAGATCGATCAGACGATCGTAAACGTCCTTTTCAGCAAAATGAGGTGCTTTAATATTGGTGGAAAGTGCCATGTTTTTCTGTTTCGTATTCATTTACGAAACACATGGCACTGTTGGATTTTAATTAACAGAAAAAATTATATCGTCTTCATGTCAATCACGAAGCGGTATTTCACGTCACCTTTCATCATGCGGTCGTAGGCGTGATTAATATCCTTCATCGCAATCATCTCGACATCTGAGACAATGTTGTTTGCAGCACAATAGTCCAGCATTTCCTGGGTTTCAGGAATGCCACCGATCATCGAACCCGCCAGACTTCTCCGATTGGGAATCAGGCTGAATGCAGCGATTTGTGCAGGTGTTGGCGGCGCTCCCACGCAGATATGCACACCGTTGGTTTTAAGCATGCGGATGTACATGTTGTAGTCGTGCTCTGCAGAAACCGTATCCAGAATAAAATCAAAGTAACCGCGAAGCTTCTTGACCTGTTCCTGGTCGCTTGTCAATACAAAGCGATGCGCGCCCAGTCTCTTCGCATCAGCCTCTTTTGAGGGAGATGTGCTCAGCATGGTGACTTCCGCCCCGAAGGCAGCAGCGAACTTCACACCCATGTGCCCGAGACCACCGAGGCCGAGAATTCCCACGCGATGGCCTTTTCCCACTTTCCAATGGCGGAGCGGAGAATACGTCGTAATACCCGCACAAAGCAGAGGAGCAACCGCATGAAGCGGAAGATTTGAAGGCACGCGAAGCACAAAATCTTCATGCACCACAATCTGAGCAGAGTACCCGCCGTACGTGATGGTCTTTCCATCCTTCTCAATACTGTTGTAAGTGCCCACCATGCCGTTCATGCAATACTGCTCCAGGCCAACGCGGCAGTTGTCGCAGGTCCGGCATGAATCAACAAGACAACCGACCGCTGCCAAATCTCCAACTTTATATTTCGTTACCGATTTTCCTGTGGCCGTCACCTTTCCCACGATCTCGTGACCGGGCACAACGGGGTACATGGAATCGTTCCACTCGTTGCGCGCTTCGTGTATGTCGGAGTGGCACACACCACAATAAAGAATTTCAATCTGAACATCGTGTTCGCGTGGAGCGCGGCGCTCCAGGGAGAAAGGACCAAGGGGAGATGTTGCGTTAAATGCGGCGTATGCTTTAGTCTGGCTCATGACGGTAATTGTTTTTGATTTTTGGAGGAAGCACCCCGTAAGAATGCCCGTTTGCGAATATCGATACCGTTGGATTCAAAACAAATGCCTGTGGTGGAATATCACCGGCTATTGAAGTTCAATTGAATTCAAATTGGTAAATTCATTCATGAAGAAAACCACAGCTAAAACCATCGAAGAATACATTGTCCTTCAACCCGAGGAGTTCCGGGAAGGTCTGTACGTCATTTATGAAACAATCCGCAAGCAGGCACCGAAAGCGGAGGAGGGCATCAGCTACCAGATGCCGGCGTTTCGGTTTCACGGTATGTTGTGCTATTTCGCTTTGTTCCGTGATCACTATTCGTTTTTTCCCGGTGCCAGTCCCATACCCCATTTTGAAAAACAATTGAAGGGATTTTCCATCAGCAAGGGTACCGTCCGGCTGCCGCTGGACAAGCCAATACCGGTGAAACTCATCGGTGATATTGTCAAGTTCCGCGTGAAAGAAAATCTGGAGAAACTGAAAGCAAAAGAAGAGAAGAAGAAAGCTAAAAAGGTGGCGAAGACCCGCGGTTGACTTACTTCAGCGCATCAAAACTATATCTGGCATTTTCCCAGAACTCGTCCAGGGCAATGATGCGGGGCTTGAAGAAAGAGATCAGTTCAGGCCAATCATCCCGGCGAAAGATGGAAACGCCTTCGAGTGCTGTTGAGATGCGGGAGGTGAGGCGTCCTTCGGCGATATGATCCTGCTGCCAAATCCATTCTTCCTGCAGCGTTGCATGAAGCAGCGATCGGAATTCCAGAAATTGTTCAAAGTACAATTCGCGTATATCCGGGTCGTTGTGCTCAAGAGAAATAAAGATAGATGCTTCCTTGTTGGTAGCTTCCATGCGAAAGAATACGTCTTTTACCCGGGTGTGATAGTTGATCCAATTTACAGGCAAACCCTCAGAGGAGAGAACAGGCGACATATACCGCCCGAAGGTGGTCCAGAATTCTTTCCTTATTCTTGAAGATTCTTCCCTCGTGTACACGATGCAAGATACGCTGGAGCTGACCTCTTGTAAAACTCAGCTGTACTTTTCATCTTCGTTTCATGTTAATCCTGAATAAAATTCTGCTTGCCGTTATCGTTCTGAGCCTGCTTCTCGTCCTCGCTGGCTTCTCCGCAGATCTCTTAGCCTTTACTTTTGACAGTAGTCTCCTCATCATTTCGTCAACCGTGATGGAGTTGGCTGCGATCCTATTGCTCATCCTCAATGGAAAAACTTTCTATTCTCGTTTTCGTCCGTGGCTTTTGGCGGGTACACTCGTCGTTATGATTGGACTCTGCTTCAGGTTACTCCACTATGCAGTAGCTATGGAGTTTTTTCTGGCGGGGATAGTCATTGTGGTGGTGCTTTATACGATTCGTTTCGTTCTCAATACACGTGATGTCCTGCAGTGGTTGAAGTTTCTCTGGTTGATGAGCGTTTCTATCATCGCTGTATCAGACATGATGCATATTCTTCATGAGGAGATGCTTCTCTTGCTTGATTTGACGCCTCCGTTGTTACTGCTGGCTGCCGTATTTGTATTCTACCGCAAGCACGTTTCGGGAGCACGCCCCGCATAGGTCAGGTGTTCTCGACCTGCTCAAAGGCCTGCTCGTCGATGTCGTCAATTCCCGGCCTCGCTGCGGCACGCCTTCTTGCAAAAATCAAAATCAACAATCCGGTAGATGCACATGTTGCCATGACCGCCGACATCGGAAGTGTCGTGTTATCATGCAATATGCCGACAAGTGCGGACGCCAACGCACCCATCGCCATCTGCAATGCGCCCATGAGCGCTGATGCGGTTCCAGCTTCTCTTTTAAATGGTGCCAGTGACAGTGCCGCTGAATTGGGAAAACTGAATCCCTGACAACTGAGGAAGATGGCCAGCAACACGATGGTCGTGGCGACGTCAAGCAATGACAGAACGCTTCCGATACAAAGCAGTAGCCCCACCGTTGTCTGAACGGTCAGCGTCATCAGTACCACCTGCTCACTCTTATACTTTTTCAACACCAGGTTGTTCAGTTGGCTCGCCGTAATTAATCCCGCGGCAATCAACGCGAAAATGTATCCGTACTGCGCCTGGGAAACTTTGAAATACTCCATGAATATAAAAGGAGAGCCAGCGAGATAGGCGAAAAGTCCGGCTCCGGATAAAGCACCCGTCACGCTGTATGTGAAAAACTGCGGATGCCGGATCACGGAGGCAAAACCGCGCAGGATTGGTCCGGGCTTCAGGGAGAATGAGGGGTCGGCCGGTTTTGTTTCCGGAAGGAAAAAGATCACGGCAAGGAGGACACTGGCCGTAATGCCAATCATGGCGTAAAAGATGCTGCTCCAGTGGAATGTACCAATGAGCAGACTGCCTGCACTCGGAGCGATGATTGGAGACACACCGAGAATCAGAATCAGCAGTGAGAATATCTTCGCGCTCTCATGAACCGGAAAACTATCGCGGACTATTGCCCGCGGCGCGACCATGGCAACGCAGCAGCCGAGCGCCTGAAGGAAACGTGCCGCGATCAGCAAGTCTACCGTTGTCGACCACGCGCACAGAAGCGACGCCACGAGGTAGAGCGACAAACCGACATAAAGCGGCAGCTTGCGACCGTATCGATCCAGTATGGGTCCAATCAGCAACTGACCGGCACAAATGCCGATGAAGAAGCTGGACAGCGAATAAGAAATTTGCTCGATACTGGCATTAAGGTCTGATGCAATCGAAGGAAATGCAGGCAAATACATATCGATTGAAAAAGGACCAATAGCAGAAAGGAGCCCCAGAATGAAGATGAGCAGGTTGCGTTGTTTCATGTGCAGCGCGAAGGTAATGGAAATCGCACATGCGAGGGTTGCAAAAACGCATTATTGTGATTTCTGGAAGAACAGCTTTTTCACGAATTTTAGAAAAACCGATGCCGTCATGAAAAAGTCTCTCTTAATTCTGTTTGTATCGTTCCTGTGCTTTGCCGGATGCAACAAGCGCAAAGTCGTTGAGATGATTATCGAAACCAAAGATGCTGATGCAGATACGTTATTTATTGAGGAGTTGATTACAGAAAGAAAAATATCTGCAATACCGTTAGTCCCTGGAGTAACGCGGCGTTCAATTCAGTTCGATCAAACCGGTCCGGCAAGTCTTCGGGCAAAGGGTAATCGTTCTACACCTGTCATGATACTCGAATCCGGAGATGTCAAGCGGGTTGTTGTTGATTCTTCCGGCATTAAAATCCAGGGAGACATCGCTGATTCATTATGGTCTTTCAATCACGACGCCTTAAATCAAGTTCTCGCGGAAAAGAACGACTTGATTTTTGGTACAGAAGAATTCAGCAACGTGATTGATCTCTTCGACAGCCTGAAAATATACCGTCAATCTGTTATTGATCGGTTTAAGACAATTCTTTCTGCTGATGAATACGGGATACTATCCGCTCAGAACCAGTATTCTACATATTCATTTCTGCTGTTCTACGGCAGAATGGTTAAAGAACTTCCAGCAAAGCATGAGTTCTTTTCCTTCACCAACGACATTAATCAAAACGACAGGTGGTCGTCTGTTCTTCCCCAGATTGTTCTTCAGAAATTTGAAATCGACTATGTTGCTCAGAATGATTCGATCGAAAGTGTTCCGTCTTTTTTGAAGTTTATCGAAGATCAAACTTCAGACAAACCACTGCAGGAACTATACAAGGCCATCTATCTGCGCGATGTCATCATTATGCCGATGCTTTGGCGCAAACATGAGCAGTTGTTTACGTCGGAGTCCATTCGCTCTGCCCTGAGGCGGGAGGAGAAGAACAGCTACGCGGATCTCATCGCCCGGGCTTCAAATTCATTTTTTGCTTCACAAAAAGGAGTCCCCGGATATAACTTTAGAGCCTACGCGAGTGATGGAAGTACACTGAGGTTGTCAGACGTGGCAGGTAAGGTTGTTCTGATCGATGTATGGGCAAGCTGGTGCGGCCCGTGTAAACGTCAGCGTCCGCAAGTACTGGATATAGCGAAGGAGTTTTTGAATAACCCGGACTTCGTTGTTCTGATGATCTCCATCGATGCTGACTCCACGTCCTGGCGCCGCGCGCTGACGAAGATGGATCTCGCGCCGGACAATGTTAGTGAATTGATAATTACGGATGGTTTCAATTCACCTTTCGCGGAGCAATATCTGGTCAAGGCAATTCCAAAATACATCTTACTGGATCGTTCCGGTATAATCGTTTCTGCAAACCTGGATATGCCAAATGATGAACTGAGGGAAGCCATAAGAACCGAACTAAATAGCGGACCCGGGACTGTTTCTAAAATATCAGGTGTTGCTAAAGATTTTCGAACAGAGTTATTTAATTTTTCGTTGATTAGAGCACATCGATACCGTCCGCGATCATGAACAACCGAAGTAACTTCTTTGCCTACGCAGCGCTCGCCGCGGTCTGTATCATCTGGGGTACAACTTACCTCGCGCTTCGCATTGCAGTATTGCATTTTCCGCCTTTCCTTTTTACAGCGATCAGACAAGTAACTGCTGGGCTGATTCTTGTTGGTGCCGTACTTGCCTTCACCAAGGCGGTATTGCCTGCACGCGATCAAATCATCCGACAAGCCATCGGGGGATTCTTTATGATTAGTCTTGGTAACGGGCTCGTTGCCTGGGCAGAAATGCACATCCCCAGCGGCGTAGCTGCAATCATTTGTTCCTTAATGCCTGTTTTGGTTATTCTGATCAACCTTGGTATCAACCGCGACGAAAAGCCAACGTGGTCGATTGCGCTTGGCGTGCTCATTGGCCTTGCCGGCATCATGCTGATGTTTGGTGAACACCTCAACGAATTTTCCAATTCCGAATATACCCTGGGCATCATCCTCACCTTTCTCGCCGCGCTGAGCTGGGCCGGTGGCAGCATCTGGATCAAGAAAAGAAATGTGGAGAGTAATCCATTTGTGAACGCGGGCCTTCAAATGTTCTTCGGTGGAATGGCACTGATTCCCGTGAGCTTACTACTCGACGATTTGTCCGCGGTCACTTTTTCTCCGGAGGCGGGCTATGCCCTGTTGTATCTGATTCTCTTCGGATCTCTTATCGCTTACGCGTCATACGCTTATGCGCTGCGCAAGCTTCCGATGACGATGGTTTCGCTTTATGCTTATGTGAACCCGCTTGTGGCGGTCGTGTTGGGCTGGCTTTTCCTCGATGAAAAATTGAATACGCAAATCATCCTTGCATTTCTCATTACGGTTGCGGGTATTTATGTCGTCAATCGTGGCTATCAATTGAGATCACTGTTTAAAGCACAAGCGTCCCGTTAATGGTTAATATCACATCATTCAAAAAAGAAGACCAACCCTATTTTGAAAAGTTCAACCGTGAGTGGATTGAAAAGTTCTTCTGGATGGAGGACATCGATTTTCAGGTCCTTCAACATCCGGAAGATTACATCATCGGGAGAGGCGGGCATATTTTGATGGCATGGTGGGAAGGCAAACCAGCAGGCACCGTTGCATTGCGCTATGTGTCTCCGGGTTTGTATGAGTTTACCAAAATGGCTGTTGATCCTCAGTTCAGAAATATGAAAGCAGGATATGCCCTGGCAACGGCAGCCATTGAGAAAGCACGTGAACTTGGTGCTGGTGCGATCATACTTTATTCTAATACGGTGCTGGAGAAAGCCATTGAGCTTTATCGTCGTCTTGGCTTTCGTGAAGTTCCGTTAGACGGTCCGTATAAGCGGAGCAATATTAAAATGGAGCTGGACCTGAAGAATAGCAGTCACTCATTTGTCCGCACTTGTACGACAGCTGATATCCCGGCATTGATTCAACTTGGAATAAAAACATTTTACGATACGTTCATCCCTTTCAATAAACAGGAGGATATGGAGGCGTACCTGAATTCCACGTTCACCCAGGAGCGACTCCACACAGAGTTTGAGGAAGAGGGATCGGTGTTCTTTCTTGCCGTGCACGGTGAGCGGCCCGCAGGTTACGCAAAAATCAGGATGAAGACCGGCCACGACCAGCCTGAAGGCAGAAAGCCCATGGAGATCGAACGGTTGTATGTGCTCAACGATTTTCTCGGCCATGGAATTGGTGCGAAGCTGATGGAGCAATGCCTTGCATGGGGAAAATTTATTCAATGCGATGTCGTTTGGCTGGGCGTTTGGGAACACAACGAGCGCGCAAAAAGATTTTATGCGAAGTGGGGATTTGAGAAGTATTCGCAGCATGTGTTTATGCTCGGAAACGATGAACAGACCGATCACCTTATGAAAAAGCAATTGCATGACTAAAACACATCTATACACAGCGAGAAACACCTGGACGGGAAATACTGGTAAGGGGACTTCGAATTATAAAGAATATGAACGTTGTCATGAGATCTCTATTCCCGGAAAGCAAACCATTCACGCTTCATCCGATCCCAATTTCAGAGGAGATCCGAACAAGTACAATCCCGAAGAGCTGCTGGTTGGTTCTTTGTCGGGGTGTCATATGTTGTGGTATCTTCACTTCTGCGCCGTGAATAAAGTCGTCGTGGTATCATACGTGGATGATGCAGAGGGGACAATGATTGAGCATGAGGATGGCAGCGGAGAGTTTACTTCGGCAACACTGCGTCCGCGAGTGACGGTGACACAAAATGAAATGGTCGAACGTGCGCGTGAACTTCACGAACAGGCGCACAAATTCTGTTTCATCGCCCGGTCTGTAAATTTTGAAGTAATTATAGAACCCGAAATTCTCGTTGCCTGATGCATCCGCAACTCCATCATGACCGGGAGAATTTCTCCCACCTTCTAACGGAGACGCTACACGCAGCCACGACTTTCTTATCTGGTCCCGCAGCTTCTCCCGGAATCTACGTGGCCGACAGGGAGAAAAAGCAACTTCCTCACACCGGACATGGCGCGCGTACTGTGCTCGATACATTTTTGAAGGAGTATGCACCGTTTATCTCCGGCTCGGCAGGCTCGCGCTATTTTGGTTTGGTTACCGGTGGCTCGACACCCGCGTCTGTCATAGGGGATTGGCTCGTTAGTGTATATGATCAAAATGCTTGTGGCAGTAACGACAGCATTGCACCGGTCCTCGAACGTGAGACAATCGCTTTGTTTCGCCAGCTCTTTCAACTCGATGAAGCGTTTACCGGAACCTTTGTCACTGGCGCTACGATGTCGAATTTCTGCGGGCTTGCACTCGGACGACAATGGGTCGGTGAGCAACATGGAAGAGATATCAGTCAGGAAGGAATCGGGCAGGTTCCGATATACATTGTCAGCGCCACGCCGCACTCGAGTGTAGTCAAAAGTTTGTCCATGCTGGGCATTGGTCGCAATGCGGTTGTTCGTCCGGCGGCATTACCCGATCGCGAGGCTGTCGACATCAACGCCCTCGAAGAAACCCTGCAACAACTGAATGCACCGGTTATTGTCGTGGCGAATTCGGGAACAGTGAACACAGTTGACTTCGATGATCTGGAGGCGATCGGAAAGTTGAAAAGTAAATATCTATTCTGGTTACACGTGGACGCAGCGTTCGGGGGATTCGCGGCCGTGTCGCCGAAGTTCGCCCACTTCATGAACGGAATTAATCACGCTGACAGCATCACCATCGACGCGCACAAGTGGCTGAACGTTCCCTACGATGCTGCGATGCAATTCACGCGTCATAAAAAATTACAACTCAAGGTTTTTCAGAATAGTGCGGCCTATCTCGGCGATCCGGAAAAAAGCGCGGACTTCTTTCATTATGGTCCCGAGAATTCACGACGCTGGCGAGCGCTACCGTCGTGGTTCACCCTGATGGCCTACGGAAGTGAAGGGTACCGAGATATTGTTGAGAGAAACTGTGCAGCGGCGGAGGCATTGGGGAAGGAGATCAATCAATCAAATGACTTCCGATTGCTCGCACCCGTGCGCATGAATGTGGTTTGTTTTTCGTTCCGGGAAGAAACAACCTCATCGGAAATTCAGGACTTTCTCAATCTCGTCCGCGACGATGGGAGAGCTTATTTTACGCCTACGTTATACCACCGCACACCCGGGATTCGTGCGGCAATATCAAACTGGCAAACGGACGTGGCCGATGTGGAAGTCGGTTTTCGCGCCCTAACGGAAGTTCGCCTGAAAATGAAATCAAGCCGTTGAAAAAATCTTTTGTCTTGTCTTTTAAATTTTCCCGGGATATTCGTGAAATTACCTCGTTAATTCTTTTATCATGACAACCATCACTTCTTCTATCGCCGTTGAGCGAATCAAAAACTCAAGAATCGCAGATGTTGACTTCAAGAATCTGGAGTTTGGAAAAAACATTTCTGACCACATGGTGGTGGTGGATTATGATAAAGGGAAATGGGGTGCGCCTGTGGTGAAACCTTTTGGCGAAATGATGATGACGCCTGCAATCTTGTCTCTCCACTATGGTCAGGCCGTATTCGAAGGCATGAAAGCCTTCCGCACGTCGAAGGGAATTAATATTTTCCGTCCGCATAAACATCTGGATCGTTTCAATAAGTCGCTCTCGCGGATGTGTATGCCAACGCTGACAGAGGAACTTTGGCTCTCCACACTTCAGGCACTCATCGAAACAGATGCCGCGTGGGTTCCGGATGGAGAGGGATCTTCATTATACATTCGGCCGGTAATGTTTGCGACGGAGTCTCGTCTTGGTGTAAAAATTTCTGATCAATATAAGTTCGTTATTCTGACTTCTCCTGTGGGGCCCTACCAGGCCAAGCCGTATCGCTTAAAGGTTGAGAACGAGTACGTGCGAACGGCAGAGGGCGGAACTGGTTTTGCGAAATGTGCTGGCAATTATGGTGGTGCGTTCTATCCGACACAGATTGCACGTGAAGAGGGCTTCGATCAAATCCTTTGGACGGATTCAAAAGAGCACAAATACATTGACGAAGTCGGGATGATGAATGTGATGTTTATGCTAAACGGCAAACTGGTGACTCCGAAATTAAATACAGCAATTCTCGATGGCATCACCCGCGACTCCATTCTCACACTCGCGAGAGATATGAAATCTGTGACCGTAGAAGAAAGACGAATTTCCATCGACGAAATTGAAGACGGCCTGCGCAACGGAACGCTGACAGAAGCATTTGGAACCGGTACTGCAGCCGTTGTGGCGCCCATCGCCGTGATTCAAATCAATGGTCAGGATTATTCTATTCCTGAAGCATCTGCAACGAGTTTTCAGGCCCAAGTGAAACAGAAGTTGAATAATATTCGTCTTGGGATAGAAGCGGATCCGTACAACTGGAATTATTTCGTTACGGTTTCCTGATGTTCGTCGCCCGACCAGGCAGGGCGGTGTAAAATTCTGAAACTAGTTATGAGAGCTGCCCTGTTCAAGCAAAAAGGCGAACCCCTCGTCGTGAGCGAGGTGAAGAAACCCAAGCCGGTCAAAGATCAGGTTCTGGTCAGGTTGCAATATGCTGCACTGAATCACCGCGACATTTGGATAACATCGGAAACGGAGATGACGTCATTTCCGGAGGGAATTATTCCAGGTTCTGATGGCTGCGGCATCGTGGAGGCTGTTGGTGAAGATGTCGATCCGCTTTGGAACGGCGCCGAAGTCATTATCAATCCAAGTATCGACTGGGGAAATAATCCGGTTGTTTCCGGAGATCAGTATAAAATCCTTGGGTTCCCGGATAACGGTACGTTTGCCGAGTACATCGTCATCTCAAAAAAATACATTCACGAAAAGCCGGAGCACCTTTCGTTTCAGGAAGCAGCAGCCGTACCGTTGGCTGCGCTCACCGCATACCGCGCGTTGTTCACCAAGGCACGGCTGCGCGCGAAGGAAAAAGTTTTGATCACAGGAATCGGCGGAGGCGTGGCGTTGTGGTTGTTACAATTCGCTGCAGCGTATCAGGCTCGTGTTTACGTTACTTCCGGCTCGGCTGAAAAAATTGAGAAAGCAAAGCAATACGGCGCAGTCGGCGGGTTTAATTACAAAAATCCAGACTGGGTGCAGCAGGCAAAGAAAGAAGCCGGTGGTTTTGATGTGATTATCGACAGTGCTGGCGGTCCTGGCTTTGCGCACCTCGTTGACCTGGCTCTTCCCGGTGGGAGAATCGTGAACTACGGGCGCACCAACGGCAACATCACGGAAGTAGTGACACGACTGCTCTACTTCAAACAACTGAGCATCTTCGGCACAACGATGGGTACACGCGACGAGTTTTTGTCGATGCTGGAATTGCTGGAGAGCAGAAACATCAAACCGATCATTGATTCGACATTTCCGTTGTCATCCATCAACGAAGCATTTGCCCGGATGCATGAGTCTTCTCAGTTTGGAAAAATTGTACTGGATATTTCAAAATAATTTATGGCTGACATTCAAAAGACCGAACGCACGGAGATCACACGACTCCCGAAGCGTGGCACATATGACCGGGATGTAATTCATTCAATTCTTGATGAAGCCCTTTTTTGTACGATCGCTTATGTCAACAACGGCGAACCTTTCCAGATTCCCACAGGCTTTTGCAGAGTAGGGGATCGGATTTTCATACACGGCTCAGTGGGCAGTTCCTATATGCGTTTTCTCGCAGAGCACAAGCCAACGGTCTGCATCAGTGTCACGCATATGGATGCCCTCGTATTGGCGCGCTCTGCGTTTCATCACAGCGTTAATTACCGCAGCGTAGTAATGTTTTCAAAACCGGAACTCATCACCGATGAGCATACGTTGTACGAAAGCCTTGAAGTGTTCACCAACAAAATGCAGCCAGGCCGTTGGGCCGACGTAAGAAAACCAACGGCGAATGAGTGGAAGGCAACGATGGTTCTTGCTTTTGACATTCAGGAGGCCTCAGCAAAAATCCGAACCGGCAGTCCGAAGGATGACGAGGAGGATTATGATTTAAATGTGTGGGCAGGAATTGTTCCGCTCCACACCATCCGGCAGTCACCCATTGCAGATGAGAAGCTTAAGCCGGGAGTAGCGCTTCCCGATTATCTGAAGTAGCGATGCGCATTGAACACGTTGCCATTTGGGCCAATGATCTGGAAGCCATAAAGAATTTCTATTGCCGCTATTTTGGTGCGACGGCGGGGGCGATGTATGTCAATCCCAAAAAGTATTTCAAATCCTATTTTCTCACCTTTACTTCCGGTGCCAGACTTGAAGTAATGCATTCGCCTTCAATTGCCAGTGCGGAGCACAGAGGAATGGTTACAGGATACGCCCACCTCGCAATGAGCGTTGGGAGCGCTGAGGCTGTGGATGCACTAACGGAACGGCTACGCGCAGACGGATTTATTGTAGCCGGAGAGCCTCGAACAACGGGCGACGGATATTACGAAAGCGTCATCCTCGATCCGGAAGGAAATCACGTTGAAATCACCATCTGACCAAACCCATCTTTTCCATTTTTTATTCCTGAGAAAAGGAGATAAATTCTGCCTTTATTGATAACATTATGGAAAAACAAACAAGAAGGACTTTCGTTGCCAGCGCAGTCACACTGGCTGCCACCGCAGCATCCGCTAAATCATTCTCATCTATGGAATCAAAAGAGAAAAAAATCCTTGTGCACCATGTGTATTTCTGGCTGAAGAATCCGGGCTCAAAGGAAGATCTGAATAAATTGATCGAAGGCCTCAACACGCTAAAGAAAATCGAGCACCTGAAACTGGCCAAGATTGGTGTACCTGCAGCAACAGAAAAACGCGATGTAGTCGATAATTCTTATTCCGTTTCCTGGTTGAATTTTTTCGACAGTCTGGAAGGGCAGGAAGCCTATCAGGTACATCCGGTTCATTTGGCTTTCGTCGAGAACTACAAAAACCTCTGGGAAAAAGTAGTGGTGTACGATTCGATGGACATCTGAGCCATGACTGTTTCTGTATTCAAAGATTACGAAGCACTTTCTGAAGCTTCGGCAGATATTATTGTTCACCAACTTCGACGCCAGCCGGAGAGTCTGTTTTGTTTTCCATCAGGCGATACGCCGACGGGATTATTGAGCATACTTGTTGGTAAAGTCAAGTCAGGCGAAATAGATTTTTCCAAATCCACATTTGTCGGATTGGATGAATGGGTCGGTATGGATGAGCATGTTCCCGGAAGTTGCAAGCATTATGTGTACCATCACTTCTTCATTCCCGCGGGCATTCGTCCAGAACAAATTACTTTTTTTGATGCTACGTCAAAAGACCTGCCTCAGGAGTGCGCGAAAGTAGATGCATTTTTAGAGGCCCGCGGACCGATTGATATCGTGGTTGTTGGTGTTGGCCTGAATGGACACATCGGGCTGAACGAGCCAGGCGTTTCCCCCGAACTGCCCTGTCATGTTGTTCCGCTCGAAGCATCCACCATTCAATCAGCGGCAAAATATTTCCCTGCGACGACGCCATTGACGCATGGCATCACACTCGGACTTCGTCACATCCGAAATGCGTCGACGATTCTCGTCATGGCAAGCGGAGAAAAGAAGTCGGAAATCATGCGCAAAATTGTTGAAGGTCCTGTTACGCCACAAGTCCCGGGTTCAATCATGCAGCAGCAAGACAACGCATTAATTTATCTGGATGAAGCGTGTGCGTCGAAGTTGAGTAAATGATCACTTGTTAAACTTTATGAAGTGCGTTTCAGCAACGCCATATAAAATCCATCAAAGCCCTCTGAGGGAAGTGCGCGTTTCTCTTCCATCAACTCGAACTTACCTTGCTTGAACTCGAGAAACGATTTTACCTGTTGCTCATTTTCAGAAGGAAGAATACTGCACGTCGAGTAAACCATGAGCCCGCCGGGTTTCAGCATATCGCAGTAGTCGCGGAGAATGTTCTGTTGAAGTTCATGCACCCGTGCAATGAAATCTGTTGATAACTTCCACTTCGCATCCGGGTTTCGTTTCAATACACCGAGACCGGAACAGGGTACATCGAGTAATAGACGATCGGCATTTCCCTCCAGACGCTTAATGGTTTTGGATGATTCAATTAATCGCGTTTCAATATTTCCTGCACCTGCACGCCGTGCCCTTTTCTGAAGCTCATCCAGTTTCCATTGCTCCACATCCATGGCAATGATGCGCCCTTTATTCTTCATCAATGCAGCGAGATGAAGGGTTTTCCCTCCCGCGCCTGCACATGCATCAATCACCCGCATACCAGGTTCCGGTCTCAGAAACGGTGCGATGGCCTGAGAGCCCGCATCCTGTACTTCGAACAATCCTTCCTTAAACATAGGTGAGCCAAAAATATTCTGACGCTCTTCGAGGACAAGCGCCTCAGGATATTCAATCAAAGGCGTTGTGGCGATCTCGTCTTCTTCCATGCGTTCGTGAAGCTCCCGTTTGCTGATCTTCAGGGTATTCACCCGAAGAACAACCTCCGCTTCTTCATTCAAAGCATGAATTTCGTCGTCCCACTTTGCCCCAAGCTCTGCTTCACCCAATTCATCCATCCAGTCCGGGATGGACTCACGGATTTTTCGCGTATAGGCGTAAGTCCCGCGCTCTTGTATTTTTCGCTTGTCAATGCCTTTGAACTCGTCCCACGCCGGAAGGTCATAGCCATTGAGCACGCACCATCCTCCCAGCATCCTCCAGAAATCATTACCGCGTGCTTCGGTCAGTTCGCGAATCCACCGGTACCAGCGCACAATGTCGTAGGTGGTCTCTGCGATGAATTTTCGATCGCGCGAGCCCCACCTCGGATCTTGTTTTAAAACCTTTTCAATAACCTTGTCCGCATAGCGATTCTCAACAAAAATCATCTCCAGCGATTGAACAACGGCCATACACGTGGTGCGATGCAGTCTCATGGCGCAAATATCGCTTAATTTTCAACCTTGTTCACTATGTGCTTTAAGGGTGGATTCTTAAATTCAGGAAAACAATGAACCCCTTATGAATAGAAGAAATTTTTTTCGCAACGGAATGGCTGGTGTTTCTGCGCTGTCCTTTGCATCTCTGGCTGCAAAATCGGTCGCGGCTGAGAAAACATTCAAGCTGAACTTTGCTCCGCATGACGGCATGTTCTCCAATCATGCTGGCAAAAACTTTGTGGATCAGATCAAGTTTATGCACGATCAGGGTTTCCGGGCAATTGAAGACAACGGTCTCCTTGGAAGAACGGTGCAGGAACAGGAGAAAATCGGCAGTGAACTTGCACGATTGGGCATGACCATGGGCGTGTTTGTTGTGGACGGTGGCGACAACTGGAAAGTTTCTTTGGCAACCGGTAAGCAAGAATTTAAAGATAATTTTATAAAGACGTGTAAAGCCTGTGTGGAGGCAGCGAAGCGAGTCAATGCGAAATGGATGACCGTTGTTCCGGGATTTTTTGAACGAAGACTTCCCATAGGAATACAAACTGCCCATGTGGTGGATGCACTTAGGCGCGGAGCGGAAATTTTTGAGCCGAATGGACTCATCATGGTGCTTGAGCCGTTAAGCGATACACCCGAGCTCTTCCTCCGTCATTCCGATCAAACCTTCGAAATTTGTAAAGCGGTGAATAGCCCGGCGTGTAAAATTCTGTTCGATATTTATCACATGCAGCGGAACGAAGGGGACATTATCCAGAATATTGAACGATGCTGGGATGAGATCGCGTATTTCCAGATTGGTGACAACCCGGGAAGAAAAGAACCAACTACAGGCGAAATCAACTATAAGAATATTTTCCGCCACGTGTACAACAAGGGTTACAAAGGCGTGTGGGGGATGGAACACGGCAACGCTTCTCCCGGAAAAGAGGGAGAATTGGCGCTGATCCGCGCGTATCGGGAATGCGACGTTGCTTAATGTCGTATAAAACGAAAACTTTTTAACTGCTTTTCGTTTATGAACCGGGTGACGCGCCGGGTTTTGCGCTAACTTTGAATGAACTAACAATCCTATACCATGAAGCGGCTGTTAACTTATCTTATGCTTGTTGTGGCATTGTCCACTGCTCATGTCGTAAACGCACAGGATGATGACATCGCAACGGCGTTTATGAAGGATCTCGGAGACATGGGAGCAAAAAAGAAAGCCCGTCTCGATTCCATCGATTTTCAATTTGCCATCTCGGTGAATGAAAATGCGGGGATGGTTGAAATTGATCAGGACGGCGAGAAAGGGGCAAAAATGCTCTACAATTTCAAAGACAAGGGCTCACGTACGCCATCTGAAATTGCCAGCGACACCCTCGAACTTGCCAACTGGTTTTACAAGAAAAAGATGTACAAAGTTGCGGAGGCTTCTTACCTCGAAGTGAAGAGCATTCTCGAGGAAGCACAGCTCACCAACGACATCAACTATATTCGCTGTATCTCCAGCCTGGGCCTTGTGTATATGAACATGGGGCGTCTTAACGAAGCCAGTCAATACCTGACGCAGGCTTTGTCGCTCGCGGAGTCTGTTGGGCCGCAAAGCGCGGCATTTGGTGCCAACCTGAACAGCGTTGCGAAATACAACCAGTTGACCGGAAATTATAATGAAGCGGAGCAGGGATTTGAGTCTGCCGTGAAAGTCGTCAAAAAAGCTTTCGGAGAAAAAAGTATGCAATATGCCATTGTGCTGAACAACAAGGCAATGTTGTACCAGAGCATGGGGCGTTATGATGAAGGTATTGCATTAATGAAGCAGTCCCTGGAGGTACTGAAGGTCGCGAATAAGAAATTGATCCGTGTGCAGAAGTACGATTTCAATGAACGTCGCTTCTATGGAAATCTCGCTTTGATGTATGAGGCTTCGGGAAAGCTCACAGAAGCAGAAACGGTATTTCTGGATGTCAAGAAGGTGGTCGAAAACAATGGTGGCCAGAACAACCCGGAGTACGCCGCGCTGATTAATCAACTTGCCATACTGTACATGGAGATGGGCAAGCTCGACAAAGTTGAGCCGTTGCTCAAGAAAGCATTGGAGGTAAACAAGAAAAGACTCGGTGAGGAAAGTCCGCAATACGCGCGCACGCTTGGAGATCTGGGCGTCTTTTACCGAATCAGCGGAAAAAATGCTCAGGCTGAACCCTTGTTGACCAAAGCGACTCAAATCAAAGAACGCGTACTTGGCGTTAATCATCCCGAGTATATTCGTTCTAAGGAAGAGCTGGCAATTCTCCAATGGAAAATGGGCAAATGGAACGATGCCGTTGCGAATTATAAATCGGTCATGGATAAAACCATCGACTTCATCAACAGCTACTTTCCGCCCATGAGTGAAGCCGAGAAAACGAAATACTGGGACATCACATCTCCGCGTTTTCAGCGCTTCTATAATTTCGCGCTGGCCGCTTCGGAAACAAATCCTGAAGTAATCGACGACATGTTTGATTACCACACCGCAACGAAAGGTTTGCTGCTGAACTCAACGAGTAAGATCAAACGACTTATTCTGGCGAGCAAGAACAAAGAATTGATTAACGAATACCTGCGCTGGCTCGACAAGAAAGAATCGCTGGCGCGGTACTATGCGCTTTCCCGGGAAGAGTTGAAAAATCAGAGCATCAACCTCTCGGAACTGGAAGCAGAGGCGAATCAAATGGAGCGCTCGCTGTCTTCGAAATCTGCTGACTTCTCCTCTGGATATTCAACTCAGAAGATTTCTTTCAAGCAGATACAAAATGTGCTCTCGGAATCCGAGGCGGTTGTGGAAGTCATCCGGATTGCATCATATGACCAGCAGTTCACAAAGGACAGCAAATATGTAGCGCTGGTGCTGACAAAGGGAAAACCGCGCCCCTCTCTTGTCATAATGGAGAACGGTGGTCAGCTTGAAACACGATATGCGAAGTTTTATCGCAATGCGATCCAGCAAAAAATGGATGATGAATATTCCTACGATCAGTATTGGACAAAGATTGAAGAAGTCCTCACCGGGAAAAAAACAATCTATGTTTCAGTGGATGGCGCCTACAATCAGATCAACCTGAATACCTTAAAGAAACCTGGTGGCGACTACGTTGTAAAACTTCACGACCTCGTCAACCTGGGCAATTCAAAGGATCTCATTGCAATCAAAACAAGAAAGGTAGTGCCGCTGGCAAAAAATGCAACATTGCTCGGTTTTCCTGATTACGGCGGACCGGAGATCAACGCATTACCCGGAACAAAAATTGAAATTGAGAACCTGCTGAAGATACTCAAGACAGGAGGTTATCAGACGAATTCGTTTATGGGCAAGCTTGCTTCAGAAAAAAATCTGAAGGCAGTTAAGAGTCCGTCGGTGTTACACATCGCCACACACGGATATTTTTTACAAGATGTTGAAGAGGATGGCAGTGCTTTTGGAATTCAGGGAGAGAATGCCGCAAATAATCCGCTCCTTCGTTCAGGCCTCATGCTTGCCGACGCTGCAAAAACAGTCAGCGGCGCTGCGACAAATCTGGAAAGCAACGACAATGGAATTCTTACTGCTTATGAAGCAATGAATCTCGATCTGTCGAAAACCAGCATCATTGTGATCAGCGCTTGTGAGACAGGCCTCGGTGATGTTAAGAATGGTGAGGGCGTTTATGGACTTCAGCGGGCGTTTCTGGTTGCCGGTGCCGAAACACTCATCATGAGTTTGTGGAAAGTAGATGATGCGGCGACGCAGGAGCTGATGACTAACTTCTATTCTAATTTTATGAAGTTGGGTAATAAGCAAAAAGCCTTCAAGCAGGCGCAGCTGCAGTTGATGACCAAATATAAAGACCCTTATTATTGGGGGGCCTTTGTGATGGTGGGAATATAATTTGTTAACGACAGTGGATTAAACATATCGTATGGAATTGAGGAATCTCGGAAGCTCTGAAGTAAAAGTAACACCCCTCGCATTCGGAGCATGGGCCGTCGGAGGATGGATGTGGGGCGGCGCTGAAGAACAGGAATCTGTACGCGCCATCCGTGCCGCTTACGAGGAAGGAATGACCACCATTGACACCGCACCGGTATATGGTTTTGGAAGAAGTGAGGAGCTGGTCGCCAAGGCCATGCAGGGTGTGCAACGGGACCGCTACCAGATTTTGACGAAGTTTGGAATGAATTGGGAAGATGAAAAAGGTGAATACTTCTTCGATACAACAGACAACGCCGGCAAGCCGTTTCGGATGTTCAAGTATGCCGGCAAAGACAAAGTCCGCAAGGAATGTGAAGATAGCCTTCGGCGCTTGAAGACCGATTACATCGATCTGCTTCAGATACACTGGCCGGATAACACTACGCCCATTGCGGAAAGCATGGGTGAAGTTGCCCGATTGATTGAAGAAGGGAAAGTTCGGGCTGCAGGCGTTTGTAACTATTCCGCTGCACAGGTGGAAGAAGCGTTGAAGACTGTCAGCATAGTCTCGAATCAGGTTCCCTACAGCATGGTGTTTCGGGATATTGAAAAGGAAGTTGTTCCACAGGCACTAAAACACAACCTGGGCATACTCCCATATAGCCCGCTGCAGCGTGGACTGCTTACGGGGAAAATCACCAAAGATTACAAATTCAACGAGGGCGATACCCGCCCGAATACAAGATTTTACAAACCGGAGAACCTGGTGCGCATCAATGATATGCTCGATCGGATAAAACCCATCGCCCATAAGCACAACGTCACCCTGTCGCAGGTGGTGATCAACTGGACTGCCCACCGGCCCGCAATGGCGTTTGTACTCGTTGGCGCGCGGAATGAGCAACAAGTTAAAGAGAACGTGAAGAGCATGAGCTTCAAACTTTCGGATGAAGACATGAATAAGATCACGGCATTGGCGGACGCACTTGTTCTTGTTGACTGACAAATTTTTGTGAACGTTTCTTTTGGAGGGCGCGTCCCTCGGTGCTGCTCCTGACGTCGCAGCCCCTCAGGTCGGGCCACATGCCACTCGCCGCGCCATCACGGTGTGAGTTGAAGAACGCAATATTTCTGGCGCGGCTCAAACAAATGCCAGTGTCCCTCGCGCAAGCAACCTCGTCGCGATATCTTCCTCCCAACAGTCAGTCTGTTCAGACCTGGCGCAGAGACTAGAATAAGACAACTGATAAATCTCATTCCGGATTTTGTATTCATTTCATTATCTTCCGTAATGAAAATGTATGCTTTCCTTCTTCTTTTCTTGTGCAGCATCACCATTCAGGCACAGGATGAAGTCAAACAGAAAAAATTCAAACAATACAACGTCAAGGATGTTCCGAATGTCAAGCTGATCACCAACAGCTATGTTTCCAATCCGGATACCATTCTTGCATCGTCAACAGTTTCTCAGCTTGACCAGATGCTGTCCGGACTCGAACAAAACGCAACGGCCCAGGTAGCGGTCGTGGTGTTAGGTTCCATAGGAGAAACGCCTATTGAAGAGTTTGCGGATAGCTTGTTTAATTATTGGGGAATCGGTCAAGAGCAGAATAGTAATGGACTGCTTCTCTTGTTCGCGGAAAAGCAACGCCAGGTTCGCTTTGAAACAGGAGAGGGTCTTGAAGCCGTTCTGCCCGATGCTGTTTGCTTCCGCATCCAGCAGAATTTCATGGTCCCTTATTTTCGTCAAGGCAATTATGATTCAGGATTTGTAAGCGCAATCAGCGAGGTGGCAAAGATTGTAAGCGATCCCAAATATGCGGAGGAGGTACGAGCAACCGTGTTGGGACGCTCCGACTCAGAAGCATCATCCGACACGAACGACAGCGCGGATAGTGATTATTCAGGATTTGCTTTTTTCATTGGTGGGGCATGGCTATTGATCACATTAATCGTTTTCATTGTGAAGCTGTCCAGCAAGAGCTTCAAAAAACCCGATACAGCAAAAATTCATATTGGTGCATTTCGATGGCTGGTGATCTACATGTTACTTCCGGTTGGCGTCATCTATTTGCTCGGTTACACGGATTACTTTCTTGTCTTCTTTGGTGGAATTTATGCTTATGTATCGCTGCTCGGAGTGGACAGAAAGCAACGGGCGGAAGCAGTGGCATTACAATTGAAACAGCAAGGCAACTTCGATGGGTTGTATAAGCTGCATGAAAAGGAAACGAGTTTTTTCGGTGATATGGCGATTGTGTTTCCGTTGCCCAATCTTTTTTTCAGAAATGCTGAGCGGAAGCAATTAAAGGCAGTTCGCGAATTGCCGCGGAATTGTAAGAATTGCGGTAAGCCATTAAGAAAATTAGACGACAAAGCCGAAGATAAATTTCTGCGGGAAGGACAAATTAAAGAAGAGGAAGTCGGCTCTGTAGACTACGATGTATGGCACTGTGAAGGCTGTGGCGAGATCGAGCAGTTTATTTTTGAAAACAAAGCTACAGCTTATACAGCTTGCCCTTCGTGCAGCAACAAGACAGAACGCAGCACGGGCTCCAGAACATTAAAGCGAGCAACCGAATACAGCGAAGGACTTTCTGAGGTGAGTTACCTCTGCGTCTATTGCAATAAGAAGAGAAAGCAACAAGTCACCCTGCCGCGTATCACACCGCCGCCGCCTCCTTCTTCGTCTTCCTCATCTTCACGATCCTCTTATTCGTCAGGCTCATCATCATCGAGCGGCGGCAGTTGGGGTGGAGGACGCTCCAGTGGTGGAGGCTCGACGAGTAGTTGGTGATGGAATTGCTAGATTTACAACATTGTGTGATATGGAAGAAATGACCGTCATATGGGAAAAGATAGCACGAGCCACGGAGGCCTACCACCGCGGTCCAGGGCAGGCGGTAAATATTGCTGAACTCAACGAAGTTGCGATAACAAATCATAGTACGAGAATAGAAGGATCAACCTTGACGGCCAATGAGGCTGTCGTACTTATTCAAAGTGGTGTACCAGCCTCCGGTAAACCAATAGAACACAACAACATGGTACTCGATCACCATGAAGCCCTGCAGGTTGTTTTGCAGGAGGCGCGATTGAAACGAACATTGACGGTAGAGTTTCTCCAGACAATTGCAGGGCTAGTCATGAGAAGAACAGGAAAGACGGTACGCTTCGCGCTGGGAGACACGGACGAATCAAAAGGAGATTTCCGACGCGTGGCAGTTACAGCGGGAAACCGATTCTTTGTAGCGCATGATAAAGTACCAGGAATGATAGCTGGTCTGGTAAAACGTTTGAATCGGCAAATTGATGCCGTTCAAGATTTTCCAGCTATTCACCAGCTCGCTTTCATAGCGCATTTTGATCTGGTATCCATCCATCCATTAACCGATGGCAATGGGCGAACAGCCCGGTTACTCATGAACTTTATTCAGGCGTATCATCATCAGCCACTAACTGTCATTCGTTCCGAATATAAAGCCCAATACTTTGAAGCTTTGGAGCAAAGTCGTGAACGACAGCGTACCGATCCCATTATCGCATTTATGGCAAATCAACACCTCGCGTGGCTTCAAGAACTTAACACCTCATTTGAAAATTCTCAAAGAGTGGAAGGGAAGGGGTCAGGGCTATCCATGTTTTTCTAAGTGTCGGGTATTGCTGATCGTGTGCTTCACAACGGGTCGCCTGAAACAGGCTTCACCCATCGTTAAAACTGTCTCCAGCTGAGCTATAGTTACACGCTCGCGTGGCACGTTGTCAAAGATTAAGTCACTCGCTTAACTAAAACACTTTTGACAACAAAAAAAGGCCGCCCTTTTAAGGCAGCCTTTTGTGCTGAAGTCAGAAACAATTACTGCGCTGGCGACAGCTTCAATAACATCCCCGGTGTCTCGGTAGCAACGTAAATGAATCCATCAGGACTTTGTGCAACCGCACGAACACGTCCTACTTTGTCGAGTAATTTCTCTTGCTTGACATATTGACCATTGACATCAAGTTCAACCCGCGTCACATGTGTGAGCGCGAGGGCGCCAATCAATAAGTTGTTCTTCCAGGGTGTAAACTTATCACTGGTCACCTGAACCATGCCGCATGGGCCAATCGAAGGTTTCCAGTAAGTGAGGGGTTGTTCCATTCCCTGCATCTCTGTCTTATCGGAAATGATGGAACCATCATAATCAATACCGTAAGTGATGGCGGGCCACCCATAGTTCTTACCCTTCTCGACCAGGTTTAGTTCATCGCCGCCCTTTGGACCGTGTTCGTGATTATACAATTTTTCGCTTGACTTATCGTAAACCAGACCTTGAAGATTGCGATGTCCATAACTCCAGATCTCTGGTTTTGCGTTTGCAGTTCCTACAAACGGATTGTCTGTCGGTACGCGTCCGTCGTCGTGAAGGCGCAATACTTTGCCGAGGTGATTTTCCAGCTTTTGTGCATTCTCTTTTTCGCCCCGTTCACCGGATGTAAAGAATACATAACCTTTTCCATCAAAAGCGATTCGCGAGCCAAAATGCACACCGGAGGAGGACAATGGCAGTGCCTGGAACAATTCCTGAAATTCAACAAACTTGTTTCCGTCGAGTTTCGTGCGCGCAAGCACTGTCCCTCCGCCGCCCTCACCTGGCTTCGCATACGTGAGGTATATCCATCCATTCGTCCCGTAATCGGGATGCAGCTGAATATCCAGTAAGCCGCCCTGTCCGTTCGCATAAACTGCAGGAACGCCTTCAATCTTCTCGCCCGTGAGTTGATCATTTTTTACGACAACGATTTCACCGGAACGCTCCGTCACCAGGATGCGTCCGTCAGGGAGAAAGGCCATGCCCCAGGGATTCTTCAACTCCGAAGTAATGGTATCAACCCTGAAATTTATTTTCTCACTGGTAATAACTGCGCCGGTTGATTGTGCACGCTGATCGGCACCATCGTTATTACAGGACATCAGTACGGTGACGGCGAGAATGAAACTGAGAATAGATTGCTTGTTCATGGTTACTTGTTTCTTACTTGCTTCCGGTAACAATTTCCTTTTTGGCGTTTCTCACGTAGGTCTCCATCCACTTATCCATTTCAAACAACATGTGAAGAATGGATTCCTTCGCCCGATAGCCGTGGCTTTCATAAGGCAATAAAACAAATCGTGCCGTTGCACCATGGCCCTTCAGCGCATTATAAAAACGTTCGGTCTGAATAGGGAATGTTCCCTGGTTATTGTCGGCTTCGCCGTGAATCAACAAAATGGGTTCCTTGATTTTATCGGCAAATGAAAAAGGCGACATCTCGTAGTAGATCTTTGGTGCTTCCCAGTAGGTTCTTTCTTCCGATTGAAATCCAAATGGTGTGAGCGTTCTGTTATAAGCGCCGCTTCGGGCGATACCGGCTTTAAACAAATCTGAATGCGCAAGCAGGTTGGCCGTCATGAAGGCACCATACGAATGTCCTCCCGCGACAACGCGGTTAGGGTCAGTGACGCCCATGTTGGCCGCATAATCAATCGCGGCTTTTGCGCTCGCTACGAGTTGTTGTACATAGGTGTCATTCGGCTCTGCATCGCCTTCACCTACGATAGGAATGGATACATTATCAAGGATCGCATAACCGCGCGTGACCCAGTAAATAGGACTTCCCCAGTTGATTCTGGTGAATGTATGCGGAGAGCCCTTGACCTGACCAGCATTTGCCTTGCTCTTGAATTCTTCCGGATATGCCCAGAAGAACGTAGGCAATGGGCCGTCTTCCTTTTTGTAATTCAGGGGAAGGTAAAGATCGGCTGTGAGATCAACGCCGTCGGCGCGCTTGAATTTCAGCACCTGTTTCTTCACATCCTTAATCTGCGGGTACGGATGCGCGAACGCGGTGAGTTGTGTTGTCTTGTCGCTGCTGCCTGTGCGGAGGAAGTAGTTTGGATTTTCTGATTGTGATTCACGGGAAGTAACGAAAGTCATCTTTTTGGGATCAAGCAGATCGACTACATATTCATAATACGGTGCTTTGCATCGCCACACGCGCGTCTTCTTTCCGGTTGTCAGGTTCATCTTATCCAGAAAAGGCATGTCGCCTTCCGCCGATGCGCCGTCGCCCGTGAGGAATACGTCGTTGGATGATGTAATCAGCATGGTATTCCGGCCGTAAGCATTGGGAGCTGTAACGATGCTTCCCGGATCGTTATAGGCATCTTCCGAAGAACGATCAACGATGACTTTGCTGCTGCGGGTCGTCGGGTTCAGCTGATAGATACGTTCCTTGCGATCCGTCCACCAGTTTTCATACACCCATGCCGTTGTGGCATTTCCCCACGTGATGCCACCATAGCGCAGGGGTAATGAGATGAGTTCAGCAGGGGTACCGTTGAACGGCGCAGCGAGCTCATATATCTTATCGCGTACGTCGGCTTTCTTTTTCGGATCGCCACCGTCCTGAGCCTCCGCCCAATACAAGGTTGCAGGGGCGTCTCCGCGCCATGCATGTGAGCGGGGTCCGGTTTGCACCGCGTTGAATCCGTTCGGGATGTTATCAGTCAGCGGGATGTCAATCACACTCTTGACCAAATTTCCCTGAATGTCAATGATGTTCACTTGCTGAGGAAAACGGTTGAACGGAACCAGGTACGAGTACGGCTTATGCAATGCTCGCGTTAAAATATACTTGCCGTCAGGTGAGGTCGACGCCCCTGTATGCACCGCTGCTTTGGTAAGTACTTTCTCTTCTCCGCCAAGTTTTTTCAATACCAGCTCATTGGTTGCATAATAATCGAACATGGCCTCGTCATAAGGATTCTTCAACAAATCCTGGTAGGTTCTGCTGGGCGCTTTCTTCCCGAGGTTCTCTTCGATAACCGGGCCGGCAGGTACACGCGACGCGACAGGTTTTGCGCCGGTAGTTGCAGGAACCGCAGTAAACAGAATGTGCTGGGAGTCGGAGAGCCAGCTCATCGCGCCACCAAAAATATTGTTCACTTTTCGGTTCGTTACTTTTGATGCCTGCAGGGTGGTGATATCAATCATCCACAACTCAATGCGGTCCGCGTAATTTTGAAGAAACGCGACCTTCTTGCTGTCAGGGGCGAAGCTGATGTTGCTGATTTGCAGTGGAGCTGGAAGTCCCGCAATGGTGTATTCTTTGTTATCTGTCATCTTCTTCATCCTGATGCCGATGAAGTAGTTCGGGCGACTGGGACCAAAATTGTCGGGGTTGATGCGAAGCCCTGCTAACCGAAGCTCAGGGCGCGACAGTTCTTCAATGGTTGGAAAATCAGAACGTTCCAGAAAAACCATCCACGCATTGTCTGGCGTGAGCGTAACCGCCGGTGTCAGAGGAGCTTCCACGAGACGCGCAATGTCGTCCGGAGGCCGTTGATAAGTCATGTTGTCTTGTGCCACGGTCCTGAATGTGAGCAGAACGCACAACAAAGCAAGAAGATTCTTCATGGGATAGCTGGTTAATTTCTGGCCGAAAATTAATCAGCTTTTCGAAAGGAAAAAGTGTCTTTACAGGAATGGATTACCGTATCGCCAGGTAAATGGCCAACGCATTGAAGACAACATAACCACCGATGACCAGCCGCGAGCACTGCTGGTTGAGACGAAGCGCTTTTTCCGTCTTTTGGTTGTCGTGCAGTTTCAACGCAACGGCCGAGACTACCAGCGTGGCGAAAATTCCCAGAAAAGTGACCGTGTGAAGCGTATCAACCAATGTGAAAGAGGAGGTCTCCGGGAGCAGCGAGTCGATGATATATTTATTACCAACGGCCGCGAAAAGTCCGCCCACAGGTAATCCAAATCGCGGTTCAAGTTCAGATGGATGTGGCGTGAAGCTGATGATCGCAATGAGAAAGGCGATATACATCCCAATGAAAATTTTCAAAAATAGTCCCCAGGCATCCCGCTCGATATCCATATCCACATTGAACTGGGAAAAGTTGGATCCTGAAACGACACTCGAGTCGCCAAATCCCGTTTCATAATCATTTTCTTTCGTCGACACCCGGAAGTCTTTGATGTTCCATCCGTCGATTCCTTCTTTGATATCGAACCGTGAGCCGGCCACATCGGGTACAAATACAAGCGTCTTATTGTCGAACAAAGTATTTTCAATTTTTACACTGAGGTGCTGGCTGTCAAATGGAAAATCGGCGACATCCCAGCTCTCCTTCATGGTGCATTTCATTTTCATGATAACCCATGCTTTCCCATCAATGCTGTCGTGAATAATTTCAGGGGGATCGATGGACTTCGCGTTGGGAATATCCAGTTGCCGGGTGAAATCAAACTGTGGATTGTCATAAATAAACCAAAGCCAGAACCGGATGGTATATTCTTTCTCATGGAAGTTGATGTCATGCACGCTGATAACATAGGTGCCGACACGAACGGTATCTGGGGTGAGATCTTGAGCCTGACTTGTCATCAATTGAGTCAGGAAAAACAGAATGAGCAGCGGGGTTCGGCGAAGCATGACGCAAAGGTATTGCTTTTGCTTGCCGGAAAGAAGTTTCAAAACCTTCGGAACTTTGAACTTCCTATACTAATTTGACGCAAAAATTACATCACCATGTACCAAGGACTGATTTACACCCATTCATATCTGCGTTACTTCATTTTGATCTTTTTGATCATCGTCATCGTTCAGTCGTTACTTGGTTTGCTGAACAAGAAGCCCTATACCAAAACCCATAATAAAGTCAGTCTTTTTCTTTTCATCTGTACGCATACGCAACTCCTGATCGGGATCATCCTGTTTTTTGTCAGCCCGGCAGTACAGTTCTCCGGGGAAGCAATGAAGAATCCGTCAACAAGGTATTGGTTGGTTGAGCACAACACAGCAATGCTTCTTTCCATTGTCCTCATTACACTCGCACGTACCACGAGCAAGAAAATGGCGGTTGATCAGGATAAGCACAAAAGAAATTTGATCTTCAACCTGATTGCGCTGATCATCATTCTTGTCGTTATCGGTATGAGCGGACGGGGCATCGTGAACTTCCGTTGATCGCTTTTCGACCAGTAGGCGTCAACGGCAGTTAGCCTGCGCCTGTGTATATCCCGGAAAGTTCTATTTTTGTTGTTCCTAACTCCGAGATATTATGAAATACTGGCTCTCCCTGTTGGTCTTAATCAGCGTATCGGCTCAGGCACAGCTTAACTATGCCCGTTATAATCTGGTGCGGATGGATAAAGCCATCAACACCTTTCATCATGAGGCTGCACCGGTGGTAAGCCCGGACGGCAACACGCTGTATTTCTTCGTGCAGAATCACCCGGAGAACACGATGGGTAAAGAGGATACACAAGATATTTGGGTATCGAAAAAGGATGACAAAGGAGTTTGGGGGCCACCGAAGCACTTGACCGCGCCTTTCAACATCCACCGGTCAAACCAGGTGTTTACGGTGCTACCGGACGGCAGTCTTTTCATCAAAGGGGGGAAAGCGAAAGGCTCGAACGGCTTCTCTATTGCTTCAGCAGGTGGAGGAATCCGGGAGCTTACGGTACGCGACTTTCAATCGATGAATAAAGGCCGTTTCTACGGCGCATCCATTTCTCAGGATCTCAAACACATCATCATTTACTTTAGCGAGGTTGCCAAGAGCGTGAACAGCGATTTGTACGCCAGTCACCTCCAACCTGACGGAACCTATTCGCGCCCGGTGAAGCTGACCCTCAGCACGGTGTCCGATGATCTGGGACCGTTCATCAGCCCCGACCAAAAAACGCTTTATTTTGCCAGTGGGCAGGCTAGCCCCGACCGTCTGGGCCTGGTGGATATTTACCGCAGTGATCGCCTCGATGACTCCTGGGTGAATTGGTCGGCACCCGTCAATCTGGGCAAACCCGTGAATACAAGTGCTCTTGACTACTATTTCACCATAGATCAAAACGGATACATCTATACCAGTCGGGCAACAAAGGGTTTTGATGCTTCCAATCTTGACCTTTATCAGCTCTCTCCGAAGAATTTTAAGATCGAACTGACTGGAACCGTCTTCAATCAAAAAACCAACGACCCCTTGGCAGCACAAGTAGAGATTGTCCCTGAGGGTCTTGATGTATTGAAGGCAAAGGCGACTGACATGGGTGCGTTCTCCTCGAAAAAAATCCCCGAAGTACAGAAGCTGACGGTGAGGGCTTCAATGAACGATTTCCAACCCAACGAAGTGGTGGTCGCTGTGCCTCTGCTTGTTCAGGACACAACAATTCATGTCGATATTCCTTTGACGCCAAAGCCAAAGGCACTCGTCATATCAGGACGTGTGTTCGACAAAAAGACGGAAAATCTGGTGGAGGCAAAAATTGACATGGTTTCAAAGAGTGAGCGAAACACTTCGTCGTTTTCGGCAACAGAAGGTCGCTTTGAGCAACCCATTCAGAAGCTGGGATGGTATATTCTCACCGCGTCTGCCCCCGGATATCTCAATACAACGGATAGCCTACGGGCCGACAATGCGGAAAACACGCCGTTTACGAAAGATCTCTACCTGACGCCGATTGAAGTGGGTGTCACCGTGATTCTAAAGAATATCTACTTTGATTTTGACAAGACGACCCTGCAAAAGAAATCATTTGTCGAATTGAATAAAGTCGTCGACTTATTGAAGAAGAACCCTTCTGTTGAAATAGAGATTTCCGGACATACAGACAGCAAAGGTTCAGATGAATATAATTTAAACCTGAGCCAGGGTCGTTCTCAGGCCGTTGTCGACTATATCATCTCACAGGGGATTGAGAGCTCGCGCCTGACGGCACACGGATATGGCGAGACGAAACCGATTGACTCCAATGAAACAGATTCCGGCCGCGCGAATAACCGCCGGGTTGAGTTCACGATCCTTAAGAAATGATTAATGAACGTGATACACCGATAAGTAATCTTTAATCATCGTCAGGGTCTCCTCAACAGAAGTGGAGACCATGACTTTGTATGTACCAATGTTCTTGAAAAACCGGATGGTAATCTCATCCTGATTTAACAGAATTACTTTCTTATTCGATTTAATCGCAAGCGCCACTTCTGAAGCTGTTCCGGCGGCCATGCCGATTACGACGATGATGTGACTGGAAAGAATGTTCATGATGTTGCGCGCGCTCCCCAATCCAGTCAGAATCTTGATGTCGGCGTGTTCTGAGGAGTTCACGCCACTGTCGGTGGGAAGAATCCCGATGGTGAGGCCATCCGCTTCATGGGCGCCTCTCATGGCCGCATCCATGACGCCAAAACTCCTGCCTCCGGTAAGAACAATCCATCCCTGTTCGGCTATTGCTTTCCCAAGGTCAAAAGCCATTTCGTTTTCGTCCGGGGTTGCATTTTCTCCCGGTCCCATAATTCCGATTATTGTCTTTGCCATAATGATGAACGGATGTCTACGAATATAGAAAACTATTCCATAACAGACATGAACAAACCATGTCCGTTCTGTTTTATTTTTGGTGTAATCTAACTGAGTTTTATGAAGCGTGTGATTGTCGACATGGACGATGTGATTGCCGATGCTACCGGGCAATTCATCAATTTTTATGAGAGAGAATTTGGCATTCGTGTGGAACGGGCTGTCCTGAATGGCAAAGAAGAAGGAGAGGGCTTTCCGGATAATCATACTGCGTTGAAACAGTTTCCTTATCGCGAACAGTTTTTTCGCACCATGGTACCGAATGAGAACAGTCAGGAGGTTCTTGAGAAATTAAATCGCAAATACGAATTGTTCATTGTTTCTGCAGCGATGGAGTTTCCTCAATCATTGTCAGAAAAACTAGCCTGGCTTCGCGAACATTTTGACTTTCTTCATTGGAAGCAGATCGTGTTCTGCGGCAGCAAGGCCGTTGTACATGGCGACTACATGATCGATGACCTTCCACACAACCTGGAAAAATTTAACGGAGAGAAATTGATCTTCACCGCGCCACATAACACGCACATCACCCGTTTTGAACGCGTGAACAACTGGCGGGAAGTTGAGACGCGCTTATTGTAAAAAATCAGATTTTCCAATTGCGAAAGACGTCATCGACACGGAACCCATCACGGTCTTGTCGTTGAAAAAACTAACGTCGTCTGCTTTATCCTGTAAGCCTACCGCATATAACATGGGCAGGTAGTGTTCCGGCGTCGGTATCGCCATCGATGCCGCCTTGCCCAACGTTTCATAATTGATGAGGTATTGATGGGAACCCGCTGCAATGTGTTTCTTAAAAATGGTATTCAATTCATCTGCCCAATCGTAACCTTGATTGCTCAATTGCCAATCCATGATGCGAAGGTTGTGGATCATGTTTCCACTTCCCAGAATTAAAACACCTTTGTTCCGAAGCGCGGAAAGTTCTTTTGCAAGATCATAATGCCATTGAGGCGATTGGGTGTAGTCGATGCTCATTTGAATCATAGGCACGTCGGCGTCGGGATACATATTCATCACCACCGACCACGCCCCGTGGTCCAGTCCCCATTCATGACTAAGCTGTGTCTCGGTCGACTTGATCAGCTGCGCTGTCTCTGCCGCAAGCGCGGGACTGCCCGGCGCGTCATATTGAACTTCATGGAGCGCCTTAGGGAATCCATAAAAATCGTGAATGGTGGGCGGAGCTTCCATTGCTGTGACAAACGTTCCCGGGGTGTACCAATGCGCCGAGATAATCAGTACGGCGGAGGGCTTGGGTAAACGGCGACCCAACGACCGCCAGGTTGTGCTGAACTCATTCTCCTGAATTCCATTCATGGGCGAACCATGACCTACAAAAAGCACGGGCATCGTATAGCCTCTCCGTTGCAGGTTTTGGTTTAATGCGTACAAATCTTTAAAGCCGCTCATGTTTCAATAAACTCCCTTACTGCTTAATTAGTTCATGGGCAATTTCGTAAATTCGTCAATGCGGTTTACCCTGATCCTCTTAACCCTGCTAATCATGTCTGATGATCTCATTGCCCAGGCGCAAGCCCTCAATGCCGCAGTTGACTATGGGAACAACTCCGGAGAACAAATCTCCCGCGCATTCAGCGCCATGATGGAGTATCAGGCGCAGCTCTCGAATCGAAAAAATTTCCGCGTTACGTTTAAAACTCCCGTCCAACCTGAAGACTATCATTTTAATCAGGCCAATACCCTGCTGGCGCGTGCCGGCATGACAAAGGTAAGTGCGGCAGTAAATGCGTTGAGAAATCGTGAACTTGATATCATCACGCTGTGTCAAAAACTGGATACATATTATAAGCTCGAAGACGACAAGAAAGACGATCACGCAACGGGCATCCAATGGTTAAAGGATGCGCCAGGTCATTTCAGTAATTACCGAAAAGCGCTGAAGGATTTATCTGGTGAAATCCGTGCGGCGGCAAGTACGGCCAGAAAAGGTCCGGCTGCGTTCATTCAGGCAGATAACTGGATGCATGATGTCATCGAGACGGAGCGAAAGTTATTGGATAAATTTATTTTCACTATCCCACCGGATCATTATCAAGGTTTTCCGGTTCAGGAGCTGATGGCGTCTGTCGAGCAGAATTATACCGAATTTGAAAAAAATCCCAGACCTGTCCTTTCGTATCCTGCCAGCTCCGCATGGAATTCATTTCTTGAATCGCGAACAAATTTTATTGAGCAAAAGAAAAGACTTATCAATCAATGGAATGCCGAGGCAAAAAAGTCAGCAAAATTTACCAACGATGCCTACCTCGACTTGATCAATTATTTCAACGGCACGTTGGTGGCCGATTATAACAACTTCGTAAACCTGTCGAAAGGAAATTCTTACGCTGGAATTTCCGGGGTGAAGTACGTTCCCGCGTTCCAGTGGGCGGCGTCAGTTTCGGAGAAAAATGCTGAAGTCATTTCGTTCAAATACACCGCTCCGCCAAACCTGAGTTTCCCATCTCACACGAAGCCGATTCCACGTTCCTCATTTGACGCCCTGCAAACTCATGTTGAATTCATCAATGAAACGTGGCGTCAGGTGCGCTATCTTACGCTGGTACTCAACAGTTTTTCATCCACCGCATCATATTATCGTTCCCTGGATACCTATGAAAAACGGGGCAAGATTCACTTTGACTTCAAAGATTTCCAAGTTCCCTCAGGTAGTGCCATCACGGTTCGCGTGAAAAACAAAACCTTGCCAGCCGAAGCACAACTGGTTTTGATGCACCACCATGCCCAGTTGCTGGAACTGCTTCGCGAAATGGAATTTCAATGTGAGGGCATCGGCACGCAGGTGGCCACGCTTGCGTACGAGCGTGACCATTTGGACAATATCTACGAGCGGCTCGAACGGTTACGTTTTCTCATCGGCACCTGGGATGAAGTTAAAGAAGCATATGCGAGTGACGTGAGGGCAATCTACGACGCGTACCCTGCTGCAAACAGCTCTTCATCGTGGTATGTTTCGGGCAGTGCACTATATGCATTGATGAAACTTAATCACACCGCTCTTAAGGACGCCAGTAAATTTTATAAAGGAGATGCGTCCATTTCCGTGAGCACTGCTCCCATTGAAGCCAGCCTGCGTGACCTTCTTGCGAACGAATACACGAACATGAAGGGAATAGAGCGCATCGGCAGAAACAACGGCCTTTGCCCATACACGCCCTACGAAGACCTGCCGGCGACCGCGCGAACTTACGCGGAAAAACTGAGCCAGTTGAAGCAGCCGGTCAACCCGCAACGCCACCCTTATGTGAATCTGATTTATCTGTATAACGAGATGGTGGAGGACTACAACAAGTTCTGCGAGTTATCTAAAGATGCATTGCTTTTGCCCACGGTGTATCAGCCTGAATGGCTGACCATCAACGAACGATACTCAGCACCGCGGCCCAATAAGCCTGTCATTTCCGGCGGACCTGACGTTAATGCGGAACGCCGGGAATCTCCTACGAGCACGCAACAGCAACGAGACAACGGAACGGCTATGCGCGTGGATACCGTGTATGTGGAGAAACGGGATACAGTGTACATCCACGAAGGGGAGGATTTGAGTTTCAATATGGACGGCTATGCCACCAACCACCTCGTGATGTTGCTGGATGTCTCCGGATCAATGGACGCTCCTGGTAAATTACCCCTGCTGAAAAAGGCAATGCTGGAGCTGGCAGCGATTATGCGTCCGGAAGATCGGGTAAGTATCATCACGTTTTCCTCGAAGCCCAAAGCCGTCCTCAAGTCGGTTCCCTTTTCGTCGATGTCGGATATCGAACAGGTCCTTTCGTCGTTACAGTCGTCAGGCAAAACAGATGCACCAGCTGCCCTCGACCTTGCTTATAAGATTGCCGATAAAAATTATATCCGCGGGGGTAACAATCGGGTGATTCTCGCGACCGATGGGGAGTTCGCAGTGACGGACGATTTGCTGCGCCGCGTAGAGGGTTTTGCTTCACAGGACATACTGCTTTCGGTTTTTCATTTCGGCAAAGAAGGAACGTTCAGGCAGCTGATGGCGCTGAGCCAGGCTGGAAAGGGGCGTTTTGCGACAATGACGAAAGCAAACGCCACGATGAACCTGCTGCGTGAAGCCAAAAGCAGAAAAAAGAAATAAAAATTTTGCACTACTGTAACATCGGCGCCACAGGGGCGTCATGAATCTGAAATCGCACTCATGAATCTCGACGCATTTCAAAATCGCGTACTGCCGGCGAAAAACAAGCTTTTTCGTTTTGCCCTGAAGTTCCTGGGCAATGAGGAGGAAGCTAAAGACGTGGTTCAGGAAGTGTTCATCCGTGTGTGGAATGGCCGTGATCAAATGGATCAGGTCGAGAACTGGGAGGCCTGGTGTATGCGCATCACCCGGAATCTCGCTCTCGATAAGATTCGTTCAAACCATCGCCGTCCGACACAACGCATGGAAGAGACGTTTGATGTGCGACAAGAAAGTTTAAATCCACTGGAAACCACTGAAGCACATGAAAGCATGCAAAAAATAGCAGAATTGATTTCAACGCTTCCGGAAAAACAGCGTCAGGTTATTCACCTCCGGGATGTGGAGGGCTATAGCTACAACGAAATCTGCGAGATCCTTGAACTCGATATGAATCAGGTGAAAGTGAATCTCTTCAGGGCAAGAAATTCAGTACGGGAAAAATTAACCAGAATCAACGCGTATGGACTCTAAACAACTCGAGCAACTACTCAAAAAGTATTGGGATTGCGAGACCTCTGTCGAGGAGGAGAACGAGCTCAAAGCCTGGTTCCGGAACAATCCTGCACCAGAGCATCTGAAAGATACCGCCGCCCTTTTTCTTTATTTCGGAGAAAATAAAAAAAAGGAAATAGTCGATGTCAATTTCGATCACCAGGTTATTGAAGACATCAGGCCGCGTCGCGGACGAATGGCATCGCTGGTTCAAAATGCCATGCGCATCGCAGCAGGGCTGATAGTGCTGGCCGTTGCTACCTGGTTCGTACGCAATGAGATCCGGAAGACGACTCCTCAGGAGATGGTGGACACTTACGATGATCCAAAACTCGCCCTGGAGGAAACAAAGAAAGCATTGAAGCTGATATCAAAAAGCTTTGGTGCCGCTGAGGAAGAAGCCAAAAACCTGACCTTATTTAATAAAGCTCAGGAAGAGATTAAGAATCCTCAGGATTAGAATTAAAAAGCATTAACGCATTACAAGAAAATTTTTAAAGAGATGAAAAAATTATTGATTATCACCCTGATGTCTGCTGTATCGATGGCCGCTTCTGCACAGAACGCACTCGATAAGATGTTTCAGAAATACGCTGGCGACGAAAGTTTTATGGAGGTGAACATCTCCAGCAAAATGTTCAGCCTGATTACGAACATGGAGGTAAAAACACCGGAGGACAAAGAAGTTGTTGAAGCCATCAGCAAAATCAAAGGCCTGCGCATTCTTCGTAAAGAGAACACTTCTGATGCGCGTTCTCTGTATAAAGAGGCTTTCAGTCAGCTTCCGACAAAAGAATTTGAAGAGTTGATGACGGTCCGCGACAAAGATCAGGATATGAAATTTTATATCCGCGAAAAGTCAGGCAAGGTTTCAGAACTGATCATGATCATGGGCGGCGCAAAAGATTTCATGATATTGAGTCTTTTTGGTGAAATTGATCTGAAGCAGATTTCCAGAATCGGTCGTCGCATGGATGTACAAGGGCTGGAGAAGCTGGAGAAGATCGATGGTGGCGAAAAGAAAAACTAAAAGACACTAAATCACTTCATGGCACTGTCGTCGACGGCAGTGCCATTTTAAATTTTTACCCTATGAAGATCAGAACTGTTTTACTTACCCTCACCCTGATTGCCACCACATGGGTGGCCAACGCACAGAGCGAAAGCTATCAGGCATTTAAATACAAGTTTCAGGGAGATGAAGACGTATTTTCATTTGAAACGGGCGGACTGCTTGCCCGCGCAGTTCTGCTGTTCTCCGGAGATCATGAATTTCGGAAAGCCATCCGCGACGTCAGGCATATTCGCATCATAACGGTGCCGGGATCTGCTTTTGAAAAGAACAACGTGAGCCTGCAGGGATTTCAACATGTACTCAAAAATGACGGATTCGAAAAATTAATGAGCGTCCGCGACAACGGCGATAACGTATCAATTTATTTGCAGTCGGGTGAGCGTAACCGTGACAGCAGATACTTCGTTCTGGTGGACCAGAAGTACGAAGTGGTTGCCATTGAGCTCCACGGTAATATTGATCTGAATATGCTTCGCGACCACGACCAACAATCTTATTCCAAATAATTCATGAAAAACATCGTATTTGTTCTGGCTGCAGTTTGCCTGACGTTGCCCGGTTTCAGCCAAAGTAAAACCACCCAGGATTTGGAAACACGATTTGCCGACGTTCGCAAATTCTTTCTCTACCACAACACGCTCCGCATGATCAATCAGCAGGAGAATAAAGATTTTGATGAGTTGATCAAGGATATTGAAAAGATGAAGCTGCTGCTGATTCGGAAAAATGATCCCAAATTCAATTATAAGGCTCTGGTTTCGGAGTATAAGCGCGACGAATTTGAACCTGCCATGACCACCCGTATGGAAGGAAAAAGCTTCGATATTTTTTTCAAGGAGAAAAATGGAAAAACCCTCGGCATGCTTGTGCTCGTGAACGACGCTGAGAATCTCTACGTCTTGGATATCGTGGGATCCATCGCATTCGACAAAATCAGTTCTTTATATAAGTTGTTGAATGAGAGTAGCGATATCGGCTCGCAGATACAACGCTTCACCAATCCGGAAGACAAAAAGAAGACGGAGGAAAAGAAGTCTGCGCAATAGTGTAATTCTCCTGCAGATTTTTCTACCAACTACGCAAGCGTAAAACAATTTGGAAACAGTACTCTCAATTCATCAATTGACCAAGAAGTTCGGGAAACTGACTGCGGTCAATAACCTGAACCTGGAAATCAAGGCAGGGCAGGTATTTGGAATGCTCGGCCCCAATGGCAGTGGAAAGACCACCACGCTTGGAATGTTAATGGGGGTTGTCAATCCCACTTCCGGCTCTCACCAGTGGTTTGGTGAACAACCTTCGCACCATGTGCGGAAGAAGATCGGCGCCGTGCTGGAGCACCCTATTTTTTATCCCTACCTGTCGGGACAAAAGAACCTTGAACTGAATGCGCGGATCAAGCAATGTCCGGAGGACAACATTCCCGCTGTGCTCGAATTGGTAGAATTAGATCAGCGCAAGGACGATAAATACAAAACATATTCTCTCGGTATGAAGCAACGTCTCGCAATAGCGTCGGCGTTGTTGAATAATCCAACCGTGCTCATTCTCGACGAGCCTACAAACGGTCTCGATCCGATGGGTATTGCCGAGATCAGAACATTAATCAAGAAGATTGCCAATCAGGGTAAGACCATTATTCTCGCGAGCCACCTTCTTGATGAAGTGCAAAAGGTATGTACCCACTTCGCGGTGTTGAAGCGAGGCGTTCTCATGCACAGCGGCCCCGTGGCCGATGTCGGTTCCGGCAGTGAATTGATTGAAGTAGCTGCGGACATTCCTGACTTTAATAATGTACTCCTTTCATTTCAAGGTACCTCATCCATCAACCAGGAGAACGGATTGTTTCAGGTTACGGTACGTGATGGTTTCAAGAGCACAGACCTGAACCGCTTCCTGGTCGATAAAGGAATTGTTGTATCTCACTTAGTCACCAGAAAGAAATCGCTCGAAAAACAGTTTCTGGAAATTCTCGCTGAAAACGGAAAGTAGTATGCTGCACCTGCTTAAAATAGATCTCAAGAAGATGACCAGCTACCGTACGTTTTGGGTAGTATGTGGTCTGTATTTCATTACGCTCGCATTCGCAACCGCCAGCGGCATGGAACTCCTGAAATGGCTCGACCGAACCATTGAAGGATTCGGAGGAAGCGTGAATTTCAATCGCATTCCTATTTATCATTTCCCCGATGTGTGGCTGAACCTGATTCACTTCAGTGGTTTTTTCAAAATTGTGCTCGCCATCATGACGGTGATCTCAATTACCAATGAATACACCTACCGCACGCTCCGGCAAAACATTATCGATGGACTAAGCCGTTGGGAGTTTTTGTACACCAAAATTCTTACTAACGCGATGCTGAGTTTGATCAGCGTAGCCATGATTTTTTTGATTGCGCTCGTCACCGGATTAATCTATTCACCGGTTCTCAGTTTTGATTTGATACTGACTGACATCGAATTTTTCCTCGCCTACTTTCTCGAAATCTTTGCATTTCTTTCTTATGCGCTGATGCTCGGTATTCTGGTGCAACGCTCCGGACTCACCATCATTCTGCTGCTGCTGTCGCATATGCTCGAATTGATCGTGAAGGAAAATATCGAAGATTATCTCCCGTCGATTCGACCGTTCTTCCCGATGGAAGCGATCGGCAATCTGGTGCCGATGCCATACGCACGGTATGCGTTCCAGGAGATCAGAGATTACCTCACGTTCGATTCCATCGCCATTGCCACAGCCTGGATCATCATTTTCAACTACATCAGTTACTGGAAGCTCAAACGTTCCGATTTATGATATAGGCGGAGCCTGGCTACCGCAATCGATTTTTCCGACAAACATTTTATTTGCTTACACGGCTTGCAACGCGTGACGATGCAAGCCGTATTTTTGTCTCATGAACAGTGTACAAATTTTGGGACTTGCCGCTGGCTTTCTCACCACAGCGGCTTTTCTGCCGCAGGTGCTGAAGACCTGGAAGACCAAGTCAGCAAAAGACCTGTCGCTCGGCATGTTTTCCCTTTTTTGCCTGGGTGTGTTGCTCTGGTTAATTTACGGTTGGATCAATCAGGATTGGCCCGTCATTCTTGCTAACTTCGTGACACTCATTCTGGCTTCGTCGCTGCTGTTCTTCAAGCTGCGCTATCCTGGATGACGCAGGTACACCCTGTAGTCACTCCGTTGTCTTTTTCCGTGCTTTGGTATGCGTTTTTTTTAACCTGATTCAGGCGGATGTTTTGGCAGCCGTCAACGTGTATTTGATTGTATAGAATCCAATTCTGTCAGTCCGGCCGACAAGAATCGGGCGTTATGGCATTCTCGCGGATGTCGTTTTGGCCTGATTTCCCGGATGGTATGTGAGTTGAATAGAAAGGGGAAGGAGACAGATTTATGAAAAAGAACAATCAGAACTACCTCGACTTAATTACTTCAATCGATATACTGAACACGATCAACGGAGGAAGCGCAGAGGCGCAGGTGCGATTGACGCATTATGATGATTACCGGGAGATCAGGGTGCACATACCAGGAATTTCGCAGGAAGCCATTCGGGTAGAAGTTCACAACAACAACTTATCGATCTACTACCTGATGTTGGTGGAGTCCGGTGATGCACAGCTTGAAGTTCCCAGAATCGTCTATAATCGCAATGTTCCTTATTATGTGGACATTGGAAAGATCAATGCGCGCACGGACGAGCACGCGGTCGTCGTAACACTTCCGTTCAACCGCTTGGCGAACGGATTTCATAAAGAGATTAAGATCAAGCAAGGTTAACATAACGGCGTCTTTAAGGCGCCTTTTTTTTTGAGTATCCATGTTGATGATGATATGAATATTTTGGGCGCGTCCCTCCGTGCTGCATCACGGTAAGTTTTTGTAAACGTGGACGGCAGCACTTCGGGTCGGGCCATTCGTTGCAATACTGCCTGCGAGAAGTAGAGTTTCATTTTTGTCGCAAAGTTGCAGGCAGTATTTCCACTGCTGTCCCTCGCGCGCGACCTCATCGAGTGAGCAATGAATGCCTTGCCGTGAGCTTATTGAAGGTCTTACCTGAGTCTTCTGCCGTCGGCACGCTGCCTCCTTATATGCTGCCTATGTGCATACGGAGTCGAGGGTGCTACCCCGAGGAGTGTCTAGGGTGCTACCCCGAGCGTAGCCTAGGGTGCTACCCCGAGCGGAGTCTAGGGTGCTACCCCGAGCGGAGTCGAGGGGCTAGTCCTAAAGCAGTACTACTCATTAACATGACTTAACCGAATCAAAGAATTCCTGCTTCTGAGTAAATCGCCCAGCTGGGCGCCTTTGATATTTTGCTTTGAATTCGTAGAATTAACAAGGGAAAGTGCGTTTCGAAGGTGATAATGAAAACAAGCTTCATTCATCTATTACCGAAATAGGTGCAAATTTTCCAAAACATGCACTTATACTAAATGTTGTAGGTAATTGCCTTGGGACAAGATGGACACACAAACTAAAAACATAATTGTGATTTGGCAGGCGGCGTGGTATGAGCTCGACCAACCTATAAAACTCGGACTTAAAGACACATTTTGGCTGACTGACAAGAACGGAGTTCTAAAATTTCATACTGGCTTCTCTGGCGACAAAGGAATTGAAAAAATTAAAGGAGAAGTTTTAAGAATAAGTCATAGGACAATTGGAGATATTAATGAGATAGACACGGAAGGTCTGACCTATAGAATTATACTGGAGTCCGGACAAGAGATTATTGTTGAAGCAGAAGAGACGCCAGGGAAAATTGAAAATGACTTTCCACCGTTTGACACTGACGGTTGGAAATTTGAGGTGACAATTAGACCAACCAACTAGCGTAGGACTGACAACTACCTACAACAAAATGTATAATCCATGGCGCTGATAAAGAGGACAATGTTTTATTTTTACTGTGAGCGACACACATGGGCCAACACAATGCAGATAAAGCGTGTCGGTAGGGTTTGATGACTAATTTTTGAAATCCGGGTTCGTTTTACATGCGCGCGTTGTGAGTAATCATTTACTGAACCATTTAAGCTTTGACAGATGAAAGAGAAATTGTTAGTCATTCTAAGCCTTGCACTAGCAACAAGTTCTTACGGACAATCAAAAGAAGAGAGAGAGATAATTAAAGAAGGTACAAAACTCTATAAAACTGAAATGGCTTCCTGGTACGGGACGGACATTTTTTTAGAAAAGTTCGGCGACAGGCGCCAGAATACAGCGGGCTACTTTTCATACCTCGTCGACACCAAGGCAATATGTGTTTTCTTTTCCATAGGTGACAGCCCAAAGATCATTGGTACGTTCACCTTTGACAGCACGTACAATGTGAATACGGCCCTTGTTGACGCACAAGAACGCGAGCCGACAAAGTACGAAAAAGACCTAATGACAATAAGGCAAACAGCTCTGGCGGCATACCGCAGTGATACATTATTCAAATCATATAAGGACATGAATCCAAATTTCATTCCTTTGATTGATGAGGAAGGAAAAAGAGTTTACATTTTAACAGGCCCTCAAAAGCAAGGAGTTGTAGTTTTTGGAAACGACTACTTACTGACCTTCGACAAAAAGAATAGGCTAAAAAGCAAAAGACGACTTCATAAAAACATAATATCGACTGAGTACGGCAAACAGGGGGATAAAGTTGAGGTCGCAGCCATGCATACACATTTACCTGAAACTGGAGATTTGATGACTGCTACAGACGTTTGCACTCTAATGCTTTATGGAAGATTTACACAATGGAGTCAGTATTATGTCATTTCCGACAAAAACGTTTCCATATGGGACTGTAAGAAAAACCAGCTATCACTGGTCATGACCAGAAAGGCGTGGGACAAGATTTACAGTGACCAGAAAAAGTAAAGCAGGCAGTGACAGCCAGGACAAACCCTAAATACGTGAGTGGTCGGGTGTCGGGTAAATCTGTCGTTATTGTTGGCCTATATTTAACTGCGCCTATCTGGAGCTCGACGGAATCGAGGCTGTTACCCGATTTGATACGAGGGTGCTACCCCGAGCGGAGTCGAGGGGCTAGTCCTAAAGCAGTACTACTCATTAACATCACTTAACCGAATCAAAGAATTCCTGCTTCTGAGTAAATCGCCCAGCTGGGCGCCTTTGATATTTTCCTTCGAATTCGTAGAATTATCAAGGGAAAGTGCGTTTCGAAGGTGATAATGAAAACAAGCTTCATTCATCTATTACCGAAATAGGTGCAAATTTTCCAAAACATGCACTTTTACTAAATGTTGAGGCCATGCTATTTGACAGATTTGAGGTAAAACCATGGACACGAAACAATTGACAACATTATACAGACCGGTTAATCAAAAGGAACTTGACCTAATCAAAGATTCTGGCTGGAAGAAGTTCCCACCAAGACTCATGGAGCAACCAATATTTTATCCGGTGACAAATTTGGAATATGCTCGACAGATTTCAACACAGTGGAATGTTCCAGCATACGGGATCGGCCATGTTACCAAATTTCATGTTGACTCCGACTATTTAAAGAAATTTAAAGTTGAGAATGTTGGTGGCCCAATTCACAACGAACTATGGGTACCCGCTGAGGAATTAGAAGAGTTTAACGACAATATCGTTGGACTCATCGAGGTCGTTGAAACACATACGAAACAATAGCACGGCACCCAATAGCAGGCTATTTTCAATTGGGGGTTTGGTGTTATTTTAAAGTTTATGTCTCAAAATGTAGCGCGGTCTCGGGAGGCCATTTTACAGTAAGTCGACTTTAACATTCCGCTGTACTCCGTTGTTAAAGTCTCCTATGAAGCAAGTGTAAGCGTTGGCAGTAATGGCACTATGAAGTTCAGACTAATTATAGGGGTGCTAATCTTAACTACAACTTTAGTATTGATGGGACTATTTGGAAAACTGTTTGGAAACAAGGAAAAAGAAGTTGCTAACACTGTTACTCACAAAGAAGATTGGGACTTTTACTTCACAAATGTCGACAACAAGCTAAGCTCAATTGCCGTAGATCTTGGACTGATTAATGTTGCACCAATTCGGGGACAGGATTATGTTTGTTGGATTTCAATCAAAATGCTTAGCCCTAGAGAGGACGGACTCTCTTCGAGTAAAGAAAGTGTGACTCTCGGTGACATCGAAGACCAGTTCGTAGAAAGGATGAAGCTGAAACACTTCGCAACATTTGTTGGTCGGCTAACTTCGGACGGAAACCGCGACTTGTACTTTTATCTTAGCGACACAACTCTTGTCGACAAAACAATATCAGACGTGATGATAAATTACCCAAAATACTCATTTGACTTCGGAACAAAGGAAGACTCCAAGTGGAATGGATATTTTGATTTCTTATATCCATCGCCCCAGCAGTTTCAGAGCATACAAAACAGAAGAGTTATATACAACCTGGAAAAAGGTGGTGACAAACTGACTAAAGAACGGCCCGTTGACCATTGGATATATTTCAAAACGGAGCAGGATAAGAGACAATTCTGGGAAAAAATAAAAGATGATGGATTTAAGATTGTGACAGATGATTACGACAAGTCATTTGGTGAGAATCCATACCGGCTTCATATAAGCCGCGTTGACAAAGTTGACCAAAATAGCGTGGACGAGTATGTTATTCAATTATGGAAATTGGCAGGAGAAACCAATGGTGACTATGACGGTTGGGAGACCTCAATTGAAAACGAGTAATGGGCCACTACCGCCAACAGCATACATATGCCGTTGCCGGGTTTCCATGGTGAGAAATCTGTTTCTTTCGCTTCCTCTACTGGCAATTCTGTTATCGTGCGACAAGGCAATGCCCGGTGGGCTTTGGGATGAATTTGAAAAGGACTTGAGCGTAGAGAAACAATCGGACCAAGGACCATGGGGAGGAACCAGGTCGTACTACTGGCGCAGTGAAACAGCAGGCCATTTTAACACAAAGCGACTACTGGACTATACTTCATCAAACGGTTGGAGCCTCATTGACAGTATCAAATATCGAGGTGAGGAAATCCGGACATGGCAGAACAAAGGCAAACCAAGTTTTACAGTTCTAGCAGGTCCTTTTGAACCTTCATCCGACGAAAATTTTATGGAACGAGAATTCCCTCGTTGGACAAATACCGACTTGACTCTTTATGTATTTAAGACAGGGTGGTTAATTTTCTATCCCGGTACAGACAACTCGACAGAGGTTAATGGATTCGTGACAATAAGCGATGACGGAAAGGAAATGACCGTTTACCATTTGTGGGGTGAGTGAGTACGCACTGCGTACAACAACACGTATTCGCTTTTGCAGTTTGTGGGTCAAATGGTCAATCAACGTTTTTGTTTCTTGGGACAGGACGCGGTTATCATAAGGCACTGCGGCTCAAACACAACGTTTGGTGCGAGGCGTGGGACAGAGTAAGGTATATGCGACAGGTAAATGAGAGACAACAAGGCAAGTTGCCGGCAATGAAAGGGTTTTGGCAAAACGAGTTGGTAATCTTCCTTCTTGGACCAATCGCGTTTCTGGTGCTAGTAAGGGTTACTGGTTATCGGATATTTTACGAGCAAAACGATAACAGTAATGCGAGACTTAGATCGGTCCTGCTATTGTCAGGCGGGACACTTTTCTATTTGGTTCTCATAGTTACCGTCCTGATGACAAGAGATTGACCAAATGAAGCCCTGAGCGTTTCGCCTGACCCTTCGTTTTCGACGACATTGTGCCTTTGGCTGCAAAGATTTGACACGAGAATACGACTTGCGAAAGATAACGGTCGACAAAACGGCAGCGCCGGGCACCGTGTTTGTGCTATGGCCGGATTCATAATGGTATTAACTTTTCCGGTTTTGTGGGTCAAATAGCCTGGTGAAATAATATCTTAAAATAAGACTATGGCATTTCCAGTTGATGAAGAATATATAAATGAGGCAGAGCAACAATTGGGATTAAAATTCCCGCTCTCGTTCAGGGATAAATTGAAAATTGAAAACGGTGGGGAGGTTGAGACCGCTGACGATGTATGGGTCATCTATCCGGTCTTTGATAAGACAGACATCAAGAGAATTAAGCGAACGACAAACAATATTATCTTTGAGACAAGTGAATCACGAGGCTGGGGAAATTTTCCGCCAGGAGGTGTGGCAATTGGTGGCAACGGTTCGGGTGATAGATTGATATTACTTCCGAAAGACAAAGATTCAACACAGCTGAGTGATAAAATTTATTTTTGGTCTCACGAAACAGGTGAAGTCGCCGAAATTGCGAAAGACATAAATGAAATATTAGATTAAGTCTACCGCCGTGTTGGCGGTCTGCGAGGTCGGACGCAGCAAACACCAAGCTCAAAGAGATGGAGTCCATAGTTACCCTGAGTCTGCCTGTCGGCAATCCGACCGAGTCCAGGGTGCTACCCCGAGCCTGCCTATCGGCAGACAGGCGGAGTCGAGGGTGTTACCCCGAGCGGAGTCGAGGGGCTAGTCCTAAAGCAGTACTACTCATTAATATCACTAAACGGAAACCAAAAAAAACTCGGGCCTGAGTAAATCGCCACGCCGAGCGCCTTTGATGTTTATCTTTGAATTCGTAGAATTAGCAACGGAAGCTGCGTCTCGGTAGTAATAATGAAAATAACTTCATTCATCTATAAGCGAAATAGACGCAGGTTTTCCAAAAGATGCGCTTAGACCAACATTGGCTGCAAAGCATTAAAAAAAGACTTAATAAACTTATGAGACTGCGGATACTAATTGTAATCATGGTGTTTCTTAACCAAGCCGGAGTATTCGGGCAAATGTTGGCACGTGCCATGCAGGTAAAATCCGATGAATCCAGTACGCTGCAAGAGCCATTCCCCGAATATATTGAGCAGAGTTACAAATCGTTGATTCTTCTTGAGTATGGTGAAGCGCTTGACAGATTAAAAAAAGAAGTTCCCGAGAAGGAACTGGCGTATTATCAAGCATGGTGTCACTTTATTAACGGACAGCTGTTCGATGCTTTTGAAGCTGTAAGTTCATATTTGAGACATCCGCAATCAAATAAGTACTATGGACAGATCTTGTTAGGAAGAATCGAATTTGCAAGACTGAACAAGTACCCATCTTTTGCGGCCTTTGATATGGCAATTTTACTTGAACCAACAAAGCTCTACGCTTACCTTGAAAAGTCAAGAGTGTACGCCTTTTCGCAGGACTTGGACGAGGGACTGAGTTTCACAAACAAATGCATCAAGCAATTTCCGGGTGAAGCGAAATTTTACATCTATCGAGGATTGTTAAATTCTAAACTGAACCTCCCGAAGAAGGCAATAGGGGAATTTAATGCTTACTTGAATTCAACTTCAAGAAAGGATTCTGCTGACTTATTGCTCGTACACTTCGGACTTGGCAAGAGTTATTTGCTCGCTAAAGACTACGATAACGCTTTAGTTCAAACAAACACTGGTCTTAATCTATTTCCGGACTATCCCCCTGGGTATGGATTACGAGGGGAAATTTTGTTTAGGTTGAAAGACTATGATTCATCATTGAGAGATTTTTTGAAAATGGAAGAGAGGTTGAAGTCTACGTATTACTGGAAGTTCATTGCAAATATTTATGAAATCAAGGGAGACAATGAATCAGCATGTAGCTTCTACAGTAAATTATGCGGGCTTGTTCAAGGCGGACTTGTTCAAGATCGAGAGGCCTGTGCAAAGATAAAGAAGCTAAATTGTAAAACGACAGAATGACATTTGCTTCCAGAGTAAGCTTCCCTGAAGTTCTGCTTTTGTGCGTTGAGAATAGATTTTCGTCTTCGATTGGTTACTTTTGACGTGGAACGTTGAAAAATCTTGGTTGTTTACTTCTTCATAGGATCTTCGCTCGAATGATGACGATAAAATCTTTCTTGATGCTGAGCTGTATTCTGTTTTTTACGTTGTCTCAAGCGCAAGAACAAAATTCTCTTTTGTGGAAAATCCAAAGCAAGAATTCAAATAAGGTATCATATATTTTTGGCACAATGCATACTCAGGACAAACGAGTATTTGACCTGGATTCGGCAATAGTACCTTTAATATTGAGTTCAAGTCTTTTCGTACCGGAAGCCGACATGAGCAGTTTCAAAGAAGGAAACTTAAAAAAACTATTTTTGCCAGCTGGAAAGACGCTACGGGATATATTTACAAAAGAGCAATATGATTTCATAGCGCGGGAGTTTGAGAACCGAAGTCCAAAACCTTTTGAAGAGTTGGACAGGCTTCAGCCATTCGCCCTTTTTATGTTCGTGGAAGAACCGTCTCACTACGCATTGCCGTTAACGCTCGATGATTACCTTTTGACAGTTGCCAGGAAGGCAGGGATACCCATCCATAGCCTGGAAAGTCTGGACGAACAAATTTCATTTCTATCGGAAGCCCAGCGGCCGGAATACGTTTACAACTATTTCAAAAATATAGAGAAATATAAATTGTTGCAGAGTGAATTGCGACAAGCATATATCGATGTTGATTATGAAAAGTTATTGAAAATTGTTTACGACAGAAGCATGGCCGGATATGACATGGATATCCTGGTTGATAAGCGTAATCGGAAAATGATTTCAAGAATAGACTCTATCGCTCAACGACAAACAGCCTTCTTTGCAATCGGGGCAGCCCACTTATTCGGAGAAGGCGGAATTGTAAGTGGATTGTCGAAAATGGGATATTTTGTAACTCCGGTTCGTAATAAAAAACAAATTCTTCAAACTATCCGGTTTCATGTTAACTGGCTGGAACATGTGTCTTTCGACGGTAATTTCGCTGTTAAATTTCCTGAGGCACCAAAAGTGCAAAGGCAAAAAAATGAGAATTTATTTACCAGTGATTTTGTTGATGGGAACGTGTTGTCTATGACATTTGTGGTGAACGAAAAGGTGAGCTCAAGCTTTAGTGCTATCAAGAATAAAACTGCGGCGAAGATGTTTCTAGATGGCGTCAAGTCAAGTTTTTCAACCGATTTGGGTTTTCGGGTGCTGAGCTCAAGGTCTTTCGACTTTAACGGTAACCATGCTTTAGAAACAGTTTTTGATTGCAACAACGGGGTGAATTTGATGCATGTGAGATTTCTTTTAGTACGGGATAGAGTTTACGTTTTGAGTGTTATGGTTAAACATAATACCGAGGATTTAATAAGCATTCAGGAATTTATGAACTCGTTTAGGGTTCTCAAATAGAAATTCATGGGCAGTCGTTGCTGAACCTGATTTTACTGGTTGGTAATTTGTCTGCATCACCTGCTCTGAACAAATTCCAACAGAAGATCGTACATTGATTCTGCCACTGGTTTGCTGGTTAAGTGTGGTGCCTTTGGCGATCTTTTCCTTTTTCGTAAATTTTGAGTCTATGAAGGGAATCCGACTAGGGAACTTGATAGTGTTGTTTGTAGCGGTTAGATATTCAACATATGGACAGAATACCTTATTGGCCAGCTATGGACTTCGAGGGAAAGTCATCAGTGTTTCAATGAGAAGTCAATACGAGACGGGATTCGATGAACCCTACAAGTCTTCTAACTCTATAAGTTATTACAGCTTTGACAAAAGAGGGCGATTGCTGACCGTCGTCGATTCGATGTCCGGGACGAAGACAACTTATGATTACGACGATAAGGGATTTGCTATTAGAATAGCAACATATAAGAGCGACACGTTACGCGAGACCAAAATTCTGGACCGACAAAAAAACAAGATTTTATTTCAATCTGGTCAAGACAGAGGGCATTACGTGGTTGATAAGCATGACAGAATCATTGAATGGGCTTCCTATGCAGCAGGAGCGGATTCGGTGGTCTACAAAGAGGTCTTTACTTACGATGAAAATTCAATGGTGAAGTCATGGTATTTGACTAACGGTAATGACACGATGAAGATTCATTTTACAAATACGGTGACACAACGAGACAAAATAGGGAACTGTATTCTCTACAATTCAATTTCCGACAACGTTATGAACGCGAAGACGATTTGGTTACGGAAGATTCAATACCGGTAAAAGACTGAAATGATGGCTATGCATCATTGCTTTTTTGGAATTATCTCAATGGCCAACGGCGCTGCGCCTTCTGGTTAGCCCAGTTGCCCATCATAGGGCAATGAGTCGTTGATCGGCTTAATTCTTTCAAGAATTTGGAACATTCAAGCGTCTCAAAACCTTCGGAATGAGAATACTTCAGCCAGGCGCCTTTGATATTTTCCTGTGGATTCGTAGAATTAAAAGGGAAAGCGCGTTTCGAAAGCGCAAGTTTCCGGAAATAGGCGCAATTTTTCAAAACATGCGCTTATGCAAATGTTGTGCGCAATAAAATATTGGACAACAGAGTTAGAACAAAAAAAATGGACCTACTTAATTTTATTTCAGAAGTCCTTGCAAACCCGCTGTTGACCGATGACAAGGACTCTAAAAAGAGAAGACCTAAGATTTATATTTTGTTTTTTATACTTCTGATACCAAGTTTCCTTTGGTTCCTGGTTGAGTTGAAAGCAGTTTTCGATTTGACAGCACCAATTTTATTTCTTGTCATATTTATTAGTACGGGTTTGTTGTTAAGCGTAGGGACACTTATTCTTATTTACAAGCTGGGACTAATTGAAGAATTGAGTACGAAGGACGTCTTTACAATTGTGATTCCTGTTACGCTTTTGACGGTGTCAATTGCAAGTTTTGCCAATCGGACATTTGAGATTATGTTCCAAGGATAGGACTTTGATTTTACTGCGCACAACAATGTGCATAAGTCATGGCGGGGTTTGGTGTAAATTTGTAGTTTTGTTTTCAAAATACGTTTCGTCTCGGTGGACAGTGACGACCAGGTCAGCCTTAACATTTCGCTTCGCTACATTTTAAAGGCTTCCTGTTCCCGTCACGCCTCATGCCCGAACGTTAGGCGCAGTTAGTTTACAAAGTAATGGAACTCTTGACGAAGCTCAGACAAGTAGTTACAGACCATCCGTTATCAAGAATTTTCTTTGTGATGGGTCTCATCGGGCTAGTTGTAGGGCCGATTTCAATTTACGTAAGTTACCAGGGCTTAGTGAAAGGACTTGACAACTTTGCACGGGTAGAATTCAATGACGACACAATAACCCAAACTAATTACCTTGACTACAAAATATCGAGAGGAAAGTATAAAACAATTCAAATTTCTGGTGACCAGTACAACTCTTACCCAATTATATTGACAGACTACCAATCTGACAGCCTGATTGTCGAGAGAGCAAAAATAAACAAAAACTCGAATGCCCTTAAGTTCAAAGTTACATATGGTAACACGACTTCAGAGTTTGGCATCTACGACAAAAGGGCGGACAGGACGAGAGATGTGTTAGCCGTCTTTGTTTTATCTTGATACTGAAGGTGTTTTTCCCTATTGTAATGTCATATAAGAAATTAGAGTGAGCCAACAACGCACAACATTGTATATAAGCCATGCTTGTTCGCTGAGGTTTTCCAATCGCAGCCACGCAAGCAAAGCTGTTTCAAACTTCATTTCGAAAAACTATAATTACAATCTGTCGAAATTATCAGCCACGTTCATTTGAAACATTCATGTATCTTGAAAGTTTGCTTATCAGAACACCCTCATCAATTGGTTTTGTCAGGTAGTCGTCAAAGATGTTTGCGTATCTGACTCGCTCATTTTCGAAAGCGTAACCCGATTGGGCGATTATCCTTGTTTTTGGGTTTAATGATTTGATGGTTGAGGCTGCGACATCGCCGGTCAAACGCGGCATTCTGATATCCATCAGGATCAGGTTGATGTTCGGGTTTTCATTAAAAAGATCGATGGCCTCTTGTCCGTCTTTGGCGTGAATCAATGTAACATGAAGATTCATCAACATACCCTGGATGTAAGCATCCGGTGAACTACATCTTTCCTTAAGGTTCTGACCGCCCTAGCTTTGTTGAAAAAATTAAGATAGCTATGGCGGCAGATATTACCAAGCAGCAACTTATGTTTTCGCTGATCGAAC